>MAAB01007472.1_pt1 | contig 17278 bp, 14 predicted proteins | sample 1115991 | NCBI WGS metagenome assembly MAAB01 (sample SAMN04961124, study PRJNA320927) | seawater metagenome | isolation source: sample BD02T18 sea water enriched with oil for 18 days | place: USA:Gulf of Mexico | collected 2013-07-27
CTAATTCAGTACGTAGTTAACGAATGCGCCGCAGCGGGTATTACCGAGATTATCCTGGTAACGCATAGCTCAAAAAACGCCATAGAAAACCACTTTGATACGTCGTTCGAATTGGAAAGCACCCTAGAAAAACGCGTAAAACGCCAGTTACTAGAAGACGTACGCAGCATCTGCCCAGAAGGTGTAACCATAATGCAAGTACGACAAGGTCAAGCCAAAGGCCTAGGCCATGCTGTATTATGCGCCAAACCCATGGTAGGGAACGAAGCCTTTGTAGTGGTACTGCCAGACGTATTAATAGATGAATACGAAGCAAATTTAAAAACTGAAAACCTTGCTAAAATGCTGGCGCTATACAATGAAAACCAAATCAGTCAAATAATGGTAGAAGCTGTACCACAAGAATTGGTAAGCAGCTACGGGGTGGTAGACTTACAAGCCCAAAAAGTAGAGCCCGGCCAAAGTAAACCCATAGAGGCGATAGTAGAAAAACCCAAGCAAGAAGATGCGCCCTCAAATTTGGCGGTAGTAGGGCGCTATGTGCTAAGCGAAAATATTTGGCCCCTATTAAAAGAAACCCCCCCTGGAGCTGGTGACGAGATACAGCTAACCGACGCCATCGCCAAATTAATACAGCAAGAACAAGTAGACGCATTCTACATGACAGGCAAAAGTCACGACTGCGGCAGCAAGTTGGGCTACATGCAAGCCTTTGTAGAATACAGCTTACGCCACGAACAGGAAGGCGAAGCCTTTAGGGTGTGGTTAAAAACCAAATAACAAGGTGCATGGAACGTCTCATTCATAAATGAATGCATTGTTTTCTCTGCGGACATAAATATTAACTGTATAAAGGCGCCCAGCGTCCAATAAATATCATGACAAAATTGATACCTGTAATTATGGCAGGCGGTTCTGGCACACGTTTGTGGCCTTTATCTCGTGCATTGTACCCCAAACAGTTCTTGCCCCTAATAGGTGGGAAGACAGGTGAAACCACTATGTTGCAGGCAACGTTAAATCGCCTTAGCCAGCTAGAGACAGCTGCCCCTGTTACCATTTGTAATGAAGATCACCGCTTTATAGTGGCCGAACAATTACGAAGTATTAACCAAATGGGCTCTATAATATTGGAGCCGCAAGGGCGCAACACAGCACCCGCCATTGCATTAGCTGCCAATATTGCCAAACAAATAAATAAAGATAATGACCCGTTATTGTTAATACTGGCCGCCGATCATGTGATACAAGATGAAGCCGCTTTTACTAAGGCTGTGCAGCAAGCGGTGCCATTGGCAGAGCAAGGTAAATTGGTCGCGTTTGGTATTGTGCCACAATCGGCTCATACTGGTTATGGTTATATACAAAGGGGTGAAAAGCAAGGCAGTGGTTATGGAGTAAAAGAATTTGTAGAAAAACCTAACAAAAAAACCGCCCAAAAATATCTTGATGGTGATCAGCATTATTGGAATAGTGGCATGTTTTTATTTAAAGTCAGTCGCTATCTAGAAGAGCTAGACACACACAGACCAGATATCGCACAGGCCTGCCAAGCATCCCTTAAAAACACTAGTACCGATTTAGACTTTATACGCGTAATTAAAGAAGCCTTTATTAAATGCCCTGATGAATCTATAGATTACGCCGTAATGGAAAAAACCCAAGACGCTGTAGTAGTACCATTGGACGCAGGCTGGAACGATATAGGCTCGTGGACAGCCCTGTGGGAGGAAAGTCCTAAAGACCAAAATGGCAACGCTGTAAAAGGTGATGCCATATTGCAAGATACTTACAATTGCCTAGTACATAGTGGTGAACGCTTAGTGGCCACCATTGGCCTAGAAAACATAGTGGTTGTAGACACTAAAGATGCCGTAATGGTAGCCCATAAAGATAAAATACAAGACGTAAAAGCCATAGTGGCCCAATTAAAAACAGCGGGCCGCAACGAATGGCAGCTACACCGCGAAGTCTACCGCCCTTGGGGTAAATACGACGCCATCGACAGTGGCGAACGATACCAAGTAAAACGGATTACCGTAAACCCAGGTGAAAAATTATCACTGCAAATGCATCACCATAGGGCCGAACACTGGGTGGTGGTATCGGGTACTGCAAGAGTTACCCTTGCCGATAAAATAAAATTAGTCACCGAAAATGAATCTATTTACATTCCTATTGGTATGATCCACGCACTGGAAAATCCGGGTAAGCTACCTCTAGAAATGATAGAGGTGCAATCAGGGTCGTACTTGGGAGAGGATGACATAGTGCGCTTTGAAGATCGCTATGGGCGGATTTAGCTAAATTCACAATTTATATATTTTAGTCATTGGGTTATTGTACATTGATGGGCTTCAATCATGGTCTTATATGAGCGAGGGGATTTTTATAGATAAAGCTGTAGCTGTTAAGTTACTGTATTTATTTTGAATCATGCTGTAATTATTATTTAGGTTGTTTATGACATTAGTAGCTTTTATTCCTGCTCGTGGGGGGTCCAAAGGGATTCCGTTTAAGAATGTTAAGGGTATTGCAGGTAAGCCACTTATAGCATGGTCAATAGAGCATGCTTTAAAAGCGAAACAGGTAGATAGGGTTATCGTCTCGACAGATTGTGAGAAGATAGCTGAAATTGCTAGAAATTATGGGGCAGAGGTGCCATTTTTAAGGCCTTCTTCGATATCAGGGGACACTGCTTCAACAGAATCTGCAATGTTGCACTGCTGTGACTACCTTGAGGCATCGGGCGAACTCCCTGAATACTTTATGTTGCTACAAGCGACTTCTCCCATTCGTTCATCGGGACTATTGGATGAGGCCTTCTTATTTATGAAGGAGAATAGCTTTGATAGTTTAGTAAGTGTTTCTAAATCTCATCGGTTTACATGGAAAAACTTAAAATATCCGAGTGCATCTTATGACTTTAAAAAACGACCGCGTAGACAGGATATTACGAAAAATGATCAAGAGTATTTGGAGACTGGTTCATTTTATATAACAAAAACGACTTCTCTTATTAAATCAGAAAATAGGCTCTGTGGGCGTATTGGGCTGTTTGAAACACAAGAGGATGAAAGTTTTGAAATAGATAGCTTGGTTGACTTCGTTATTTGTGAAGAACTATTAAAATTTAAATTTAAAGAGCCTGTGTAAAAATGCTTTTAACTAAAGATATTCAAAAATACGTGTGTTTTTCAGAGCATAGCATTGCTGATGGGCTGAAAATAATTAGCGATAATAAATCTAGGATAGTATTTATTGTTTCTGAGCATGGTAAATTACTAGGTAGTCTTTCAGATGGCGACGTACGTCGTTGGTTGGTGAATTCAACCGAATTAGACCTATCAATTCCTGTTAAGGAGGCTATGAACGTCAATGTACAAAGCTTTTTGATAAGCACAGAAAAGAATGAAATTGAAAAGTATTTTAAAGATGGAATAGATTGCTTTCCATTGGTAGATGCTAGTGGGCACTTGACTCAATTAGCATTTCAGAGAAGAGAAGGTTTTTTTGTAGCGGATAAACAGATATCAGGAGAGTCGGCGAGTTTTATTATTGCAGAAATTGGAAATAATCATCAAGGCGATATAAATTTAGCGAAGGTGCTTGTTGATCATGCAGTTAACGCTGGTGTTGATTGTGTAAAGTTTCAAATGCGTAGCATGAAAAAACTATATAAAAATTCCGGTGAGGATGATATTTCAGCTGATTTAGGTGCGCAGTACACGTTAGATTTATTGTCAAAGTTCCAATTGACTAATGAAGAATTAATTGAGGTATTTGATTACGCTAAATCTAAAAACATATTGCCACTGTGTACTCCGTGGGATATTGAATCCCTCAGGGTATTAGAAGAATACGGAATGGAAGCATATAAGGTTGCATCCGCTGACTTTACTAATTTTGAATTGTTAGAGGCTATAGCGTTAACAGGAAAGCCATTTTTCTGTTCAACCGGGATGTCGAGTGAAAGTGAAATAAAGGAGACAGTCAATTATTTAAATAGTTTAAGTGCTAATTATGTATTGCTGCATTGTAACTCAACATATCCGACGCCGTTTAAAGATGTAAATCTTCGGTATATCAAACGCCTGAAGGAAATTACTGGGCAACTGGTTGGTTATTCGGGGCATGAGCGTGGAATATGTGTTCCTATTGCAGCTATTTCGCTGGGAGCTTGCGTTATCGAAAAGCATTTAACTGTTGATAAAGGTTTGGAGGGCACAGATCACAAGGTTAGCTTGCTTCCTAATGAATTTGCTGACCTGGTAACTCAGATTCGGCAAGTTGAAGAGGGGTTGGGCTCTGATAAGGAGCCTCGGGAAATCACTCAAGGTGAACTAATGAATCGGGAGAATCTTGCTAAAAGCTTGGTGGCAAGCCAAGATATCAAGTTAGGTGAAATGATTACTAGGGAGATGGTTGAAATAAAAAGCCCTGGTCAAGGCCTGCAACCTAACAGGCTAAATGACTTAATCGGAAAGATTGCTAACAGGAATATTGACGTAAATAGCTTTTTCTACATGACTGATATTTCAGGGCAGGTTGTCAAGCGTGATTATAATTTTAAAAGGCCGTTTGGAGTACCAGTAAGATACCATGATTTCCGAAAAATATTAAAAGATACAAATCTAGATTTTGTGGAGTTTCATTTATCATATAAGGATCTAGACGTAGAGCTAAGTGATTATTTTTCTGGCCAAGAGAGTTTTGGGTTTGCTGTTCACAGTCCTGAGCTATTTGCAAACGATCATATATTAGACTTGTGTGCATCTGATTTAGATTATCTTGAAGAATCTAAGTTGTTACTGCAGCGAGTAATAAATATCACTCGAACATTAAATCGATATTTCCCTGAAACTCAAAACCCTGTGATTGTGGTAAATGCAGGAGGTTGGGATAGCGATGGCTTTATAGAGGAGCGTGAAAGAAGTCTGCGTTATGAAATGGTCTCGAAGTCTCTATCTGAATTGGATATTGATGGAGTAACTATCGCGATTCAAACAATGCCGCCTTTTCCATGGCATTTTGGAGGGCAGAGTTTTCATAATCTGTTTGTTGATGCTGATGAAATAGTGACTTTTTGCCAGCGTAACCCAAAGATTAAAATTTGTTTGGATGTATCTCATTCTATGATGGCCTGTAATTACTATGGCTGGAATTTACTGGAATTCGTTGAGAAAGTTGCCCCTTACAATGTCCACTTGCATATTGTCGATGCGAAAGGTGCAGATGGTGAGGGCGTTGAAATTGGTGGGGGTGATGTAGATTTCCCTGCGCTAATGAAGTTACTTGATAATAATAATGCCAGTACGCAGTTTATACCCGAGGTCTGGCAGGGGCATAAAAATGGTGGAGAGGGCTTTTGGCTTGCACTTGAATACTTAGAAAAAGTATGTGAAGAAGCTTAATTTATTTATGGTGGCTGTAATTTACGGGTACTGCTGCCCCCTCTTTAAAAATAAAGTCAGAGAGTAAAGTAGCAGTGTTTAGTCGTCGTAGTATATGGAATAGTGTCTGGCTAGCGTTAGAGAAGCTGTATATCGCAGGTATGGTATACGGCGTTACACTATTAATAGCCAAGCGCCTTGGGGCAGAGAGCTTCGGTATATATATGTATTCACTTTCAGTGGTTACACTTATTGGATCGATAGTGCTTTTTGTGGACGAGAGGGTCGTAAAAAAAGAGCGAATAGATAGTGCTAGTGACTCAGTTTTTGTGATTGCGGGATTTATAAGAATTAGTTTAGCGTTGCTAGCAATATTGTTAGGGGGCATAACCTATTTTCTTCATGAGAGTACTATTCAAGGGGAGTTGTTTTTATATTTCTTGCTCCTTTTAAATATTTTTATTGCTGCTATGCAATATAAGTATCAGGTCAAACTTGAATTTGATTTGATGTCTAAATTATACGTATTTTATGGCATTATCGGTACATCTGTAGGGACCGTAGTTCAATTGTATGGTGTTCTTGTTGCGGAAAGTTTAACTGTTTTGGCTGTTGGTGCATTGTCCGGTAATATTGCGAAGACTGTTTTACTCATGCGATATGGCGCTCGTAGAAAGTTGTTTGAATTCTCGAGTGCTAAGAAATTAGGGCGCGTCGAGCGAGGATTATTGTCTCGGAGTTTTCCTTTGGCTTTAGCTGCTTTAGCCTACACAGGGTATATGAAAACAGACCAAATAATGTTGGGAAATATGCTGGGGGTAGAGAGTGTCGGGGTATATGCACTGTCAATGCAGTTTACGATGCTTACGCTTGTGTTATTGGTGCCATTGCAAACTTCGTTGTTTCCTGATTTCGCTAAGCTTGTTTACCTTAATCAGCATGAAAAACAATACCTCCTAGTTACTTCGAGAGTTACATGGTTTTCTATTTTTCTAGTGATTCTAGTTTATTGTAGTTTATTGATCTTGTTCCCTATTGTCTATGGGGAGCAGTATCGTGATGTGTTGGAAATATTGCCTGTTCAATTGTGTACGGCAGTATTTTTTTATAATGCGATGTTGCGAGCAGGTTATCTCGTCATAATTGGTAAATCTGTCATCCTTGTTTATGTACAGGTGGGTGCATTCATTATGAATATTCTTTTAAATTACATTCTAATTGCGAAGATTGGTTTGCTTGGTGCGGCGGTTTCGTCGTTGATCACAATTTTATTTTCTTTGCTATTTTCTAATGCCTTTTTCAAATCGTTGCATTTCGTTGGAGAAATGCAGTTACGAGCCTTTAATCCCAAAAACATGTTCCGAGGAAAAGTGTGAAAAAAATATACTTAGTTGTTCCTTTAGACTTTACAGCATTTTTGTGCTGTAAATATATGGTGTCTGAGCTAAAGGGCCGGTACCCCGGTGCTGAGATTACAGTTGTATGTGATGAAACTCCTGGAGAGGTGTATGCCGCAACCATTAAGTCATGGGGTGCTGACGTGGTACTCACTCCAATTTCAAGGCATGTAAACCCCATTCGTGATCTTAAATTCCTTTTCAGGCTCACAAAAATTCTTCGAGGCGCTGATCTCGTTATATCGACTTGCACTAAGCCTAATTTATATGTGCCACTAGCTGCAAAAATAGCCAGAGTAGGGAGTGTCGGAATTGGTATTTGGGGCCGTGGTACAAGCTATGTTGATAATCCTTCAATGAAGATTAGGTTGCTACAAAAAATTCAAAACCTGATGTACCGTATTTCCTTTAGTCTCTCAGATTGGATTTGGTTTACGAACCCAAACGATATGGAATACTTTGAAAACAAAGGTTGGCTGCCTTCTAAAAAATCTACACTGACTAAGAATTACGTAGATAGTGATTTATTTTCTCCTTCGGCAGGGGTAGATTCAAATGTTGAGAAGCTTAAGCTCGAATTCGCTGATGGAGAAGGCTCTAAAATAGTACTGCTTTCTGGTCGGATGATTTGGGCTAAAGGTATTCGAGATTTCTGTGAGGCTGCTCTGCTTCTTCGGGACAGTCATCCACAAATACACTTCTGGTTGTTAGGTGCCGCAGAGCCTACTAGTCCTGATGCAGTTCCACTTTCGTATTTACATGAAATAGAAAAAAAATCAAATCTTAAATGGCTAGGGTTTAGATCAGATATTTTAGATTTGTACGCAAGTTGTGATGTTGCAGTATTGCCTTCGTATTATCGGGAAGGCGGTTATCCACGAGCCTTAACTGAGCCAATGTCGATGGGGAAACCTGTGATAGCAGCTAATTGCCCAGACTGTAATAAGCCAGTGGACGACGGTGTTAATGGGTTCCTTGTGGAAGTTGGGGAAAGCAAGTCCTTAGCGGAAAAGATAGTTCAAATTGTCGAAAACCCGGATATGGAAAAGTCTTTTGGTGCTAAATCGCGCGAGAAAGTTTTACGTGAATATGATGAGAAGGTTGTAATCAAAGAGCTTTATGATGCCGTACTTTGCAAATAGAATTTACCTTGCTGGAAGTCGCTATACTGTTCTATCTGCAATAGCAGCCGAGGGCTCTCATAAGAAAGAATTTGGCGGTAAATCATTATTAGTGATTGTTCTTGAAAACCATGAAATTAAGCACATTGATAAAATAGTTAATCTCAGTGCATATTTTGACGAAATTTGTTTCTTGAAGTCACCGACTAAATCTGGAAAGTACTTTTTTGTTCGGTGTTTGCTATCACATAAATTTTTATTTAAATCTATCGGGGTGTCTCAAGAATTTTTAGAGCTTATCTCAAGCCGTAGTTGCGATTTTTTTTCTCAAAATTATATCTATACTGTTCTTTTTAGAAAATTCATATCGAGCTTTTATCTTATCGATGAAGGATTAAGTTCTTATAGTGGAAGGGTTTTGAATGTAAAGTATCGAAACCCTATGTTGAAACTGATGGATTTTATTTTCTTTGGAAATATAATGAGGCCTGTATCCGGTATTGTACTGTATCAACCTAAATTGTATTTTGGGCCACTGATTCCTGTGTTTGGTATGTCTTCAGTTGCGATTTTAGAAATAGCTGAAGGCTTTCAAGATATTAGGGAGCAAAACACTCGAAAGAGGAAAGAATGTCATTCTGCACTATTTCTTGCTACACCAATACGAGGGTTGGATAGCTTGGTTGAGGATGGGGAGCTTACGCCAAATAATTTTCAATATGCATGTCTAATTGAAAGATCAGTGTTGAATAGTAGTGCAGATACATTCTCTAGTCTGACGTATCGCAAGCATCCAAACCAGACTGAGGCGGATATCCAGTTTGATGGCGATATATGCATAGATTACGGTGATAGATGTTGGGAGTTAATTATTCCAGAAGTGATACGTGAAGGTACTGTGATTATATCTTTCTTTTCCACAGCAGCTATTGTTCCTAAGTTAATTTATGGATTGGAACCGGTTATAGTCTTTCTTTATCCAATGCTTCAACAAAAATTTCTCGGCGCTGATGAAATTGTCAAAAGACTCCGTGCATTGTACAGCGACCCAAGTAAAATTGTTTTAATAGAGAATCTTCAGGATTATTACAGCTTCTCTAAAAGGTATATATTATGAAATTAATGGCTTGTTTAACTTTAACTGCATTGACTTTGTTCTCTTCGAAAATGATATTTGCAATTGAAACTAAGCAGAAAATGTTGTTTGAAGGCGGAAGGTTCCCTAACCTCATTTCTATAATTGGGGAAGAAAAGTTGGTAGCTATCTTTGGTTCTTCTGATGGAGCCCGACTTAGATTTAGTGGTGATCGAGGTGCTAACTGGTCAAATGAAATCCATTTTGGAGATGGTATTTTTTCAGGTGGAACGATTTATTCGCCAAGCAGAAATAAGTTATATATGTTTACCGAAGCAAAGCATCCTCCTGCAAAAGCTAATGTTCACATCACTGACCCTAGCTTTGAGGATTGGGAAATATCTGAAATGCCTAGACTAGTCGATAAGCAAGGTAATGAAGTTTCTCTACATATGTCAGATACTGGAATAGAAATATTACAGGGAGTGAACGCTGGGCGTTTGATCAGACCTGCCAGAGTGTATGTTAAAGGGCGCCCTAAAGATGAGTATAATACAGCGATTTATAGCGATGATGGGAAGGAGTGGAAAGTGAGTGGTCGCTTTCCTGTACTCGGGTCTGGTGAAGGGGCTATTGTTGAGTTGGGTAATGGGGCGTTACTATATTCATCAAGGAGGCATGCATTCAAAAATGTTGAAGACTTTTCAAGCTATCGTTGGTTTGCTATAAGTCGTGATGGAGGTGTGACGTGGATATTACCTCGCCAAGCTATGGTGCCTGATGGACCTCGTTATCGGGGAGTTGAAGGCAGGGGCTCTTCACATAGAAACCACTTTGGCCTAATGGGCGGTTTGGATTATATTGAAGGCTGTGGGCACTCTAGGGCGATACTCTATTCGAGTGCAGATACAGATTCGCATGAGCGGATTAATTTAGCAGTATGGACGAGTACCGATTTGGGTGATAATTGGAGTCTCCCTAAGCTTGTGACTAACTCATATAGTGCGTATTCGACGATTGCTGTGCTCCCATCACGTAATCGAGATGAAGATTCTGTATTTTTTTTATATGAGGGTGGCCTGTTAAAAGAATATGAGGGGGGGTTTCTTACGGCATTTAGTTTTAATGAGTTGGGTTTAAGTACGGATCAATTCATGCCGTGCAATAAATAATTATGTTAACACTCGCTTTCGATTTGCTGTTCTGTGCTTGCCTAATTATCTTTGGTGTTTACTTTCTTTCTATCGATATTGGTTTTGTATCACTAGATCAATTAATCTCTGTTACATTTATTGTATGGTCGTTTGGTACAATTTATCTATATTATCGTGGTGGGATTTCTTTTTCGTGCCTGTTTTTATTTGTCTCTGGGGCTTTATTTTTACCCGTCCCAGTTTTTTTAAACTTGGGTTTATATGAGCTTCCACTGGGAAATGTGATTTCACGTGGAAATGGAATTTACAATGTGATTTCAATAGGGTCGATTTTTGATTCTATTCGTGTTTTTCTTGCTTTTGTATTAGGGGTCTTACTTGCAAGCTTTTTGGTTTGTAATTTTTTTAAAAAAACTGAAATATTAGTTAGGAATTATCCATACGCAGAATTTTTAAGTAAATTTTATTGGCTGTTTTTTGTTTTAATTTGCATTAAGTATTGCATTGTTGCGCTTGATACTTACACAAGTGGTTATGTCAATGCAGTCCATTTGGAGAGTGGTTACGGGAATCATGTGGTATTCAAAGTAGTGGAAGCTCTCTATCCTCTTTTGGGTCTAGCTTTCGTTTATGTGTCCAAGGTTGATGCTCAGTGGAAAAAAAGAGCTGTTATTTTTTTGTTGCCTTTTATGTTGAAGTTGGCTACCGGTATCCGAGGTGATTTTTTATTCGCAACTTTATCGATTGTTGTTCTTTATAGTCAGCGTTTTGAAATTAAAATATCCTTAAGTTTTATTTTAAAATTTGTTGCCGTTGTTGTAGTGCTTTTTATTATGGGGTTTGTGCGTTCGAAAGGGTGGGATATTGATCGATTCGAATATGGCCTGCTTATCGAAGAAATAGGCAGTTCTTTAGCGCCATTAGCTTATTTTTTTGAATATGAAAATGAGTTAACCGACTGGAGGTATATCTTTGGGTATCCGATCTCGTTATTTGGTGATTCCATAAGCTACACTTTAGATAGTATTGCTAATAATTACATATATGCTCAGCATTTAGTTTTTCATTTGTCTGAAAATAAATTTTTAAATGGGTCCACAATTGGAGGGTCTTTTTTAGCTGAAATATACTCGTTTACGGGGGGGGGGCTTGGTGTGTTACTATTTGTTTTTATAATGGTAATAATGATTGAAAGTTTAGTTCGGCTATCTAATGAAAGATTTTTTTATTTTTTAATGTCTTATATCTTATGCTTCAATTTGATTTTTGCTATCAGAGGTTCTGTATTTAGATTCGTAAATGCGAACCTAGCAACTTTATTGATATTTATGTTTATTGGTTGGATTGTTTATCGCTCACTGAGTGCTAGGCGTATAGAAGAGAGAAGGAATGGCTGATTATTTTTTTTATCGTGGGCGATGGGCTTTAGCGGCTGTACTTAAGGCTTTAAATGTAAAGAAAGGTGGGAAGGTTGCCTTGCAAGGATTTACGTGCACTGCTGTTCCAGAAGCAATAGCGTCAATTGGTGCGGTTCCCATATTTTTTGACGTAGAGGAGTCTTCTGTAAATTGCGAATATCTGGGCTATCCTGATGGTTTTTTTGCAGACGTTTCTGCAATAGTTATTCAGCATACATACGGATATGAGGCTGACTTGTCTCGCTTAGAATACTTGTCCAATAAGTTTGATATCCCTGTTATAGAAGATTGCGCGCACATTAACTTCTTAGAAGAACGAAGGGATAAGATGAATAAATGTATATGTGCAAGTTTTTATTCGTTTGAATGGGGGAAACCCATACCTGTGGGGCTAGGGGGTGCTCTAAGGTTGTATTCTGAAGAGCTTGAAGCAAAGATTATTGAGAAGGAGAGGTGTCTGATTAATCCTCCAAAATTGAAACAACTTAAAATCGAGCTTCAGTTCTATGCATTTAATTTGCTGTATAGACCGCGCTTTTTCTTTGTAATAAAAAAAATGTTTGAAATTGCAAATAAACTACGTTTAGGTGAAGCTAATCAAAACAACATGTTAAGTTTTTCTGAATCTTCACCAGAGGCCGATTGGAAGATTTCTCCTAGAGTTCGTACCCGAATTTCTAAGTTGGAAATAGATAATATCGAAAGAGAGCGACAACAAAGTCATTTACTTGCAATTTATCAGGTATATAAAGTTAATCTTGATAAGTGGGCAATTCAGGGGGGGGGGCAAGAAGTAGCTCTACGATACCCTATCAAGGTTGTAAATAAGGAAGTTGTATTGGCAAGTGCCAGAAAAGCGGGGATTGAGCTTTCTGATTGGTATTCGACGCCAGTAGACCCGCTTAGCCTCCAAGAGTGTGAATCTATCGGCTGGCACGTAGGTCATTGTACAAGAGCAATTAATTTGTGTGAAAGCGTAGTTACTTTGCCAATTAATAGTCGAGTTTCTATTGCGCAGGCGGAAAAAAGTTCGAATTTCTTGAAGTTAATAATGGAGAAAGAGGGTGGCTGAATTTAGTAGTAAAGACTTCAAATATCGACAAATGGAGTTGAATGATGTTGATGAAATCGTTGAGATTCACTTGCAATCTTTCGAAGATGGAATATTAACTGCTTTTGGAAAGTATTTTTTATCTAAAATGTATGAGCTTTATCTTCGCAATGGAAACTATGGTTGTGTCGTGACATCCTCAGGCAAGGTAATTGGGTTTTGCTTGGGGACTAGCAATGCAGTTAATTTGACGAAAATTTTGGACTTACGATTAATTTTTAATTTAATTCGGTCTTTGATGCTAAAACCTCGAATACTACTAAGGTTGTTGTCGGGGTTAAATGGCACGCCCACCATTGAGGCTGGTAATAAAGATATTGAACTTTCACATATTGCCTTGGCTCCTGATTTTCGCTCGTTAGGAATTGGTTCTGAGCTTGTTCATTATTTTGAGAAAGAAGTAAGGGTTAGGGGTTTTAATAGTATTATAAGTAGAACTCATAATGAGGCATTATCTGATTATTACATACGTGAGAAGGCTGCAAGTGTAGTTAGTAGGTTTAGTAGAAGTGGAGTGGAATATACAGTGGTGAAGTGGGGTTTGGGAAAATATGTTGAATAAATTTGAATTGTTAGCTAGATCAATAAGGCAATCAGCTATAGAAATGACCTCTTCGGGAGGCAGTTCACATATCGGCTCAGTACTATCGATGGCCGATTTGCTGTCGGTTCTTTTTGGTGAATGGTTGAATTTGGATCCACAGGAACCAAAGAAAGAATCTAGAGATCGTTTTATATTAAGCAAAGGCCACGCCGGTGCTGGTGTCTATGCAGCTCTTGCCCACTCTGGTTTTTTTGACGTTGGGATGCTTAAGCAACATTATCAGAATGGTTCCTTGCTTTCTGGGCATGTCTCACATAAGGGTATACCCGGAGTTGAATTTTCAACAGGCTCTTTAGGGCACGGTTTACCGGTAGCTGCTGGTATGTCCTTTGCCTTAAAGCAACGCGGTCAAAGTCGTGTAGTGTGCCTATTGGGCGATGGTGAATGTGATGAAGGTTCTAATTGGGAGGCTTCGTTGTTTGCTGCACATCATGGGCTATCAAATCTAACAGCCATCGTTGATTATAATAAACTTCAAAGTATCCGGTCTGTTGATGAAACTTTACGTCTTGAGCCATTTCGTGAAAAGTGGGAAGCATTTGGTTGGTTTGTTTGTGAAATAGATGGTCATAATCATGATGAAATACTCAAAGCGCTAGAAGCCGATAGTGGCTCTAAGCCAAAGATAATATTGGCCCATACAATAAAGGGTAAAGGAGTAAGCTTTATGGAGAATAGTGTCCTTTGGCATTATAGGAGCCCACAAGGAGAAGAAAAGGCTCGTGCCCTTGAAGAGGTTTTGGGAAAATGAGGGATGCTTTTGTTGAACAGCTTGAAATTTCAGCTGAAAATGACTCGGAACTTATGTTCCTAACAGCGGATTTGGGTTTTGGTGTTTTTCAAAATTTTGAATCTCGCTTTCCTGATCAATATCTAAATGTGGGCATTGCAGAACAGCTAATGGCAGGGGTTTCAGCAGGACTGGCCTTAAGTGGAAAAAAAGTTGTTATGTACTCAATTGGCAATTTCCCCACATTACGGTGTCTAGAGCAGATACGTAACGATCAGGCTTATCATGATACAAATGTAACTATCGTTGCGTCTGGAGGGGGCTTTACTTATGGTCAGCTCGGGATGTCTCATCATGCGACTGAGGATCTCGCTATAATGAGAGCGTTACCCGGAGTAGATGTATGCGCTCCTGGCACATTGTTTGAAACTAAAGAGCTAGCTAAAGAGCTGTTCACACGTGATCGGGTTGGATATTTGCGCCTAGAAAAATTTGCCTTTTCTGAAGATCAAGATATACCTTTTGAATTTGGTAAATTACGGCCACTCTTGAATGGGCAAGACATTGCTATTATTGCAATTGGTGGTGTAGTTAGCGAAGCTATGGCTGCTGCCAGTGAGCTGGAAAAAGCAGGAGTCTCTGCATCCGTGATTTCATGTCATACTCTGAAACCGTTTGATGCTACTTCATTACTTGAGATCCTATCGTCGGTTAGGGGTCTAGTTACAGTTGAAGAGCATTCTTTAATCGGTGGCTTGGCTTCTACAATTGCTGATGTATTGATTACTGAAAATTTAAATTTACCAATAGCTCGATTGGGATTAAAGGATGAGTATTGCGGCAAAGTTGGTGATCAGGCTTATTTACGTAAACATAATGGTATTGATTCTGAAAATATTGCCAAAACAGCCTTAAAATTATTAAGAGAAATATAAGATGCATTTAGTACCATTTTACGAATATCCGCGTGCTTTTTTGGATGATCGCGAAAAAGTTTTAAAAGTTATTGATCGGGTTGCCAGCAAGGGTGCATTTATAATGCAAGCTGAGCTTCGAGAGTTCGAAGGAAAATTGGCTAGCTACTGTGGTTCTGCCTATGCTATTGGCGTTGCCAATGCTACGGATGGACTTGAATTGGCCTGGATGGCTCATGAGTTGTCTGAAGGTGATGAAGTAATAGTTTCGGCACACACAATGTTAGCAACTGCTTCTGCGATAAAGATAGCGGGTGGGGTTCCCGTACCAGTGGGCATTGGATTGGATGGGCTTATTGATCCCGATCAGATTGAGTCGGCTATAACGGATAAAACAGTTGGGATTTCTCCTACGCATTTGAACGGCCGAACTTGTGATATGGAAAAGATCATGGCGATTGCAGCACGGCATTCTTTGATTGTAATAGAGGACGCCGCCCAAGCACTTGGTTCCACATGGGATGGTCAAGGTGCAGGTACATTTGGAGCTGCTGCAGCAATCAGCTTTTATCCTGCAAAAGTATTGGGTTGTTTAGGTGATGGAGGTGCTATTCTCGTTCAGGAGTTTGAACTTTATAAAAAACTATTGGCGATCCGAGATCATGGCAGAGATCAAAATGGCGATGTTATTTGTTGGGGGCGTAACTCTAGGTTAGACAATGTTCAGGCTGCGGTGTTGGATATGCGATTAGAAAAATACCCTGAAGTAATTGCTAGGCGTCGTGAGCTAGCTGGGTTATATGACGAGTTGTTGTCATCGGTTCCAATGGTCTCTCTAGATCCGTCAAGAAGCTTAACAAAGCGTAGCTATGATATTTACCAAAATTATGAAATCCGTGCTAAAAATCGGGATGCCTTGAAGGCTTACTTGTCTGATAATGGTATAGGTACCTTGATTCAATGGGGGGGGGTTCCTGTCCATCAGTTTAAACAACTAGGATTTAATCAGGATTTACCGGCAGTCGATGAGTTTTTCACGGAGTGTCTAATGTTACCCCTTAACACTTTTATCTCTTTTGATGACGTACGGTATGTTTGTAAGAAAGTAGTGGAATTTTATGAAACGAATAGTTGATATTTTAATTTCATCTATAGGATTGGTGATATTCTCACCAATCCTTCTACCTGTATTGTTGTTGGTTTGGATGCAAGACTGGCACTCGCCTTTTTATATTGCTAATAGAGTGGGGCGTGGAGGCCGAACCTTCAATATGACTAAGGTTCGCTCCATGGTAATTAATGCAGATAAAACTGGTGTTGACTCCACAGGATCTGACGATTCAAGAATAACAGGAGTTGGGAGATTTATTCGTCGTTACAAAATCGATGAACTATCTCAGCTTATAAATGTATTTTTAGGCAGCATGAGCCTAGTTGGCCCTAGGCCCAATGTTCAAAGAGATGTAGATCTCTATACTAAAGAAGAGAGGCGCTTGTTGGCCGTTAGACCTGGGATAACTGATATTTCTTCCATAGTTTTTTCTGATGAAGGGGATATATTAAGGGGCTTTGAAGATCCTGATTTAGCATACAATCAACGCATTCGCCCGGGTAAAGGCGAGCTGGGATTGCTATACGCAGATAACTCCTCCTTCTTTTTAGATATCAAACTAATATTGGTTACAGTAGTTGCTATATTTTCTCGAAAATCAGCTTTGCGATTGCTTCAGCCAATTTTAAGTAAACTGGGAGCAAATAGTGAACTTCTTTTGCTTGCCAGAAGGGAAACTGAATTGGTACCTAGACCACCTGTGGGTGCAAAGGAAATCGTAACTAGCCGCCAAATTTAGATAGGGTAAATGCTGGACAGAGGGTGTAGCTATTTCTGTGTAACTGCTTATCATAAAGCCAGCAATGGCTAAGGATAGGCAGCTATGAACAAAGAAGTACTTAATGCCTTTGCCCGCGAAGCGGCCAAAGGCATTAAAACTGAACAAGCCCTAAATGAGTTTCGTCAGATGCTCACCAAGGTGACGATTTAACGCGCCTTAAATGCTGAATTAGACGATCACCTTGGGTATGGCAAACACCAAGCCTCACCCAGCTCTAACAGTCGTAACGGCACTTCCAGTAAAACTCTGCGTATCGAAGACGGTCAATTTGAACTCGACACGCCCAGGGATGGTGAAGGCAATTTCGAGCCAAAAATTGTCAAAAAAAGCCAAACTCGTTTTACTTCCATGGTAATCCCCCCTTAAATTAATAGGCCCAATAAGTAGAATTTTCTCGTATATTAAACGCAGGAGATCTACATGAAAAAATCACGTTATAGCGACAGTCAAATCATGGCTATCCTCAAAC
>MAAB01007473.1_pt1 | contig 17276 bp, 14 predicted proteins | sample 1115991 | NCBI WGS metagenome assembly MAAB01 (sample SAMN04961124, study PRJNA320927) | seawater metagenome | isolation source: sample BD02T18 sea water enriched with oil for 18 days | place: USA:Gulf of Mexico | collected 2013-07-27
TGATGCTCTAGGCACATAATCATTCCAGTGGGTTTCATTGTTCATGCCTTTAGTCCATTTACCCGCGGGTGCTGCAATAGGATTAATACCTTGTAATTGAAAGTATTTGATAGCGCGCGGCATGTGATCAGAATTAGTCACTAAGACAACATTTTTTCCACTCACCCTAGGTGCCATTAAATGCGCTTCTTCTTCGGTATCTTGTGGGAAACTCTCGACAATTATTTTTCGCTCTGGTACGCCAAGTAACATGGCCGCTTGTTTAACTTTTTCCGCATTACTTGTTTCGTCATTTGCTGCATAACCTGAAGTAATTAACTGTGCTTCTGGATGAATACGAAAAATTCTAATGGCTTCAACCAATCGTTGTAACGAACAAATACCTAATTCACTAGTGGCGGGTAATTCGTCATCTGTTGTATGGGTACAACCCAAAATAATAATGTAATCAACCGGCGTAGTTGAACGAGCAAAAGCACTGTAGTTATTTTCAATCGGAGCCATTATTAAATTAGCAAATGGGCGAAATGTCGATAATGTTAATAACACTGTGGCGAATAATAAACAGGAAAAGCTCAATGCTCTTTTCGAGCGATAAAAAACAATAGCCAGTATCAGTAAAATGATGATAATGCTTAACGGCATAATCATTGCGCTGATAATTTTTTTAATGAGAAATAGATCCATAGCGTATTTTTGTCTTTTTATATTTGATGTTTTAACAGAGTTAAGGAGTATAATCGTCATTAATTACACTTAAAACATAAAGTTGAATATTAATGGCACATTGTACTGAATTTGCAGTTTTTACCGTTGAAAAAGAAAATCATGCAAGGGTTATCGAACTGAGTGAGCAACTTTTCGCTGAAATGAATAATGACAGAAAAGTGCTCATATCCCATGAAATTTTACGTAAAACAGACAACAATGACGAAATTTGTTGGCATCTTGTTTGGCTCGATGAAGATGCGGTAAATGAAAACGCTCAAAAATGGTCAAGCTTTCCGAGTAGTGCAGAATTAGAGTCGTTAGTAGGAGATAGGTTGTACTATGGTCATTTTGTGAATGTTTAACATTATGACGAATTAACTGTAAATTTCTTATTGATACAAGATGCCAATTCAACTGAATTGACACCTATAATTTGATGAGACTAAACTAGACTCGTCAACATTTCATCACTGTATTCAACTAAATCATCGCCTTGACGAACTTTAGCGACATAATCAGCATTAGCAATGAACGGGCGGCCAATAGCAACAAGGTCGAATTTGCTATTACCAATCGCAGTGTTTGCGGAGCTCGGCGTATAACTACCGACACCCACTAGGGTTTTATTATAATTAGCACGAATATAACTAGATGCTTGACCTTCTAAATAATCAAACTCCATGGCATCATCAAAAATACCCACATGTAAAAATGCGAGGTCACGATGTTCAAGTTCGTTGAGGAAATAATCAAACACTTTACGGTCTTTCGCATCTCCTGCCATATTAAAATAGGCACCGGGGCTTATTCTTAACGCAGTTCTATCTTTTCCAATGCTTGCAATAATAGCGTCGATAACAGCCAAAGGAAAACGTGACATGTTTTCGGGTGTTTCTCCGTATTCATCACTGCGGCGGTTACTGTCGTGATGTAAAAATTGGTCTATGAGGTAACCGTTAGCACCGTGAATTTCAACACCGTCAAAGCCGGCTTCAATAGCATTGCTTGCCGCTTGTGCGTAATCTTTTACTAATTGGTCAATGTCTTGTTGTGTAACCGCTTTTGGGATTTTATATGTAAGTTCGCGCATTCTTGGCACACTGCCTTCAACAGCAATCGCAGAAGGAGCTAAAACATCATTAGAGCCATTATTATTTTTTTCAAAAAAATGAGGGTGAGCAACACGGCCGGTATGCCAAAGTTGAGCAAATATTTTGCCGCCATTGTCATGAACGGTTTTTGTGACTATTTTCCAACCTTTTATTTGTTCTTCGCTGAATAAACCTGGGGTATTTGGATAACCTTGGCCGTCAGGTCTGATGATAACCGCTTCTGAAATAATCAGACCAGCTTCAGCTCTACGACCATAATATTCTGCCATAGTGGCAGTTGGTACTAAGTTTTCATCGGCCATACAACGGGTGAGCGGCGCCATTAAAATACGATTGTTTAATGTGATAGTGCTATTTAATGAATAGGGTTGAAATAAGTTACTGGTCATTGCCGCCTCTTGGTCAGTTATTGTTTTTTTCTTGAATGTGCGTTCAAGATATATTTATTTGAATGATCATTCAAGTATTATTTTGAATGATCATTCAAAAGTAAGTATCATGGCATTAAGATATAGTTTGAATACTAAGTTAACGACATGAGAAATGCTGAATTTGATCGAGAAAAGGTACTGAGACAAGCGATGACCTTATTTACAGAAAAAGGTTATAGCAAAACCAGTATGCCTGATTTAAAAAAAGCGACCGGCTTACACCCAGGATCAATTTATTGTGCCTTTGAGAATAAACGCGGTTTGTTATTAGCGGCCATCGCGCAATATAAAACCGATAGAAATGTAGCATTTTTACAATTTTTTTCAACGGAAGAGCCTGTATTAGTCCAATTTAAAACATACTTAGATAACATAGTTAGTGAGTGTATTAGTTGTGATGCGGCTAAAGGTTGCTTATTTATTAAAGCACTTTATGAATCTACACAAGAAGACAAAGAAGTTCAGATGGTGATAACCGAAAATGTCGAGCAGTGGCAGCAAGCACTTACTGAAAAATTCAAAAAAGCGCAGAAAAATGGTGAGTTATCCGCAGATAAAGACAGTGAACATTTAGCACGTTTTTTGGTCATGGGAATTTATGGCTTACGTACCTTTGCCCAAGCACATCCTGAACCTGAAGTATTAACCGCATTAGCTGATCAATTATTTAATAGTATCTGCCATTAACCCGCCGTTAACTGAGAACTTGCTATTATTTAGTTATTACTGAAAAATCTCATGGAGTGTTACGTATGCGTTTATTTTTGTTAGCTATATCTGTTGGCCTTTTACTTGTCGGTTGTAGTGAAGAGGAGAAACCTTTTGAAGAGGTTATTCGTCCTATTGCCTGGTTAGAAGTACAGCAGTCTACCTTTGAACAAGTTCGCCGTTTATCTGGCACTGTTCACCCTGTAGAAGAGGCAAATTTAAGCTTTGAAGTCGGCGGTAAAGTTGAGTGGATTAAAGTGAAGTTAGGCGATGAAGTTAAGCGTGGAGATCCCCTCGCAAGATTAGATCAACGAAATTTCAATTTAAGCCATCAATCAGCACAAGCGAATGTACAAAAAAGCTATTCAGCACTTTCTGAAGCCGAAAATGAGTTCAAACGATATGCCGAATTATCTGCAAAAGGTTTAGTATCGAAATCGGGTTATGATAATGCTAAAGCAGCGTTTGAATCTGCCACTAGTGCGTTAAGCATTGCTAACACTCAACTCGACATTGCCAATAAAGACTTAAGCGATTCGGTATTAACTGCTCCTTACGATGGTAAAATTACCCAAAGATTAATTGAACCTTCAATGCAAGTTTCTCCAGGGCAAGCAACGTTTCAAATAGAAGGTAATGATGGATTAGAGGTACAAGTGATGGTACCTGAAACTTTAATAAGAAATTTATCAAAAGGTGATGAAATTACAATACATTATCCAGCTTTTTCAACGGTAAATAGTAAAGGGAATATTACTGAAATAAGCTCTCGTGCAGCTACGGCGAATGCTTTTCCTGTCACCATACTTATTACTTCTGAAACTAAAAGTTTGCGGGCCGGTATGACGGCAGAAGTAGATTTTACTTTTCAAGGAATCGGACGAACGGGCTATCAAGGTGTGACATTTCGTTTACCGATAGCTGCTCTTGCAGCAGATGACGGACAAAAAGCCTATGTTTATGTTTATGATGTTCAGCAGCAAGTTTTGCGTAAACGTACGGTACAAACAGAAAGTATTTTGAACAATGAAGTCTTAGTGTCAGCAGGTTTAAAACCAGGTGAAATTATTGCCGTTGCAGGCATCTCATTTTTACGTGATGGCCAGTCAGTACGTTTGCTTGATAAACACGTACAACGTTTTAATTAATCGCCATTTAACTGACTCAGAGACAGACTTATTATGAATTTAACTAAAATAGCGTTTACTTATCGAAAGTCCATTTTGATGGTATTGGCATTATTACTGATCAATGGCGTCTTCGCATATCTCACTTTGCCTGCACAAGAAAACCCAACTATTACTATTCGACAAGCGATAGTGACAACGTCGTACCCGGGCATGTCTCCCGAGCGTGTCGAGCAATTAATTACCCGTGCCATCGAAAAGGAGATTCGTAAAATACCCGAAGTTGAAAAAATAACCTCAACCTCAATGACAGGGCAGTCGGTTATTCATGTTGAAATTTATGACCGTTATTTCAATCTTGACAATATCTGGCAAGACCTTCGCAATAAAGTGAAACAAGCTGAAAAAAACTTACCCGACGGTACTCGCACACCTTTTATCAATGATTCTTTTGGTGATGTATCGGTTGTGACACTCGCGTTAACTGCTGATGGTTTTGATTTAAGTGAAATGTATGATATTTCAAAACATATACGTGACAACCTTTACACCGTAGCAGGTACTAAAAAGGTTGACATTCTTGGTGCCCAAGCCCAGCGGATATTTCTTGAAGTCAAAACAGCAAAATTGGCCCAATTAGGGATCTCCCCGCAAAACATTATCAGTGAACTGCAAAATCAAAATATTATTAGCCCTGGAGGACAAATCGATACCGGTTTACGTTCTCTTGTTGTTGAGCCAACCGGAAATTTTTCATCAATGGATGAAATAGGGGATACTCATATCACCATACCGGGTACAGACGATACTATTGCCTTAAAAGATATTGTTAGTTTACGCCTTGGTTATATCGACCCACCAGACAAGCCCGCCTATTTTAATGGTAAACCCGCGATTATGATCGGGATATCTATGCTTGAGCAATATAATTTACTCGAGTATGCGCCAAGAATAAAAGCAATGGTGAGTCAAATAGAGAACACTTTTCCTATTGGTTATAAAATTGATATTGCTACCTACCAAGCTGATCAAGTGAAAAAGTCCATTGAAAGTGTGTCGATAAACGTTTTGCAAACATTAGTTATCGTCTTATTTGTGGTTATCTATTTTCTTGGCTTACGTACCGGCTTAATTGTTGGCTCGATTGTACCTTTTGTCATGCTAACGACTTTAGCCATTATGAAGTTTACTGGCATGACCTTGGAAAAAATGAGCTTGGCAACACTTATAATTGCGCTCGGTTTATTAGTTGATAATGGCATTGTTATTGCCGAAGATTTTAAGCGTAGAATTGAAGACGGTATAGAGCGGTTTGATGCTATGTGTCAGGGCGGTAAAGAATTAGCCATGCCTTTATTAAGCTCATCGGTTACTACTATTCTATTTTTCTTGCCTTTGATGTTAGCTGAACATGTTGCAGGTGAATTTACCCGTTCGGTCTCTTTGGTTATTTTAATCACCTTAATGACGAGTTGGGTACTAGCGCTCTGCGTTACGCCGACACTATGTTATTTCTTTATTAAAGCTGACAAGCCTAAAACTAAGGATAATAGTAAAGAGAGTACGGATACTAAGTCTGCTAAATTTTATCGTATCTACGAAAAATTCTTACATTGGATTTTGAGCCATAAAGCGATTTTCATGACAATTATGGCTGTTACTTTAGTTGTGTCGGTTAGTGGTTTTGGATTGTTAAAACAACAATTTTTCCCGGACTCTGACCGTACTCAAATTATGATGTATATAGATTTACCTAACGGTACCTCAGCACGTGAAACTAATCGTCAAATGCATGATGTATTTGCTTGGTTAGATGATAAAGAGCGTTTTCCTGAAATAACAAATTACTCAGGTTATGCTGGTTTTAACGGTCCACGTTTTGTCTTAACACTTAATCCTGAAGATCCAACAGAAAATAAAGGCTTCGTTGTACTTAATGTTAAAGAAGGTACGGCCCTTAATCCTTTAGTAAATAAATTACATAATGGCTTGATTGAAACTTTTCCTAATGTTTCTGGCCGAGTAAAGAGAATGTTTGCTGGCCCATCTGATTCAAGCTCCATCAGTATTCAAGTAAAAGGTCCTGATAAAGACATCTTATACGCTAAAGCAAAAGAGATTATGACGGTATTGCAAGGTGTGCCTTATACCAAAAATATACGTACTGATTGGGAAAATCGTATTGTTAAAATACAAGTAAAAATAGATCAGCATCGTGCGCGTCGAGCTGGTGTTACCTCTTCAGATGTCGCGACCGCCTTACAAGGTTTTTTTAGTGGTGCAAATGTCACTGAATATCGTGATGGCGATGATATTATTCCCGTTTTATTTCGTGCTGAAGAAGGAGAGCGTTTTAATTTAGATAGGTTGCGTACTGTTTCGGTATTTTCTAATTCGGCTAATGCAGCAATTCCTTTGTTTCAGATTGCCGAATTTATACCGGTAAATCAATACGCTAAAATTCAGCGTGAAAATATGTTCACAACGATCACTATTGAAGCAAGCAATACTGAAATGACCGCGCAAGATTTGCAGAAAATTATTGATGCTGATATTGAGGCTTTAAAGGTAGATTTACCGGTTAATCACCTCATTGAATATGATGGTGTAATTGTGCAGTCGCAAGAAGCTCAGCAAGCACTAGGTGCGAGCATGCCGATGGTCATTGGCTTAGTATTGATACTTTTTGTTATGCAATTTAACTCATTTCGTCGTGCGCTCATTATTGTTTTAACGATTCCACTATCACTGATTGGTACAGTTTTCGGGTTACTGGTCATGAGCGCACCTTTTGGCTTTATGGTGACGTTAGGCATTTATAGTTTGGCAGGTATTATTATTAATAATGCTATTGTGCTCATTGACAGGATAGAAATTGAACGCGCTAACGGGCAAAGTGATTACCAAGCAATTATAGACTCATGTTTAACACGTTTAAGGCCGATAGCGATGACCACAGTAACCACTATTATGGGCTTGTTACCGCTATTGTTAGACCCGATGTCTATGTTTTATGGTATGGCTACGGTTCTTGCATTTGGTTTAGGCGTAGGTACTGTCTTAACCTTAGCTGTTGTGCCTGTTTTATATGCGAGTTTCTTTAAGGTGAGTCGATGAATATTCGAGTTTTGCTCGTTGAAGATGACCTTGACTTAGCCGCAACGCTGGTTGATTACCTTGAATTAGAAGGTATCTGCTGCGATCATGCTGCCAATGGGGTTGCGGGGTTAGAGTTTATTAACCAGCAATATTTTGATGTTATGATTCTAGACGTTAACATGCCACGTATGGACGGCTTAACAGTTTGTAGAAAAATGCGTGAACAGGGCATTAATACACCCATCCTAATGTTAACGGCCCGCGATACTTTAGACGATAAACTCGCGGGGTTTTCAGCCGGTTCAGATGACTATCTCGTTAAGCCGTTTGAAATGCGTGAACTTATTGCGCGTATTCATGTATTAGCACAGCGAAGAAGTGGCCAAACAAACAAGCTTTCATTATGTGATGTTCATGCCGACTTTAGTGCAAAAACCTTGGTTCGTGAACAACGTAACTTACAATTATCGCCAACCGGTTGGAAAATCATTGAAGTGTTAATGCGTAAATCACCAGAAGTTGTCTCTAAAGAGCAGTTAGTTCAAGCTATTTGGGGTGATGAACTACCAGACAGTGACAGTTTAAAAGTACATTTATTTAAGTTGAGGCAACAAGTCGATACGAAAAATGAAACTAAACTTATTCACACTATTGTGGGCCAAGGTTTTGTTTTTCGTGAAAGTAACATAAGTGAAACGCCGAGTGAAAAGTAAAGTAAAAAAAACTCAAACATTACGTCGTTACGTATTGAGAGTACAAAGTATGATTGCACTAATCATAGTGCTGAGTTACACGCTTGTGATTAACTTTTATTTCATACATGGTCTAGATGAAGCAAATTTTCAGGACCTTCATCTAGAAAGTAATCATTTTGCTATCGAGTACCAAAAAAACAACCAAGTTATACCGCCAAATACTATTCATTTTCAAGGTTATATCGGTTGGGATAACTTACCCGTTTGGGCGAAAGAAAACTTTACTTCGCTTGAATACGTTTCAGAAATGACCATGGATAATACTCGAATAATAGCCGAGGGAAAGTTGATACCATGGCCAGAGCAAGCGATATTTATGATTGCCCAGCCCTTGTTCGATGGAAAAACATTCTACTTAATTAGAAAAATTAACATCGAACAATATGATGCCTTGAGTCAAATGGGCATTAAAAAAATGCTTCATTTAACTTGGCCAATCGCGTTAATTTTTTTATTAGTTATGCATTTTTCGGTACAAATATTATTAACGCGCACTTTAAAACCGTTTTATCAAATTGGTGATTGGGTTGAAGGTTTAACCCTTGAAAATGTAAATGAGTTAACGCCTGATTTTGAGTTTAAAGAATTGAATGCTATTGCTAATCAGCAGCAAAAAGCATTACTGCGCCTCAGTGAAATACTCGATAAAGAACAAAGCTTTTTACGACACGCTAGCCATGAATTACGCACACCAATTGCCGTAGTGAAAAGTAACAGCGAGTTGTTAACCCGAATATTGTCTGATGATATCAATGAAGATAAAAAAGCCCAATCATTGGCTCGAGTCAGCCGAGCCGCATTAAATATGCAACACACCACTGAAACGCTGTTATGGCTAAGTCAAGATTCGAACATCGAAGGAAATGGTAATAATAAACTAGCATTAGCTCATGTTGATTTAAATGAAATGATTACGAATCTTGTCGAAGATAATCAATATTTATTGCAAAGTAAACACGTCAAAATTTCACTTGAATTAACGGCCACAAGTATTGATGTGCTTGAAACACCTTGTCGATTGATCCTCAATAATTTAATTCGTAATGCGTTTCAATATACAGCTGAAGGCACTGTGAATATTCAATGTCTGGAAGCTAGTGTTATTGTTGAAAATATTAACCAAAACGATGGGTCTATTGACCATAGTGGCTCAGACTATGGCTATGGTTTCGGCTTACGATTAGTGGATAAAATTGTAAATAAAATGACCTGGAAATACCAAAATAAGGACATAGTTGGCGGTCGTTGGGCGAAAATAGACTTCAGAAATACACTTTAATTTACTTAACTTTACACTTGAACGACATTAGCTGACATACTTCTTCTTATAATAAAAATAGATTTTCAATTATTAGGAATAAATATGCTTAAAATATTCATGTTCTTATTCAGTATATTACTCTTCTCTGCCTGTGGTGGCGGTGGTTCTAACTCTTCAGACAATACACAACCTATTAATCCAGTAAACAGCTCAGCCGTTGGTGAAGTTATTATCAACGGTACCTTGAGTGTTGGCGAAACTCTCTCATTAAGTCAAAATTTGACGGATGAAAATGGTTTAGGAACACTAAATTACCAATGGCATCGAACATTAAATAGTATCAGTAGTATTATAGAAAATGAAAACTCAGTTGACTATATTATCCGTGAAGAAGACATCGGATATAGCCTTTTTGTTGAAGTGAGTTATACCGATAACGATGGATTTTCTGAAGCCGTTGTTAGTGATTCAACCGCTGTTATAGTGGGCAATACTATAATAAAAAAGCCTAATGTTTTACTGATCATTGCGGATGATCAAGGTGTTGATGCTTCTGCGCAATATAACTTTTCTACAGACCTTCCAGATACGCCAACGATTAACTTACTCGCTGAACAGGGTATTACTTTCGACAATGCTTGGGCGACGCCAGCTTGTACTACAACACGCGGAACATTAATCACCGGACAACATGGTATAAATAGTGGCATTAGTTATGTTCCAGCAGTGATGGATACTGAAACAGTAACATTACAACGCTACATAAAGTCTTTTAGTGAAAGTAATGATTATCAAACTGCTGTTGTGGGTAAATGGCATTTAGATGGTAGTAATCCTGACTTATCTCATCCCATTGATAGCGGAATTGATTATTACGCTGGAACAATAAAAGGCACGTTAACGGATTATTATGACTGGGAATTAACTGAAAACGGAGTTAATTCAGTTAGTAACGAATATCACACTACTAAGATGACAGACTTAGCCATCGATTGGTTAGATGAACAGAATCAACAAAATAAACCTTGGTTTATGTGGCTTGCTTATGTAGCTCCACATTCTCCTTTTCACTTACCACCAGAAGATTTGCATAACCGTGATCACCTTACAGGTTCTGATATTGACACTAATAAACGTGATTATTACTTAGCGTCTATTGAAGCCATGGATACGGAAATAGGACGTTTAATCGACTCTTTATCTGTAGAAGATCGTGACAATACTTTGATCATATATGTTGGTGATAACGGCACACCAGCGAGTGTGATTGATACGAGTGTTTATAATAGAACTCATAGTAAAGGCTCCTTGTTTGAAGGAGGTCTTCGTGTTCCTATGGTGGTTTCTGGCTTAGGTGTTACCCGTCAAAATGTTCGTGAAAGTGCGCTGGTAAATACCAGTGACTTTTATGCTACTATTAGTCATTTTGTTGGAAATTCAGTGACGCAAGTTAATGACAGTTATAGCTTTGTTGATTTACTGTCACAAACAGGGACCGGCTTACGAGATTACAATTACAGTGAATTTGAAAGTAGTGATGTAACCGGTTGGGCGGTGAGAAATCAAGATCTTAAACTGATTGAATATGAAGATGGTTCACAAGCCTTATATTTATTAAAGGACGGTAATAACGTTGACATTAGTGAGACGGATAACCTAATTGCTGACAGCGAGAATACCGGCATTATTGCTGAGCTTAAAGAGCAAGCGCAGATTATTCGCCAAGAAACATCGACATCACCAATAGATATTACTGATGCGATTTTAACAGCTCGAAGTGCTAACTGCAGCGATTATCTAGAAAGTTATCAATCTACGGTGCTTGATGTAAATAATGGTACGGTTTTCAATGGTGAATTGATGATCAGTTTATCGGGCGACCAATGTATATTCCAAACGAATAACATCCCTAATCATGACTTTAATGACGGTGCGCAAGCCTTCCCAAATAATGTCAGTGCACAAAACAATAGTTTTACAATAAGTGCTAACCCCACTCATGCAGCATCAACAACAGCGGTGAGTTTACAGGTTGATAATGCAATATTACTGAATGGGGTGAAAGTTGATTTGCTCGCTGCAGCTTGTTTTGGTGTCGGTGATGGTAAAGTAGGGTGTAACGATATTAACCAGCCGTGGCGCTATGATCCTATGTTTGTCGCGAACGGCTTTCGAGTAGATACACATAACGCCCACTCCCAGCCAGATGGTAGTTATCATTATCATGGGAAACCTAATGCGCTTTATCAAGATGATAATAACAGTAGCGTATCACCTTTAGTCGGATTTGCTGCAGATGGTTATCCTATTTTTGGTCCTTATTTTGATGATAATGGTTCAATTAGAAAAGCTGTTTCTAGCTTTCAAGTAATAACGGGGAGCCGTCCTTCTACAACAGGTAGCCCAGGAGGAGATTACGACGGAACTTATCGAGATGATTATCAATATGTTGAGAACTATGGCGATCTTGATGAATGTAATGGCATGACAGTTAATGGTGTTTACGGTTATTTTATTACTGATGGTTATCCCTATATTTTAAGTTGTTTTAAAGGAACTCCTGATAGTTCGTTTAATAAATAACTCTTTAGTTACAGTAATTTTCATCTTATGTATTAATACGACAGTATTACGGATTAGTTCGTAATACTGTCGTTTAACAAAGCTAGAAATGACCAATTTAAAATTTCTACCGTTTATTAGAAAGTCCACTTTATGTCTTGTCTGCGTCAGTACTAAGTTTGTCATACATACCTACCATCCTTGAATTATTGATCAGATTATTTATCTCCGGCTATCACAAGCCCCATCAAATCATCAACAAAACCTCTCATTCGAAATAAATTTATAAAAATAAATAAAATATTTATCAACCTTTCGAAATAAATCACGTATTAATAACTATCAAAACAAAAATTAGCAGCAAAACCTAACGTTAAAGCTGAGTAATAGGATTAACAACTTAATGTTCGATGAAAAAGAACTTATGTTTCAAGTCAAAGCGGGTCAGTTAAATAAACTCGCCACACTTTTTGAAAATAATAAGGTACAGCTTTTTAATTACTTTATACGTACAGGTAATAACCGCGCGTTAAGTGAGGATTTAGTGCAGGAAACGTTCATGAGAGTACTTGCTTATCGCAGTAGTTTCAGTGGCAGCAGTACCTTTAAATCTTGGATGTATGGTATTGCCAGAAACACGGTAGCGGACCATTACCGTAAGAATAAAAACCAAGCGCTGAACTGTGATATGGATGATGAAGAATTAACTAATGAGCAAACCTTAGTAGAAGAATATGAAGCTAAGCAGCAAAATAACTTTTTTAATGAATCCTTAGCCAGTATTTCTGCCGAAGATAGAGAGATTATTATACTGAGTCGGTTTCAGCAGTTGAACTATCAAGAAATATCGACCTTGTTAGATTGCAATTTAAATACCCTAAAGTCACGAATGCGTAATGCCGTGAGTAAATTGCAGATGAGTTATCAAAAATTAGTGGGAGAGGATAGCTAATGAAAAATCAAGAAATTATCGATTGGAAAATTGCTTCGTTAACCAATAACGTCAGCAGTGAACTAAGCGTAGAGATGCAAACTTATCTTAATGCTAATAAGCAGCTGCAAGAAGAATTATTGTTTATTGAACAGTTTTGGATAAATGACATTAAGTCGTCGGTTATGCCATCTGACAAATTAGATGCTAATTTTTATCAAATGTTATCTAGCGCACAAAGTGCTCAACATGAAACAACGCAGCAAAACACTGAACATCGTTCTTCTGAATATAAAGTGCCTTTATCATTGATAGATACGGTTAAAAGCTGGTTGATGCCAAAGCCTATTGCACAGTTTGCAACGTTAACATTAGTGTTTGTGCTTGGCATGAATGTAAGTCAAGCGCCTAATAATGAACGGGATAATGCGATATACAGTGGCTTGCAGCAAGACATCTCATCGTTAACGACTGTGTTAGCTATGTCGATGTTACAAAAAGACTCGGCTAGTGAACGCCTTTCAGGCGTTGCTTATAGCCGGCAAACTGATTTATCAAACCCCTTATTAGTTGAGCAACTTATTGCACTATTGGCGCGAGACAAATCCACCTCAGTACGTTTGGCCATCATAAATAGTCTCAGCCAATTAAAGTCTTTTGCTTCAGCAGAGCAGCAATTGTTAACTTTGGCCATACAGGAAGAAAACTTATTAGTACAAATAGAGCTATGTCGTTTATTGCTTAACTATGGCTCCGTCGATATTAAAAAATCATTAACAGAGCAAACAAATCAACAACTTTTAAAACCAGAAGTTCGAAAATTCATTCAAGCGCAATCAATGGCAGCATATATTTAGTTTTATCCTTAGGAGTAACCCATGAAAAAGAAATTACCGGCAATATTACCTTTAACATTCGTCGCGATGTTAGCGTGCAGTGTTCAATTAGTAAATGCGGCAGAAAAAAGCTATAGCTTACCTTTGTCTAAGCCTGGAGAGCCTGTTTCAATTGATATAGAAGTACATCGAGGAAGTATTACTCTTGTCGGTTATAAAGGCGATACTATTGAGATAAGTGTCAAAACATCAACTTTTTCAGGTAAGAATAAAGGCCTTAAAAAGATGAAGCCGGCAATAAATAATAATAGCGCCCCAAGATCGACAGAAGGCTTGAAGAGTGTTAAAAATCACTCGATGCGATTAGAGATCGAAGAGAAAAACAATATAGTAGAAATTAACAGCGAAGTTGCAAATCAACATGTTGATTTAGTCATTAAAGTGCCACAAAGGTCATCTATAGAAGTTGAGCTATATCAAGGTGGAGATATAAATATTGATGGCATAAGTGGTAGTTTAGAGCTGGAAGCGTATCAAGGTATGATCATCGCAAAGAATGTTTCAGGCCCCATTGTGGCTGAAACTGCTCGAACAGATATTGTTGTGAGTTTTTCTGATTTTGCCAAAGCTAGCCCATCTTCATTAACAAGCCATATGGGGAATGTAGATGTAACTTTAGCAAAAAAAGTTTCAGCTAATGTAAATGTACAAACTTACCAAGGTGAAGTGTTTTCAGGTTTAGATAAAGACTTTGTTGCAGTTGATGAAATCAAGAAAAACAAAAAAGGTAAAAAACGAAAAATAGTACTTGGCGGGATAATGCAGGCGAAAGTTAATGGTGGCGGACAAGCGCTATCATTAGTGAGTTATAGCGGTAATTTGTATATCCGAAAGGGGAAATGAAAAGGTTAGTGATGTAATACATATTTCGATGAAAGAAGCCCGAGGGCTTCTTTTTTGTTTGGGAAACTATAAAGGTTGATATTCTAGAAATTTAAACTTGAGTGATATTTTCATAAATTATGCTGCGTGTCATGATCTCTAACCGGCGTTCTAGCCGGTATTCATTATGCATATCTCACTATCAAATTGAGATGTTTAAGTAATTCTTTCTTAAGGTCAATACCAGTCCAGACAACAGCAGTAGAGAGCAAGCCACTATCACCTTAAAATTAACTAAATAAAAGGTCAGGTAAGTTGCTGAGATCATTAAACTCCTTTCACCTATAATGAAAGGGGTTAACAAGAGTGAAAATAGAAACAAAAGGCCACTTGACTTGAGATAAGTAAGGGGGGCCTTGAGAAGTTTCATTTTCATCTCACCTGCTGATTTAGCATCACCACAGTTTATATACAATATTGCGGCTATTGCTGACCAAATTAATAAAAAGCACTTTAGAAATAAGACGTAGAACAAGCCATTATTATTGATAAAGTCTTTATGATACGATTTTCCCGTCTCTATTGCTTGCTGGTAATCACCTTGCTCTCGTAAGGTCTTAATTTCTGTATGCAAATATTCCTTGAACTCTTTATCACTCTGATTTTGATAATCTGCGTTGAATGACTCTATTTTTGAAATGCTTTCAGCATTGTCGTATCCCCAAATGGTAAACTTCACCGCTTGAGTTTCATTAATGAAGAGGCTGGTCGAAATAACAGTACTCACCAAAATTAAACAAATAGTGCTAACACTGAGCAGTTTTGCCCAAAATAATTCAATGCGTGAAATTGGCTTGGCGAGGTAGTATTCCATTATATCCGGCTGGCCGGCTTGTCTGGCATGGAAAGTAGAAAATATTTGACCGAAAAAAACATACATCATTAGTCCCGAGCCCATCATGATTGAGTGAATACCATACTTAACATTGGATAAAGTAATTTCGATAAATAGAATTCCTGCTAGCATGAATAGTAGCGAAAATACTTTTTCTCCGCGAACATAACTTTTCAATTCCTGCTTATATAATTGCCAAATCAATCTTTAATGCTCCTATTATTTCGCCAGTTCAATAAATATTTCTTCTAAATTCATATCAAGAAGTTTTATCTTGCCGCTGTATTTATTCTTTATTGTTTCAACAATGTTTTGGTCATCAGATTTAATGGTCAAGATAATGCTCCTGCCGATTTTTTTTATGCTGAGTAGACCTTGAATATCGAAACTCGGCGGAATCTCATCGCTAAAATCTAACTGAATTTGTTTAACCGACTCTTTTAACGTATCCAACTCCATATCGATAACTAGTTTGCCCCCTTTAAGAATGCCAATTTTATCGGCTAATTTTTCAATATCAGTTAAAATATGGGAAGAAAAGAATATGCTGCAGTTTTCATTTAGCAGCAGTTCCAATAAATTATCCATTAACTCTTGTTTTGATATTGGGTCTAAGCCAACGGTTGGTTCATCCAAAATAAGCAGTGTTGGATCTTGTCCCAGGGCTAATATAATGGCTAATAATTTCTGCATACCACCTGAAAGTGCTTTGACCTTTTTATTTTTATTGATCTCGAATCGAGTTAGTAACATATCAACATCATCGGATCGCCAATTAGGGTACATTTTCTGGTGAAACGTGATCAGTTCTGCAGCGGTGGCCGTTGGTGGTAAGGTTTGTGTTTGCGAAACATATCCTACCTGTGCTTTAAGACTTCTATCAATCGCCCATGGATCTTGCCCTAACAGCTTTACTTCACCTTGATCGAATTGTGTCATGCCCATTAAAATTTTTATCGCGGTGGATTTTCCAGCACCATTTCTACCGAGAAATCCATAACAGCAACCCGCTTTCAATTGCAAAGAAAAGTCTTTAAGGATGGTTTCTCCCTGATAGCTTTTATGAATATTATTTAGCTCAAAAACGTTTTCCATATTATTTAATTTTCCTTAATTCTTCTGTCAAAATATTTGTTAGTTCATCAGGGCTAAAACCCATTTGATGTGATAGCACAATCAATTTTTGGCTTTCTGCCACTATGGTTTTCAGTCGATAACTTTTATCCAGTTTTTGAACATTAGCTGCAATGAAGCTGCCACTTCCTCGTTTGGTAGTGATCACACCTTCAGCTTCCAAGTCTCGGTATACCCGTGCAGCAGACGTTGGATTGACCTTTAAAAGCACTGATAACTCTCTTACTGACGGTAAACGCTCATCAGTTTTTAACTCATCTGTTGCGACCAGATATTTGATCTGATTCTTAATCTGCACATAAATGGGCACTTTAGAGTGGTAATCTATCTTGGTGAACATTTGTAATCTTACCCATAAACTGTACTAGTGTGTGCAACAATAAATACAGTTATTTGAGTCGTCAAGGTTTGTAAAGCAGCTATTATTACTATAATAGTTTTCTTATGTTATCTCTTACAGGTGATAGCGCATCAGTGCTCTGGACAGTTGGCGGGAAAGGTACTGGAGATAGATGAAACCACGGTTATTGCTTCACATAAAGCAAAAAAACCGATGGCACAAGCTATCGGTTTTGAACGGTCAAATTAAGTTTAGTTCTTATACTTGCCCTAAAGCTTCTGCTTTAATAATGGCATTAGCAGCTTCGGTATTGACCATTTCAAGTAATCACGTTAAATAAGTCATATTTTTTATTTTCGGTAAATTTATGTCTGTTTACGAAGTTCGGTCACTTGGTCAAAACCTATGCCCCAGTTATCTGTGTTAACTTCATCTATAATCACGAAAGTTGTCGCAGGATTTTTATTCAAAACGTCGACCATTAACTGAGTA
>MAAB01007474.1_pt1 | contig 17268 bp, 15 predicted proteins | sample 1115991 | NCBI WGS metagenome assembly MAAB01 (sample SAMN04961124, study PRJNA320927) | seawater metagenome | isolation source: sample BD02T18 sea water enriched with oil for 18 days | place: USA:Gulf of Mexico | collected 2013-07-27
TTTCAAAACTTAGTTTTCAAAGGTTTGCTAACTGTTTACTTATCATTAAATGGTAACTAAACATGGTAAAACTCGCTTCTCAGGTCTCCCTGAAGAAGTGGAGCGCATTTTAGAGATTTTTGAGCAAGGTACAAGTGTTTTTTTGTTTTTTTTTACTGTTCGGTTAAATATAAAGCAATACACTCAAAATAACGTCAGATAGTACATTTTACCTACTTATTAAGGATTGAATAGATACCCCTTCAATGATCTATTCTTTTAAGCATTTATGTAAATGAGACTAGTGAATTGATTTCGAGGCACAAAATAACACATATTAGTAGTTGCACATTGTTCAAAGCTGGGTAACATGTAATTGCAATTTTGTGATTTTTAAAAATAATAATTAGGTAGTCATTTATGAATTCCCCGAAAATTTTAAACGTAATAGTCGCGTTAGTATTTGCCGTTGTTGCATACTTTAGTGCCGCTTATATAGAACTTAGTTCAACAACGCTTGCTGCAGTTGCTTTTATCGCAGCCTTTGTTGCTCCTCTTATTAATGGTCAAAGTGGTAGTTACAGTGATGATGAAGATGAAGATGTTAGTACTTTATATGTTGGTAATTTACCATACCGTGCTAACGAAGGTGTTGTTAGAGAATTATTTTCAGAGTACGGTAATGTGCATTCAGTGAGATTGATGAAAGATAAACATACCGGTAAAAGACGAGGCTTTGGCTTTGTCGAGATGTCAGCTTCTGATGCCAACAATGCGATTAACAAACTTAATGATTCAGAGTTCCAGCAGCGCACTTTAAAAGTTCGTGAAGCAAAGGAAAGACCTGAACGTGTTGATGATGAAACGTAATAGCTGTTTCATTTAATTATTAAAACCCGCAAATGCGGGTTTTTTTATATTTGGTAAAAATACTTTTTTGAGTTACTTTATTTTGTCAGTGAAGTTGGAAAACTGTTCCATTAATTGCTTGTTGATACCATGCTCTGCTTTAAATACTGACTCAAATAACTTATTCAGTTCTTGTTTATCATCAGCCAATAATTTATCAGCCACTTCTCGGACATCTCTTAACTGGTCAACAAACTCCGTGATAGATTTGGTCACTTTATCAAGTTCTGCCATTTCTGGAGTATTATAACTCGCAATTTCTTTATACGTTTGGCTGACATAGCTGGTTTGTGTTAATTTTAAATCCAAACTAAAAGCATTTAACTGTTCGTCATCATAACCAAGAGTTAACGCTTTTTCATAAGCCTTCTCTACATTGCCATTAAAAAAGGATTTCTGAATTTTACTGATGTCTTCTATTAAAGAATTGATAGCATGTATTTCTTCATCATCTAAATCCCCTTCAATACTATAGGAGAAATTGAGTTCTCGGTATGAAGATGCACTAGTTTGGTAGCTTAACTGAGTAGAATCTTGTCCCGCCAAATATTTAAATTGTTCGTTGAATTGAGTTTCCTTGATATCGCTAAACGAAATAGTAACGATATCGCCATCAGCTGTAGTAATTGAAAGGTCACTATTTTTCTCTGTTGAACGGTAACTCTCACTCGCATAATCAATAGCATGCATAGTTGGTGAAAGTTGAGCACCCAGAACTTCAGTCGGTTGTAACTGTTCTTCTAATTCGTCAATACCTGTTGAAATGAGTGTTCTACTATTTTCGATACCTTCAGCTAATTCTTCATTAAGTAGATGTAAATCCCCTAGTTCGGCAATAGCCTCATCAATACCCTGGTTCATACCAGATCGGGCTTGGGCAATCATATCATCTAGTTCTTCAGGAGTTGCCCCTCTGCTTTTAGCTGCCATCAGACTTGAATTAACAAATGACATGACATTGTCAGCCACCGCCTCAAAGTCAAAAGCTAAAGGGTCACTTGTGCCGTTCACATTACTTTTTTCATTTATTTCATTCGATTTGGAGTTATTAGTAAATGCTGTACTGTGATTAGTGATCTTTAATGAAATGGACTGATAAACTAGCTTCATACCAATAGTGGTATTATTGTTTTTTGAAAAATAATCAGCTTGAGGTCCACTGATATCACGGTTTAACCGTGAATTAACGTCATTATCTTGGAAGTTATTTTGTTTACTTTGGTCATGTCTGTTATGCACATGTTTATTAGAAAAAAACGGATTGAGCTCCAATTGGGTGTTAATATTATTCATGAGAAAATTCTCAATAATTACGTTAGTGTTGTATCGGCCATATTGGTTAAAACTTAAGCTATATTATAAAATATTGTGCTTGCCACTAGACAAAATTTAAACGGGCGCTAAACTCTGCGCACTTTGTTATTGCTGTTATAAAAGGTCAGTTTAATGTTCAGCCATATAGATCCCCAAAATTACGATCAACAGTTGCTTGAAAAACAACAAGCTATGACTTCTTTGTTTGCCGACTTTAACATGCCTGATTTTGAAATTTTTGCCTCTGAACCGATTAATTATCGTCAAAGAGCTGAGTTTAGGCTGTGGCATGATGGTGATGATCTTTATTACATCATGTTTGATCAGGCAACTAAGCAAAAATATAAAGTTGAAAATTTTCCGGTTGCTTGTACCTTGATCAATCAATTAATGGTCGCTTTGCTCGATAATGTACGTAATAACAAAATGCTCAGAGAACGTTTATTTCAAGTAGATTTTCTTGCTACATTAAGTGGCGAAGCAGTGATCAGCGTGCTTTATCACAAACAACTAGATGACGAGTGGCAACAACAAGCTCAATGGCTAAGGGCACAATTATCAGCCATTTGTCCCGTTAATATTATTGGTCGAGCAAAAAAACAGAAATTCATCGTCGAGCAAGACTTTGTTATTGAAAAGCTCAATGTTGCTGGTAAAGAACTGGTTTATCAACAAGTAGAAAACAGCTTTACCCAACCCAACGCTAAAGTAAATGAGAAGATGTTGCTTTGGGCTCAACAAGCTACAGCTAATCTAGGCGGTGATTTAGTTGAGCTGTATTGTGGTAATGGCAATTTTAGCATTGCCTTAGCACAAAATTTTGATCGAGTTATTGGTACTGAAATATCTAAAACATCGGTAAAATCAGCCCAAGTAAATATCGCCAGCAACAATATCAGTAATATAGATATTGTTAGGATGTCGAGTGAAGAGTTTAGTCAAGCAATGAACGGTGAACGTAAATTCCGTAGACTAGAAAACTTCGACTTAACGGCTTATCGTTATGACACTGTGTTAGTTGATCCACCAAGAGCGGGTTTAGATGCTGACAGCATCGAATTGGCCAGCCGTTTTAATGTCATTATATATATTTCATGTAACCCTGAAACATTAAAAGATAACCTAACAGAATTAGTCAAAACACATAAGATTGAAAACACCGCCTTATTTGACCAATTTCCGTATACCCATCATATTGAAACCGGTGTGATTTTAACTAAACGTTAAAATTTATGCTCTGTTTATGTTATGGCGTTTTATTTATGTCGGCTCGTTGTGCAAGTTCCATTGCACCTCGAGCAATAAAGCGTAATTGCTGGATCGTTCGAACAGAAAGTTGATTAAGGTCTTTTTTATCTGCATCTAACGCATCTGATCCTGCGCTAAAAACAATCGTTACTGCCGCATTAGCTTGAATATAAGCGACCTCAGCATCCAATTTATTGGCTTGCTGTAAATAGTCACGAAGTTCGAGAGTAAAATAACTGATTTCACGATTTACTGCCGCGCGAAAAGCCGGGGACGTGCCTGAACGTTCTCGTAACAACAACCTAAAAATATTGCCGTTACTCTCAATAAATTCCATAAAGGTACGGACAGAAATTTGAATAACCGAACCACCCTTTTCTATCCGTTGACGAGCTTGACGCATTAATTGGCGAAGTGTTAACCCTGCTTCATCAACTAGTGTAAGACCTAATTCATCCATATCTGAGAAATGTCGATAAAACGAGGTTGGCGCAAGCCCTGCTTCTTTGGCAACCTCTCTTAGACTCAAACTTGAAAAACTACGATCAGCACTTAATTGGCCTAAAGCGGCATCAATTAGTTGTCGACGTGTTTTTTCTTTTTGTTGCGCTCGAATACCGCTCATTTTATCCATTCCACTGACTTTACTCTACTGGGCTATGATACTGAAATTGCAGCCTATTACTAGTAAAGATAGACCATGTGGCGATATCTATTCATAGATTCTTTAGAATTAAGGCTTGACTCAGCTGGTATGACAACTAAAATAGCGTACACGTGTACACTGAAATTCATTGTTGTTTTAATTAACTCGGAAGCCCCATGAAAAAACCTAAAGTCATCTGGTTAAATGTCACTGTTTTTGTTGTTACCTTCTTATTTGCCGCTATTGCTGTACCTTACCGCGCTATCACTCACGGTTTTGATAGTGCTGAAATTATCATGGCACTGTTGTGTTTTATCTATTGTGGTATGTCGATTACTGCAGGATATCATCGCTTATGGTCACATAAAACCTATCAAGCCCATTGGTCTCTCCGTATCATTTATGCTTTAGGCGGTGCTTTTGCTCTACAAAATAGCATTTTGCACTGGTCATCCGATCATAGAGTGCACCACAAACATGTAGATAATAACGATGTTGACCCATATTCAGCGAAAAAGGGCTTTTGGTATTCGCATATCGGCTGGATGCTTCGCGAATATCAATCCCATCGCTATACCAACTATGACAATGTTCGAGATCTGCAAAAAGATCCTATTGTTCAATGGCAGCACAAACATTATTTGTTATTAACCCTCGGCTTAAATTTTGGCATCCCGTTAGCTTTTGGTTTATGGCACGGTGACGTGATCAGTAGCCTATTATTAGTCGGTTTTTTACGATTAGTATTAAGTCATCACACCACCTTTTTTATCAATTCTCTGGCCCATATATGGGGAAAGCAAACGTACACCGAAAGGAATACCGCACGAGATAACGGTTTGTTAGCTTTCCTTACTTTTGGTGAGGGTTATCATAATTTTCACCATATTTTTGAAAATGACTATCGTAATGGTATTCGTTGGTGGCACTTTGACCCAACCAAATGGCTAATTAAAGGCTGCAATTATTTAGGACTTACTCATACGTTACGAAAGACACCTGAAGATAAAATAGAAAAAGCACGTTTGTCTATGGTACTAAAGCGTAATCAGCAAAAGCTGCACTTACACCCGGATGCCGAGTTATTGTTGGAAGGTTTACAACATGAATATGATTTATTAATTACTAAAATTAATGACTATTACGCGATTAAAAAAGCGCTGCTTACCCACAAGAGAGATGAACTAATTGCTGAAGTTGAGCAATCAGATTTAATGAATCAATATACAGAACTTAAGCAACGTTTAGCCGAACAGCAACAACGATGGCAGTTTTTCATTAAAAAACTCGCTTAAAAACAGTTACCTCATGCTCAATTCCTGCTAAAATTTTTATATCAGTAGGAATTGAGGCTATCTCTTTGGCTAAGCAAACATCTTCAAGTAAAAATACTAAAACAAAATCATACGATTACGACGCAATAATTATCGGTACCGGTCCTGGTGGCGAAGGCACATCAATGGAACTGGCGAAACAAGACAAAAAAGTAGCCATTATTGAACGCTATAAAGATGTTGGTGGTGGCTGTACTCATTGGGGCACTATTCCCTCTAAAGCTTTACGTCAAAGTGTCAGTCGATTAATTGACTACAATTCCAATCCTTTATTTCGTGGTCATGAAAAAGCGAAACATTTAACCTTTTCTGAAATTTTAAAACATGCTTCGGCAGTGATCAGAAAGCAAGTGCAACTGCGCAGCGGTTTTTATGATCGTAATCGTGTTGAACATATCAGTGGTGAAGCTTCTTTTATTGATAAAAACACCTTACAAATTGTTAAAAATGACGGTTCTATTGAACAAGTTACCGCAAAACAAATTGTTATTGCCACAGGCTCTCATCCGTATCGTCCTGATGATATAGATTTTAGCCACCAGCGTGTTTATGACTCAGATACTATTTTATCGCTTAAGCATGATCCTCGTTCAATTATCATTTATGGTGCCGGGGTTATTGGTAGTGAGTACGCGTCAATCTTTCGAGGTTTAGGCGTTAAAGTTGACTTAATTAATACCCGTGATCGTTTACTGTCGTTTTTAGATGATGAAATGTCTGATTCATTAAGTTATCACCTTTGGAACAATGGCGTTGTTATTCGCCATGGTGAGCAAATTGAACGAGTTGAAGCAACCGATGAGTCTGTTGTTGTTCATTTAGAGTCAGGGAAAAAAATGCGCGCTGACTGCATGTTATTTGCCAATGGACGTACCGGTAATACTGCAGACTTAAACTTAGCTAATGCTGGTTTACAAGCGGATGGCCGTGGACAACTTAAAGTAAATGACCAGTACCAAACTGAAGTTGACAATATTTATGCTGTAGGGGATGTCATTGGTTACCCTAGTTTAGCCAGTGCGGCCTATGATCAAGGTCGTTTAGCCGCTTCTGCTATGATTGATCATCAAAGTAAAGCTAAGTTAATCGCTGATATTCCAACCGGCATTTATACTATTCCAGAAATTAGTTCTGTGGGTAAAACAGAGCAAGAATTAACGGAAGCAAAAATTCCATACGAAGTGGGTCGAGCGCAGTTTAAACACTTAGCGCGTGCGCAAATATCAAATAACTTGGTTGGCTCGTTAAAAATATTATTTCATCGTGAAAGCAAAGAAATATTAGGTATTCATTGTTTTGGTGAAAACGCAGCCGAGATCATTCACATTGGTCAAGCGATTATGCAACAAAAAGGCAAAGGCAATACCATTGAATATTTTGTTGAAACCACGTTTAACTATCCAACCATGGCTGAAGCTTTCCGAGTAGCGGCATTAAATGGTTTAAATCGCTTATTTTAAGATATGTGGTTTAAACTTTCTGTTATTTGAAGACACATAAAGAGAAAACTGATGAAATTTATTACTTTAACAACGTTAAGTTTGGTCAGTTTTCTGCTCACTTTTAATTTGCCGTCGGCTAATGCCGCAACAAACGATGAAGCTTTCACCGTATATTTGGTTAGACATGCGGAAAAAGTATTAGATCAAAAAAATCCGCCGCTAACCTCATGCGGAGTGAAACGCGCCGAGCAATTGGCAGTAATGCTTGAACAAGCAGATTTAAAGTCAATTTACAGCACACAATATACTAGAACAGAGCAAACAGCTGCGCCATTGGCGAAGAAACTCGGCTTCACCGTAAAGCCATATTCACCTAGAGATTTGGCGACATTTTCTCAACAAATAAAGCAGCAGAAAAGTAATGTATTGATTGTTGGTCATAGCAATACTTCGCCACAATTAACGGCTCTAATTGCTAATACTCAAGTTGAAAATATCACTGAAAAAGAATATCAAATGTTATATCAAGTACATTTCAGCTCAGGCAAAGCGCATTTAACCGTGTTAAAGCAGCCTTGGACTTGCCAATAGTGATTGTATTAGGAGCTTAATGCGTCACGGCTTTTATCAGTTCAATATTACTAAGTTTAAAAGGCGTACCCCATTGTTGAATGGTCATTATATCGGTTAATTCTTGCCCTTTAAATTTAACGATTAGACCATTTTTTTGAAATGATATAGCTAAGTTTACCGGTAATAACTTTTGCTGTTTATCGGTAATCAATCCATAAAAACCACCTTCCAGATTTTTGAAGATAATCTTTCCTTGTTGCCACTCATTCACAACGGTTGATTTACTCTCATTGAGGCTATTGGCATTCATTGTTAATTGAGTAGACTCGCAGCCACTGCTAAAGATCAGAACCGCACAGCACAATATCTTGCCTAATCTAGTCATAATATTCCCCTGATTTAACAAACTGTTTTAAATTGCCTTAAAGAAAATTGCAGTTGTTCACTTAATTCGGCAACACCATTTCCTATGGTAGTGGCGCTTTGTGATAAATCAACCGTTTGTTGAGCTAACTCATCAATTTTAAACGCCCTGTTACTCACTGTTTCTGTATCACTGAGTTGTTGCTGTGCTGCTTGTGCTATTTCACGACTTTTATCGAGTATGGTACATACAACCTCTTCTATTTGATTTAATGCAACACCCGACAATTGAGCATGTTCAACGGTACTTTGAGACAATTTACTTCCTGTAAGCATTTCTGTCGTGGCCTTTTTGGTGCCACTTTGTAGAGATTCAACGATCCCTTGGATTTCTTGTGTTGAATCAGCCGTTCGACTAGCAAGTTGACGTACTTCATCTGCAACAACAGCAAAACCTCGGCCTTGCTCTCCGGCTCTCGCTGCTTCTATCGCAGCATTTAACGCAAGTAAATTAGTTTGCTCAGCAATATTTCGTATCACGGCCATCACACTGCCTATGCTTTCGCTCTGTTCTTGCAGTTCATCAATTCCACTGACCGAAGTAGTCACTTGAACAGACAACAAATCAATAGAATTGATAGTATCTTGCACAGTAACATTTCCTTTAACTGCGGATTGATTTGCATGCTCTGTTGCCTGTTGTGATTGCTCAATGGTTGACAGCACAAGGCAAGCTGACTCATTAACTTGCTGTACGGCTTGGCTTAAGTTTTGAATCTCATGTTGCTGAATTTGCACTTGTTGTCGAGCATCGCTATTTATCGAGGCAAGTTCACTGGCTGAGTTATTTAACTTTTCTCTTACCTGTTGCAAGCCGTTAATCAATTTACCAATACTTTCCATCATCCGGTTGAATCGTCTTGCCATATCACTAAATTCATCACCAGCTGGCACTTGTGCCCTTAAGGTAAAGTCGTTATTACTTTCCACAGCCGTAATGGTAGCTAATAAGATATTGATGCGTTTCCTAATACCGCGAATTATCCAGGTACTTGATAATGTCATCAGTAAAATTAACGCTGCAACAACAAAATAAATCGTGGTAATTGCTTGTTGAGCATTCACTTTTGCATTGGCGCCGGATGATACAGCTAATCGTCCTTGTAATTCCGTTAATTGGGTTAGTACCGATAAGATTGGCTCTATACCGGCATAAAGTTCTAAATCGATATAATTACCCATCCCATAATTAGACTGTTCAGCAATTAATTCAGACAATTTGTTTAGAGTTTGTTTAGCAGAGCTAAAAGCCATTTCATTTTCTTCAATGATTAATCGCTCTTGACTTGATAGATCACTTTGCAAATATGCTTGCCATTCTCTGTCTAACTCCGCAACTTTATCTGAAAATAAACTTCCTGCCTCTCCCCAAAATAACATTTGTGCTCGCGTTTTATGAGCGACATCTACAATACCTTGGGTATAAAAACGAGAAATTTTTGATAATCTGCTTAATGGCATAATTCGCTTGTCTGCGACATTTAAGGCCGTACTGCTGATAGAGCCTAACTGTTGTATGGCAAAAATAGCTAAACCTGAAGTCAGCAATAGCGGTAAAACAATGAGTACGATAAGCTTATTTTTTACTGAGAATATATTTTTCATGACCACTCCAAATTTATATTCATTAAAGTTAATCAAAGAGTTAATGAAGGTTCATTGATAATGTTTGAGACGATAGCTTTGATGATTTTGAACTGACCTTTTTCTGATGGAGAAATTTAGGTAGTTTTGTGCTTGGATTGTAACTGGGTTTTGCCAATAAATACCCTTGAGCAAAACGCATTCCTAATTTTTCTAATAAAGCGAACTCCTCAGGCTCTTCAATGCCTTCGGCAATAATATCAACGTTAGTGGCGGCTCCTAGTGCAAAAATAGTCCGCAATAACTCCCTTTTCACCACATTGGTATGGCACTCACTAATAAAGTATCTGTCTATTTTCACAATATCCGGCAATAATTCTGCCCACTGCATTAAGCCTGAATGCCCCGTACCTAAGTCATCAATCGCTATTTTAAAACCTAAGTTACGATAATATTCTAAGCTTTTCTTGAGCAATGCATGATCTTGTGCCTCAAACTGCTCTGTAACTTCTATTACCACTTGAGAAGGTAATATATTGACACTATTTAATATCTCTACAGTTTTACCTTGTGGGTGATCCGCTTGAGCCAATGTATAAGGACTAACATTTAAAAAAAGGTAGCCACTTAATTGCAATGTAGAAAAACGAACAATCGCTAACTTGCGGCATAAAAACTCAAGTTCGGATAATAAGTTAAATGTATTGGCGGCTTTGAATAATAACTCTGGGCTGACATTCTCACAGTACTCCGGTAATCGAGTTAATGCTTCATAACCCAAGATATTCCGTTTACTCACCTCATAAATAGGCTGAAAGAAAATGGTAATGTCTTCATCATTAATTAATTGCTTTAATGTTTTCTTAGAAATCATAGCTATGTCGCTGTCTTACCTAAAGGACTGGCAATTATATGAAGCAAATATAAATTTAATTGAAAGAAGACATTAATATTTGATGAAATAATGGGGTGTTTTTAAATCAAAAAAGGAGCCGAAGCTCCTTTTTTAGTCATCATTTATATGATGATTATTTATGATACGGCTTACTTAATCGATGTACCGCTTCAATAAAATGACCCGCATGTTCTGGATTAACATCAGGGTGAATACCGTGACCTAAGTTAAAGACATGTCCTGTGCCACCTTCACCAAAGCCGCTCAGTATTTTAGCCACTTCTTCTTCAATACGTGCTTGTGGTGCATATAACATTGAAGGGTCCATATTACCTTGTAAAGCCACTTTATCGCCAATACGGGCTTTAGCGTTTTCAATATCAATAGTCCAGTCAAGGCCAACACCATCACAACCTGTTGCTGCGATGCTTTCTAACCACATGCCGCCATTTTTGGTAAATAACGTTACTGGCACTTTACGACCATCATTTTCTCGCGTTAAGCCATCAACTATTTTTGCCATGTATTGCAAAGAAAAATCTTTATAGTCACGAGGAGACAAAACACCGCCCCAAGTATCAAATACCATCACAGACTGTGCACCGGCAGCGATTTGCGCATTTAGGTATGAAATAACTGAGTCAGCTAATTTATCGAGCAATAAATGAAGGGTTTGTGGTTCAGCAAACATCATCTTTTTGATTTTAGTAAAGGCCTTAGAACTACCGCCTTCAATCATGTAAGTAGCAAGGGTCCATGGGCTGCCAGAAAAGCCAATAAGAGGTACTTCACCTTTTAATTCTTTACGAATTGAGCGTACTGCGTTCATCACATACTGCAATTCACCTTCAGGATCTGGTATGCCAATTTTTTCAACATCCGCTTTACAGGTAATAGGACGTTCAAATTTAGGGCCTTCGCCGGTTTCAAAATACAAACCTAATCCCATAGCATCTGGAATCGTTAGAATATCGCTGAAAAGAATCGCGGCATCTAAAGGAAAGCGACGTAATGGTTGAATGGTTACTTCGGTCGCTAATTCGGTGTTACGGCATAACGCCATAAAATCACCCGCATCTTTACGCACTTCTTTATATTCAGGTAAATAACGTCCTGCTTGTCTCATCATCCATACAGGCGTGTAATCTACAGGTTGACGCATTAATGCGCGCAAGTAAGTGTCGTTTTTTAATTCGGTCATGAAAGCTTTCCCTTAAATCAAGTGCGAGTATTCTATCATCGACAATTTTTTTGATCTATCTTCTAAAGCAAAACAAGTGAAATATAAAAAATGCAATATCACTTATGTACAAAAATCTCCATTACCAATCATACACTTAGTGTTAACAACTCATTAACCACCTACGAAAAAGGTCTTATTTACGAAAAATCTCGTGGTATAAATGCTCTAATAAAGTTGTTGCATGGGCAAAATCGGTTTGCTATAAATTGTCCCGCGTTAAGGGAAACACATAATAATAAAAAGATAGAACTAATAAGAAGCTAGTTAACTAGACCATACAGCGAGCATTTCAAGCCTTACTTTTGTAAGGCTTTTTTATTGCCTGAAAGAAAATTAATATGCACTAGCTGGTGAGTAAATGGCTTTTGATTTAAATCTGCAATGCATAGTGATTTTCACCAAGTAACTTCAGAATTGCATTTTTGTAATGACTTAATTTCCAGTCACAAATCAACCTAACTAAACAAGCAATGAACCATTAATACCTCAAGTAAAACGAAAAACTCCCCAAACTACTCATACTCACCTTAGTCAGCAAAATATCAGTTTTTTATCAGTAGTTAATCAATCTTTTAGTACTTTGATTTGTAAAGCTTTAGAAAGATTTAATTCTTAACTTAAGGCATAACGATGAAAAACTGGCTATTAGTACTACTGACCTTTTGGGTAATAACCTCATATCAGGCTAAGGCAAAAAATGAATTAGAAATTAGTTCACACACTATTGACTCTAAACAAGCAAATGCTTCACTTAAATTTAAAGTAGCCTTGCCATGGGGATATGATAAAAATAAAGCCTACCCTGTGCTTTATACGACCGCAGGCGGCAGTCGTTTCAATTCACTCATTTATCAGCTTGATTGGCTAAGTCATGTTGCCATGGGCCCGATGCCACAATTCATTGTAGTTAATGTCCCGCATGTAACCGTGCCTTCTGACATGCACCCTAAATTTGTTGCAGCTTCGGGCATAGCCAACGAATTACAGCTAACAGTGCTAGCACAAGAGGTTATGCCTTATATTGAGAAACACTTTTTAACTCAGGGGTTCAATTTACTCGAAGGTTACTCCAGTAACGGAAACTTTGTGCTTCATACATATCTAGCGAAACGTGCTTTATTTGATGGTTATCTTGTACATTCACCGGTGCTTGAATTAGATAAATCAGGCCTAGTAGATAGACTGAGCAATCTTGAAACCAACAGCCTTAAGAATACCCCTCCTTTATATTTATCCCTAGGTCCATTTACCGGCAACAAGGCTTTATATGAAAGAATTAACCACAACTTAAAACATATTCCAGCTTTTAAATTTGAAGATTTAAGCCAACATAATTTTTTATCGGTAGCAACCATCAGTATGGTTAATAGTGCTGAGTGGCTTTTTGCTGATTTATCACCCGAGGTTGATGAGTTTGTCGAGGGAGGTATAGCGAGTGTTAAGCGCTACTACAAAAAGTTAACACTAAAATATAAAAAAGCCATGGACTCCTCTGATACTTTAATTAACTTAAGCTTTTATTATGCAAATAATAATAATAAAAACAAAGCATTGAATACCATCAGCACGCTTGTTAATGATCATCCTGACAATGTTTATTACTTAACTCGCAAAGCGTTAATTCATAAAAAAATCGGCCAGCTTACAGAGAGCAAACATAGTTTCACTATTGCTGAACAGTTAGCAACTGAGGCAAACGATGAAGATGCCTTAAGCTATATCAAAGGTGAGCTGGCTAAGTTGTAATTTCACTGTATTGTTAACTCGACCAATTCATTTAGCTCGGCGATGAAGTTATCGCTGAGCATGGCATTACGTTCTATAGAAAAGTCGGTCATAAATAACGATCCTATGCCAAATTTTCCGATCTTTGTTTTACTCGCTACTTTAGTATCATAACGCCAGATATTTTGTTTTTTATCCTGAAAATACAAAGCATTGTCACGACTAAAATAGCGCCATTGCAGAATAATATCGGCGAGTTCTTCTACCGGTTGCAATTGTTGATCTTGCAATTTCATGATCTGACTTGTGGTATTTAATAATAATGTATTATTTGCTGTCAGTTGAGCCCAATCTACATCACCTAAATAAAGTGATTGAAAATGGCCATCAGTAATACTCAATAAACCAAGATGGATTTGTTCGTCTATTTTAGCTTTAAGTAGCAACTTACCGTCAACAAATTGATAAAGCCTTAGCCCCGTTAACGAGTTTTGAATGGCTTTTTCAATGGTGGTGTTGTCTTTATTTAATTCAAGGGTGAATAACTTTCCGGTTCGAAGAAAAATCAAATTTTGGCTGTCTTGCCAGAGATAAGAGCTAACGTCTTTATTAATTAAAGTCAGTTGCTGCATTCTATCGTTTGTTGATAGCCAAATTTGTGCATGACCAGAACGACGACTTAACAACGAGATATCATTGCTCTTAGGCCTGAACATGGCAAAGTGATCATTAAAGATAGACGTAGCAATGTCGTTATCACTTGCTGGTGGCGTTAAATTCCTCAACCGCGTTTGCCAATTTTCCCGACTAAATTTAGCAAATATTTTGTTTTCAAATATAGAAAGTTCAGCAATGTCCATTGTGGTTGCTAAGCTTTGACTGGCGAACACTCCTGTTTTATTCAGCCAGGATACTTTTTTACCTTCAGCAAGTAGTAGAGTTTCCTTGTCTAACCAAACAAAAGGGTAAGGCTTGTTGCTGCTAAACTGAAAAACTGGCTCTTCAAAGACTAACTTCCGATCATTTATTTTTGCTAAATAAAGCTGTTTGTCAATTTGTACGGCGTAGTTATCACTACCAGAAAAATGTTTAAGTTGAACAATAGTTGGCGAGTCTACTGCTATCACCTGAGCGGTTGTAGTATTTAACAGGTGCAGTAAAGTCACGCCATTTTTATCAGTTTTAGCAAATAACAATGCTGTAGGGCTTAACTCTACCGCAGAATGATTAAAGTTTTTAAGACAAGGTAACAGAAGCGTTTCTTTATAAGTAACAAATGAATATCTTGCTAGCTGAGCACACTTAACACCATTGTTCACTACAATACGGCCATATAGCAGTGAGTTTGTTTGAGTGGAATAATCAATATCACCATACAGATTTAGCTTGTTTACCAACACCTCACGTTTGTTAGACGTGCTGTCGTGTAAAACTAGCTGATGGGCATCATTTTGTTTATCTAAAAATACAAAAGTATGCTCTGAAATAGGGACGACATTAGAAAATTGTTTCGACTGGCTATCTAATGGCTGTAATTTGATTACTGGGGAGTGCTGCTCACTCATATTGAGCCATAGCAATACAAGAAGAATGAAAAGACCTATAGATAAAAATACAAATGCTCTATTCGGTATTTTATCCACATCAAGGTTTTGCTCACGCTTAGTTTCATTCTTTTCAACTTCATTTAAGGATAAAACAAGGCTATAGCCACGTTTTGGGTGCGTTTTTATTATCTGTTGAGTTTTGGCCGAATCATTTAAGTGTCGTCTAAGCTTTGCAATAATCCGTTGCAAAGCATTGGGTGCAACCACAACATGTGGCCAAACTGATTGCTGGATTTCTTCATAGGTGACTAATTCGCCATTCGCTTCGATGAGCAATTTTAACACCGCGACCAATTTAGGCTCAAGCAAGCTGCTTTGATTCTCAGAAATCAACTCACCGGTTTTCCAATTTATTGAAAAATTGAGAAATTCATCCATTTATTCAGTTTCCCACTACACTTTATGCGATTTTAAAATTCAGATATTGAAAGGTGTTGCTATTCTATCAGTACAACCTGTCCCTATTGCGCTTCATCATACCCTAACTTTTTAGTGATGTTTACCTCCAGAAATTGCGCCTTTTAAATAAAGGTAAAAGCAAATATAACCTTAAAACATGAAAGTTATAATTATTGACCTTATGAGTATCCTCAACTAACTTATTGATTAACGGCTGATATTGAGATGAACACGATGAACAATGTAAGTAACACTGGGCGAGTTATAAGTTTATTGATTTATGTGTTTTTTACGATAAATTTTGCATACGCTCACTCGGAAAATATTGCATCTAGTTATCATTACTCAGGTGAAATCCAATTTTTACCCGAGCAAGGCTTTTTAAAACTACATTGGCAGATTGCAGTCAAGAATCCAGAAGAAGAAAGCATATCTTTTCTACTAAGAAGTACTTTGAATGAAGTCAACGTATCAGGGGGGCATGTCTCTTCATTTTCCCTCGGTGATAGTCAGCTTGGTGACGAATTTCAACAAATTGACATTACACTTACTCCGGCTAAAACGAATACCCCCCGAATAATAAATTTAGATTACCAAGGAATTTTATTGCCTGAGCCAATGAGTAATAAAATTAATCAAATATCAACGAGTGCCATTGAGCTAAATGTTGATAGTTTCTGGCTTCCGATGGACTCTAGGTTTAATCAGCTGTTAACCACAGATTTACACATTACCGTAGGAAAAGGCTGGCTGCCCGTTGGCGCAGGCAATATAACGTCGACCAAAACAGGATATCGATTAGTTAATAATAAACCGGCAATAGATATTTCTTTTGCGCTATCTAAATCTTATCTGATATCCAAAATGGCAGGTTATACACTTTTTGATTTACGGGAGAATCAATCTGGCATGACTAAACTAAAGTCATCGATCGATTTTTGTATCAATCAATTAAACACTAGATATGGTGAAAACGACCCTTTAACTAACATCGACTTTACCATTAATGATCGCCCTTCCAGTGGTTATGCTCGTGGAAACTATATTGCATTAACGGATATAACAGATACCCCTCCTGATAGGCTTACTCAGTTTGTCTGCCATGAAATTGCACATCACTGGAGTGGTAATGGGAAATTTGATACTGAAGAAAATTGGCTAAACGAAGCATTTGCAGAATATGTAGGCATGATGATGCTACGTGAAAAGTTCGGGCAAGATGCATTTAAGCAACGCATAGCACAATTTCAAAAGCAGATAGGAGGCAAAAAACTAGCACCAATATGGACAGAAGAAATCAATGCGCGGCCAGAGTATTTGGTAAGTTACCGTAAAGCCCCTCTCTCATTATGGGCGTTAGAGCAAAAAATAGGAAAAGCTGCTTTTGAAAAATTCATTGAGTTGTATATGACGAGCAAAACTACCAGTACTGAGCAGCTGTTAAAACAACTTTTACAAGTAACAAATAAAAAGACCCAAAACTGGTTTATACAACAATTAGCACAATAGTTATTTAGCTATATAAAAAGCCTGAATATTGCTATTCAGGCTTTCTTTAAATAAGTAGAGCTGTATAACTTAGCGTAAGAGCAACGCCTTACATCATGCCGCCCACCTACAACTTAAACAGCTGATATTTAGATAAAAAATAAAACACATAAAGTGGGATACCCCGATCAATCAAGGGACTTAGTTAAATATTTGAAACTTAATGAAATAAGATCTTATTAAAATTTTATCGTGGTTCACCGCTATCCCAACACAGAGTTTAGATTTGTTTCTACTCAATGCCTGCTTAGGCGCTTTGCTGACGTTAGCTAGTGGTTGCTCTTAATGTCAAAAATTAGCCAAAAGCGGAAGTTAGCTTTTGACTTAAAAACGGCAGATCAGGGATCCTAAAGTTGTCGTTTTATATTAAAAATTCACATCCACTCACAATTGAGGTTT
>MAAB01032414.1_pt1 | contig 17263 bp, 19 predicted proteins | sample 1115991 | NCBI WGS metagenome assembly MAAB01 (sample SAMN04961124, study PRJNA320927) | seawater metagenome | isolation source: sample BD02T18 sea water enriched with oil for 18 days | place: USA:Gulf of Mexico | collected 2013-07-27
TGATTGTGGCTGGTTTTTGATCATGATCTTGCCATCTCTGCTTTGCATTGTCATGCCGTGAATTATCCGTCATAACCTTTTGTATTTAAAGGTTTTATTTGTTAACGCAACAGCATTGACGGGGGGGCGGGGCTGGCTTTGGCTGTATCTAAAAAACTGGCCATCTTAATGGGTGGAGATATCGCAGTTACTAGTGAACTAGGTAAAGGCAGTACATTTACTTTTACGGTACCTGCTGAAATACCAACCGATACGATATGGGTTCAAAAAGAGAAGGTTTCAAAACGTAGAAATATGAGAGGGAAAAATCATGTACCGAGATTACATGGTACCGTGCTGCTTGCTGAAGATAATGTAGTAAACCAGAAGCTCATCGAGAGAATTCTGTGTAAGTCTGGTGTGGATGTCATCATAGCCTCAGACGGTCTCGAAGTTTGTCAGGTTTGCGACGATACCTTGCCGGATTTTGTACTAATGGATATCAATATGCCGAATAGAAACGGTTTGGAGGCAACACGATATCTGCGTAGGCAAGAATATAATGTTCCTATTTATGCGTTGACTGCGGAATTCAGTAAAGAGGAGATAGATAAGACCCTTGAGGCTGGGTGTAACGGATTTCTTGGTAAGCCGCTCAACAAAGACCTTCTCTATAGTGCTATGGAGCGACACTTGCCTAAAAAGGCCTAGTAGATTGTTAAGAATGTGATTTTAAAACCATTGCTGCATTAAATTGGGTGTACTGTTTTGGGGATAATCCGGCTTGTCGTTTGAAAAAATGACAAAATGCGGCTGGTTCGCTGAATCCCAATGCAAGACTTGTTGCGTTGACGGACAGGTATTGTTTGGTCAACAAATCGATGGCCAAATGCAGGCGATATTCACTGATTATTTTACGGTAGTGAGTATTTTCATCGTTTAGTTTCCGATGCAGTGTTCGTTTCTTTATATTAAGTTCGCCAGCCATTTTATCTAATGAGGGTAGGGCACAGGGAGAAAAGTGTTTTAGCACTTGTTCGACTCGTGATGTGACGGGCTGTTTGTCAACCGGGCGATAAAAAACGGGAAGCGGTAAGGATATTAAATAGCTCTGTAGATCCGCAAAGGATCGAATAACGCTACAGTCCAGTAGTGATGATTCAAATACGATGTGGCATGTAGGCTGGTTAAACGTAATTTTACCATCAAAGAAGTATGGGTATAAGGCACAGTGCTTGGGTTTTGGGAAGTTTAACCCTGTTTTGATTGGTCGGATGCGAACACCAATCAACCAACTTAGATAGCGTTGCCAACCAATTAGATGGTACTCCCTAAGAAAGCAGTCTGGATCCGTCTGCGCACAGTCAATGGTAATGCTCAACGTTGAGGTATGTTCATTAACCTGTGTTTCAAATAACACATCATCGCGAGTGGTAGAGAAAAACGTAGCACTGTATTCCAGTACATCTCGAAGGGTTTTTAATTGCGGGTGATGGGAGGCTAACAGGCGAAAATAACCAAACTTACAGGGTGTTAACCCTAAACCAAAAAATTCGTCCTGCAACTCTGCCCAAAGTAGCTTGTAAAGAATATTGAGTTGTTGTGGTGTAACTTGACCTTGGGGGGCTAGCTGATTTGCTTGAATACCAGCTCGGCGCAACAAAGAGTGCTTGTCGATCCCCTTAGCAAGGGCACCTTCTATTGCCGCATTCACGTAGTGATTTGAAATATGTAGCATGCTGTTGGTTGTAATCCAGTGTTGTCATATACAGTCAATTCCTGGCGTGAAGGAGCCAAAGAACTCAATAATACTCCCAAAAATCGAAAAATTTACCACTGAATTGGCAATTAAAATCAATATTTGTATTTTTTGATCATTCCTTTATCGTGAGTTCGGCTTATTATCACCACAATTCACTAACAAGACGAGATAGATCCATGGCTTATCAATCTACATACAATCAGTGCCTAATGCAGGATAAATTGGCGGTAATAACGGGTGGGGGCAGTGGTATTGGTCGCTGTGTTGCCCACGAACTGGCTAGCCTTGGCGCGCGAGTGATTATTACAGGACGCAGTGCTGATAAATTGGAAACAGTAGCCAAGGAGATTCTTGAAGATGGCGGTGATTGTGACTGGGTTGCATTCGATATCCGCGATGAAGATAGCGTCACAAAAGCCATAGAGGGCATTGTCAAAAAACACCAGAAAATCGTTTTTCTGGTTAATAATGCCGGTGGTCAGTTTCAGGCGCCAATTGAAGAAATTTCAAAAAATGGATTTCAAGCGGTGGTAAACAACAACCTAGTTGGGGGTTTTTTGGTATCCAGAGAAGTGTTTAAACAGTCCATGAAAAAACATGGCGGTTCAGTGGTAAATATTACCGCTGATAATTTAAATGGCATGCCGTTGATGGCACACTCTGGCGCCGCACGGGCAGGGATGGAAAATTTAACCAAAAGCCAGGCATGGGAATGGGGTCAGTATGGTGTGCGTGTTAATGCTGTGGCACCTGGATGGATAGTTTCTAGTGGTTTTGATACGTACGATCAGGAGATGACCGACATTCTTCTGAAGCTCAAGGATCATGTGCCTCTTAAGCGCTATGGTAGCGAGGCGGAAATCAGTGCAGCCGTGTGTTTTTTATTGGGACCTAGTGGAAACTTTATTTCTGGTCAATGTTTGCGAGTGGATGGTGGTTCGTCAATGGGGTCTGCCCCTGCAATTTGGCCCTTGCCGCCAGGAGATGCCACAAACTCAGAAACGTTTAATGGTTTTCATCGGGCTGTTGATCCCGAAATTCTTAAGAATAACGATTCATAATTGCCGTCAATCATACTCACAAGGTAATTGTGGAAGTGGCGAAATAGCGATCTAGTCGTGCATATTTATGATTAGCTGATGGGGTTTTTAGGTGTTTATCAATTTGTTCTGTCAGTGTACTACCTAACAATAGGCTGAAGAAGCAGATAAAATCGGTGTTACATTTAGAGTAGAAAAATCAGTTTCCGTTTTGGGAAGTTAGTAGGGTGTTTTTGTTCATATCACGCATATGTTGGTCCCCGTAATTCTGATTTTTCCAGGCGATCTCTGCTTTGTTTTTTAACGCATACGCTACGCGATTAAAACCGCCATATACATCATCATAAAACAGAAAATATACCAGAGGAGAGAGCAATCCAGAAAAACGGTCACTTGTAACATAGCTGCATCGATTAATTGATATGCTTTCTAGTTTTTGCTCACGTAAAGCCGACAATAATGGAGATAATCCTAGTGTCATGCCCCAAGATAAACAGTGGGGCGCATCGATTTTTTCAACAATTTCTGTTTGTACTCTATCACCACGTTTTGGCATGTTAACGTGTAAGTCGAGGGCGTTGCCGACCTTTAGATTTCCTTCTATCTTAACAGTGAAAGGGTTCCAGTGGGGATATTGTGCTATATCCACCAGTATTTCCCACACCAGTTCTATTGGCGCGTTGATTTCAACGGTGTCGGATACAACTGTGTGTGTGAACATTTTCATCTGTTTATGATTCTGCCTGCTGTGTTTTTTATGGGGCTGTTTTTATGGTATCGCGGTTTCTTCGGTTTCTATTGTTGGGCTATTGCTAACACTTTGTATCCAGGTTTGTGTCTCATCCCATAACCGTTCGGCGACAAGTGTGTCGTTGCTTTCTGGATTTACATCCCCTCGCTCACATCGCTCATAATAAACGCCGCCGACAATGCTTGGATGGGTGGCGCAATAAATCTGTGTTTGCGCACCTTCTACTGGAGAAAGTAAGATCAATGCTTCGATGGGGGAAAACAGATTGCGCAGTTTTTGCAATAAGCCAGTGCCTTCTAACCCCTTGCCCGAGATGTTGGTGGCGATCGCTCCAGGGTGTAATACATAGCCTTTCACATTAAACTGTTGTGCAAGCCGTCGTTGAATTTCAAAGGCGTGATGTACGGTAGCTAATTTTGATTGACCATAAGCTTCCCAAGAATTATAGGGACGTTGTTGAGCGAACAATTCAGTGTTGAGCCCTTTGTTATGAAGATGTGAGGAGACGTTAATGACGCGTGCGTCACCGTTATTTTTTCCCGCATTTTTTAGTTGAGGTAGCAATAGATGCGTTAACATTGCGCTACCCAAGTAATTTGTGCGCCAATGAATTTCAAAACCATCGGCTGTTCGGGTGGGCTCCTTCCATTGAGAAAGCAAATCCAAATGAATACCGGCATTGTTGATCAATATGTGTAGGCGGTCTTCATCATTTTCTTGAAACCATTCAGCGAATGTATTCACCGATTGGGCAGAGGTAAGGTCAAGCGTATGTCCTTTGATATTGGCGACTTTACCTTCCAGTGCTAATGCGCTCATTAGTGCGTGCACCGTGGCATCAGGGTTGCTACGCGTGGTGATAATAACGTTTGCCCCCCAAGCCGCTAAGGTTTTGGCTGTTTCAAATCCGATTGAGCCTGGCGAAGTACCGGTTACAATTGCCGTTTTCCCTGTGAGGTCGGTTACCGGGGCGATAGGGGCTGAGCCAAAGAGTGTGCGACCCAGATGGCGTATCATTTTTGGGATGTCTTCAAAGTTCATAATTTTAGTACCGTCCAAATTGCGGGGTATCTGTCATCAGTTTATCTACGCAGGAGTCGTGTTTTTCTTTTTCTGTTGCGCTGCTTTTTTTGGGGCGTGTTCCGAGCCTATATAATCCGCTAGCAACGGTTGGCTAGATTCCCATATTTGATTGCCGTTACTGGGATTACTTGCATGTTCAGAGCAAGTCTTTTCTCGCATCATGTGCAGATATACACCTGTTCGGTATCCCATGTTTTCAGCGCAAGCTAATAGCATCACAGGTGCGGCTGCTTTGTCCGGAGAGTTAAAAAATAGTGACATGATAGGGTTCAGGATTGGCTTCAAAAACCCGGGTGATTCGCGGGCAATATTTGAGGCGATCGGCCCGGGGCAGAGTGAATGAACGGCAATGTCCACATGGCCTGAGTTGTCAGTCCAGTCGGGGTTGAGGCGTCGTGATAGTTCGCTGGCAAAAGTACTCAAATGCAGTTTGCTAGTCCCATAATGTCGTAATCCGTCTTTAATTCCATATTCAACGTATTCACCCAGCTTGGAAAAATTAATGGGGTCTGATGATTGATGTGCTTCAGAAGAAACAAAAATAACGCGTGGAGTGCCGCTGTTAGACGTTGAGGGCTTAATAACCCCATCCTGGCACCAGCGATGTAACATAAGTCGATTGGCAAGAAAATGCACAGCAAACATCAACTCATAACCCTGGGCCGAAGGACGGGAGTTTAACGGCATTAGGCCTGCATTCATGATGGCTATATCGATGGATATTTTGCGGTCTCGTAGGGTATCGCAGAGTTCGCTAACGGAATCAAGGTCCGATAAGTCAACTTTTATCATTTCGACTTTGTGACTCCCGGATAAGCGTTTTACCTCTTCCCCAGCCTCGGGAACACCACTTCGACAGGCCATAATGACGTGTCCGCCGCGTTTCGCCAGCTGTATCGCAATAGACTTCCCCAAACCGCTGTTTGCCCCTGTTACTAGACAAACCTTTCCATCGATGCGTTGCTGATCGTTCAATGGCTCTAGTTGGCCTTTATTGCTAAACATGTCAAATAATGCTGTGGTGACGGCAGATAATACACTGTTGTGACCTACCGCATTTGGTCCCGTTTTTGCTTTTTTCATGATTGGGTTCCTGTTATCAGTAAGAAGGGTTATTCGTGAGGGATTGCATAACGTTCACGATAAAATTGGTATTGTTGTTCGATGGAATCTACCGTCAGAGCAAAGTCTTCGATGTTGTAGCGATGTTTCCCAAATCGGTTTTGAACGTTTTTCTTTTTGGTTTTTTTCACCGACTGTAATGCAGACTGATCGAAGGGGAGGCCAGCGAATTGATAAATCCGTTCTACTTCTTTGTCTGGGTCTTTAAGTAAATCGTAGTAAGATACATCGATAAAACGATTTTCTTTGCCGCTCTTTTCCAGTTGCTCTCGTACAGCGATCGATTTCTCCATGAGTCGGTTGACCTTTTTGACCCAATGACGAGCGACTTCTTTTGCATCAACATCATCACTAAAAATTCCTCTACCGTGGGATACCATGCTACAAAAAGACCCCGTCGTTTTTTGTGGGTCCCTATGTGTTTGTACGATAGTTGCTTCAGGGAATACGTTTAAAAGGGTATCCAGATATTCCATGTGGTGAGGCGTTTTTAATACCCAGTTAGGGGCTGGTTGTTGCCATAGCAGGATTTTCATGAGTTTACGTAAATACTCATAGGCTTTCGTATGATCTTGAGATTCAAGCCATTTGGCGTATGTTGGAACATGCATTGTGGCTTCTGGCGCTTGACTCATAAACGATAAATCCAGCAGTAGAACGTCTTCCTCTGGAGCATCGTGCTCTACCGGGTGGATAGCGAAAAACTCTGGTGCTAAATATGCCAACCCTTTTTCGGCCATTTTGGCTTGTGCGATACGTTTTTTGGGATTGCCAAGGGTTTCATTGGGCAAAGGGATAGGATTGATTGCTTCCCATGACATTAGCGCACGCATGCGTTTATCTGAGGCCAGCAATCGATGTAATGTTGTGGTTCCAGTACGTTGTAACCCTGCAATAACAATGACCTTTCCGAGTTCAATGTCCAACATTTCAGGTTGTACTTTACACAGCTCTTCTACCCGTAAACGTATGGCTAGGGCGCTTTCTAAACGCTGCCTCTGAACGAGTTTACCCAAGGGGGTTAGATTGGCTTCTTGGTTAATTGAATCCACAAGAACAGTTAACGGCTCAATAAACCATTCGTCCCCAAAATCCGATAACCCCGTTGCTTTTTTTGCGTTAGCAATGAGTGAGCCAACGGATAATTTCGTTTTAACCCCCAGCTTTTCCGCGAATCGACCTGCGTGATTAAATAGTGAGATCGGTAGAGGCCGGTAAGGGGTGCTGTAATTGTTGCCTGTTTCTAATTGTTTTTTTGCCATGATGAATACTTGAAATTGACGTCTTTTATGCGTCAATTTTCTCCGATGTCTTTTTTGTCGCAAGGGGGGCGGGCTTGATCTTTGGTTGTTCCTGTAAAGTCGAGACTTTAACCACGCGTGTTGAGGGTTGCGGGTGGTTCTTGGCCCTTATCCATCGAAAGCACATGGTGCCGCTTTCGTGGCCGCAAGTATTGATCCAATTCGGTAAACCTGGATCTTGATGGGTAACGATGATTCTTATCGATTGGTCGGCTTGATATGTTGCGAGGTGTTTATTGGTGTGAATGTTGAAGTGTTGGTAATCCAATGATTCCATCCAATAATTATTGAGCTGAAAATTCCAATGCTCGCACTCTGGAGGTTGAACCTCAATGACCAGCGCTTCATCCGGAGCTAGGGCCCAATGACTGTGGTAATACACAATGTTTGGGTCACCACCTGCCGCATTAGAGACCTCTTGGTCGAATAGGGGGAGTTGGTTGGAATGGGCAGAAAAATCCCTGGCCCATTTTGCAAATAGTAGAGAGGCTCCCGCAACTAATGTGCTGGTGGATCGTAGGCCGTCATCAATTATTTTTGGTGTAAGTTCAGAGGGTTTATTGTGAGGGATGATGTCTCCGTTCGGGTTTCTCGATATGCGTTCGATGACCAAATCAGCAGGGCTTTCGGTGGAGCGGTCCAAAAAGGTTTGCCTCACTACAAGCGTGCCGGAGTCTGGTGTCATGGGCAGCCAGTTTTGTGGTTGTGGTTGGCAGCTTAAAATCAACTCGAAAGTATCGTCGTCATTGAGTTGGATCTCTGATGCCTCGATGTATCCCGAAGGAGGCATGCTGCCCCCTTGTCCATAATGTCCAATTTGTGTGCCAAACCCTAAGTACTTAACGGTATTGCGTTTACCCCTAATACGGTACTCATAGTCGCCACTTATGGCGGCTGTTTGATAATAGTTATCAGGGTTATCTGCCCCCATTTTTACCGTTTCGTGGACTACGCGATGTAACATAGGTGCTTTGGGGTCTGCATGTTCGACAAATGCCATTAACCCTGCACGGGTTAAGCGGGTTAAGTATCGGTAGCCTTCAGCTTGGCTAAACGGATCTTGAGGGGTTCCTGGGAAAGTGAGAGAAGCGCCTGCGGCTTTTAATGTGTCACAGAACTCCTCCCACGCAAGACCACTAACGATGCGTTCGTTAGCAATATCCTGTTCGGTTTTTCCTCGTATTTTTCGAATCAGTAAACTGGTTTTACGAAATAGATTCAGTGATTTAATTAAGAGTGCTCTCATTGGGTTAGCCCTCTACCGCCTGGGATTGTACGGTTAGCAAACCTTCTTCGGTGAGTAAATTCATGATGAGAGCGACTTCTGTTTCTAGGCTTTGGCTATCGGAGTGTAGGTGTAACTCTGGGTTACTTGGGACTTCATAGGGAGCATCAATACCAGTGAATTGTTTGATTTCTCCCGCCCGGGCTTTTTTATACAATCCTTTAGGGTCTCGATCTTCAGCCGCCGAAAGAGGGCAGTCGACAAAAATCTCAATAAAGGGCATGTCACTTTCTTTGTGTAATTGGCGCACGGCATCACGGTCGGCACTGTAAGGGCTGATAAAGCTTGAAAGTACAATAACGCCAGCATCTACCAACAACTTACTGATTTCACCTACGCGCCGAATGTTTTCGGTACGATCTTCAGCCGAAAAACCTAAGTTGTTGTTAATGCCTAGCCGTATATTGTCACCGTCTAGACGGTAGCTGAGCTTGTTGTGCTGAGCCAAGGCCTTCTCCAGCGCCACAGCAATGGTGCTTTTACCGCTACCAGAAAGGCCTGTAAACCAAAGAGTTGCGCCAAATTGACCAAGTAATTTGGCTCTATCTGTACGCGAAATATCACCGTTATGCCAATGCACATTCGTTGCAATGTTTCCCATGATGCTCTCCCTACTCAGTGAGTCTTTTTATTGTTTTGCCTATCGGTCGTTAGGCTTGGCTATAAATCTACGCCTTGAAAAAGGGTAAATCAACAAAAAAGACAATATAATTGAATAACTGCCTAATATCCGATAGTCTTTGTTGCCTGAGTGTATAGATGGCCATAAGTGGGATGTGAAAGAATAATCGATGACAAAAAGCAGTAGTGTGGACTCAACCAATCAAAAAATTGTTGATGCAGCTGAGAAGTTATTTGCAGAAAACGGTTATGACGGTACAACGTTACGACAGATTGCCACGGCGGTGGGTATTCGAGAACCCAGTATTTATTCACATTTCGCAAACAAAGGGGCGGTATACGGTGCAGTGATTGATCGAGCGTTAATGCCGTTCTATACAGAAATTAACGAATGGAATGCTCACAACTTAACGCTAAAAGAATTAGTGGATATCCCGCGAAGCATGTTAACTCTGCACTCAAAGCATCCGTATTCTGCGCAGATATTACACCGGGAATATAGTTTGCCGTTTGAACGTATTAATCCCAAGGTAATAGGTTGGTTGGAGCAGATTGCCGAGCAATCCTATGTGTTTATCGACAATGTTATCGATGGCACCCAATCGATGGATAAGAGAAAAGCCGTGGTTAATATCATTACCACCACCAATATTACGTTAGGTGTTTTTTCCAGTATGGGAATGCAGAAGGCTTTGATGGGGGATGATTATGATCAAGAAGCATTGTTTGAAGAGCATGTAAAAATCGCGACACGTATCTTTAGAAGTTTAATGTTGTAATAGGAGAAAGTAGGTGGAATCACTAACTAGTCAATCGAGTTATGATACCGCGCTAATAATCGCGGGTGTGTATTTAGTGTTAGTCATTATTGGTGGTTTTTTTGTTAAGGCACCCTATGGGCGTTTTGCAACTGAGAGTTTAGGGCTAAATCTGTCTCCACGAGTCGGCTGGTTTCTGATGGAGTTACCGGCCACATTGAGTTTTGTATTTTTTTATTTTCAAGGTGAAAACCGTTTTGAGATGGTACCGCTATTTTTCCTATCTATTTGGTTGATTCATTATGGAAATAGAGGTTTTGTCTTTCCTTTTTTAATGCGAGTGGCGAAAGGACAGAAGGGTAGCTTCAGTATTGGAATTGTTTTCGCAGGTTGGTTTGTTACTGCATTTCATGGTTATCTGAACGCTGTATTTATTTCTCACTTAAGCACACATCTAACGAACGCATGGTTTACTGACCCTCGATTTATTGTTGGTATGGGGATTTATCTCTTTGGTTATGTAATGAATTTACATAGTGATCACGTGATACGGACATTAAGATCAAAAGAAGAGGTGGCTTTAGGCGAGAAGGTGTATCGAATTCCTCAAGGAGGGTTGTATCGTTATATTACATGCCCCAGTTATTTTACTGAGCTTATTTCATTTACAGGATTTGCGATTGCCACTTGGTCGTTAGGAGCATTATTTGTTTTAGGTATTTCTGCTGCAAATTTGATTCCGAGAGCCTTTCAAACCCATCGATGGTACAAAGAGAAATTTTCTGACTATCCAGAAAATCGTAAGGTGATTGTTCCTGGGTTGATATAGGGGAGGGTGCAGTTTTGGTGCTGGCTGGAACTCCCTGATGAAATTGTTATCGTAAAAAATACTCAGATATCAGGGAGTAACAGCAAGGGTAAGATTGGCAGTAAGTTTATGAAGGGGGATCAGTATTAATCCCCTCATTATTTGGACACATCTTCAATCTCTACAATAGATACAGTGCCTTGTGGCTGCATAAAGTCGGCCTCAGATAACATTGTTCCTCCAGTGACATTAAAAAATGTTAATACGGACATGATCATAATAAATTGCATAATTTTACCTTAATGATTTTTGTAGAAAGAACGTTAATTAGGGTTTAAACATCGAGCACGCCAGAATCTTTATTTTCTTCTTTAGGTGCCTCGATTTCAAAACGGTGACGTAATTCTGCTATTACCGCTGTGCTAGCAATCAATCCAATTAAAAATAAAATGTTCATAGCTGTATACCTCGGTTTGTTTGGCGTTTATCGCCGTAACTTCAGATGAAGGTTTAATGAAAAGCTAGTAACTTGCAGTTCACAAGTAACACTTTATGCGAGTAACTTGTTTTTTACAAGTCACTCTGTGGAAATAGTGTGTTTATGGTGTGAAACAAACTGTTCCAGCCCTGATGTTTGCAGTGATATTGCTTCTTATAACAGGGGAGTGGGGCTATCCAGGAAGCCCCCTCTGTGCGTCAATATTTTTTTAGGTAAATAATGCACATTTTTTAGCATTGATGTGGGAATATTTCCCTCATATACTGATTTCTCAAGTACGGGATGCTAGGAAAAAGTCTTAGGTTCTATCTAATGTCTCATGCTCTGAAAACACTCGGGGTTGAACGTAAATAAAACTAACATCATACAAGCTGGATCAACATAGGGTTATTAATATGGCAATTTACATAGAAATTGAAGGGATTGAAGGAAATATTACAGCAAAGGGGTATGAGAAAATGATTGAGATATCAAGTTTCAATTGGAGTGTAGGTCGAGATATCTCTCAGAGCGCTGGTCGTATGGCAAACCGCGAAGCATCTCGCCCTAGTGTTAGTGAAATCGCACTGACAAAAGTTGTCGATAAAGCCACTGCCCTGCTTATTCAAGAATCTACTATTGGTACCAAGGGCAAAAAAGTGCTTATCCATTTTGTAACCACTGGTGGCGATCAGCTACAAGAATTTTTAACCTATACATTAGAAGATACTCTGATTAGCAGCTATTCGATTGGGGCTGCAGGTGATGGAGAACCTGGTGAAACCCTATCTCTAAGTTTTTCACAGTTTGAAGTCGCTTTCACTGAAGCGGGCGAAATGAATGCCCGTAGTGGTAAAGGTCGGTTTGGTTATGACATCGCACAAGCGAAAAAATCTTAATTTTTCGGAAGTTATGACATGAAACTATTTTCTAATAAATCCTTTGAAGATCGATTAGATGAAACCATTCAATTCATCCATGACGATAATGATATGGTCGGTGGTAAACTTGATACTTGGTACAGAAATGCAACACCCTACGATAGAAAGCGTGTAGGTGAAAAGTTACATATTGGTAAAAGCATTACCAGTGGCGCGAAGAATGATCGCAAACTTCGGCGCGCCATCATGTTGATGCGGGCAGGGGTGTTGCGTCATGAAATCAATAAAGTTGTCACTGAAGTTACTGGCATTTCAACGAGTGGACTAGCGTTGAAATATCGTGTGGTGTTAAATCAATGTCGCCACCATGCTGCCACACCCCCGACTGCACTTGATGTGATAGCCACGCAACCCAATGCAAAGATCGAGGTAAGTCAAGCCCAGCGGGCACGAGCAAGATTACTAGGCATAGGAAACCAGCGAGCTAATCTGGAGCACGAAATCTATATTCCTGTTTATGATGGCAACGATAATGCTATCGTAAGCACTAAGAATTATATCAAGTACGACTTATGCGTTGATCCAAACAAATCCTATAAAACGGCTGGGCAGTCTTTACAAGATCTTGATAACGGTGGTGAATTATTTATTATTGGCCATGGTAATTTGGGGGCGGCTCTTGGTACGCACGATAAAAGCTATGGAGCAAGCGACTTGGCAAAACTGTTGCAGACGGATCATTTGAGCAGAAATCCAACTCAACCCGTTGTGATTTTTTTGTTTTGTTGTTGGGGGGCAACGCACACACGTCATGGAATATTTGATGTCAAACGTAAACCTTATGCACACCGACTTGCGAAGGCGATGGCCAAACGTGGTTTTAACAATGTGAAAATTGTTGGTTTTGCTGGTTCAGTATGGCGAAGTGAGCAGCAACAGATCGTTATCAGGAATAATAGACGAAGCAATAAAAATCGACTTGCTAATCCGGGCAATAACCCACTTCCCACAATAGATTATCTTAGTCTTGGAAAGGATGATGTCTATAGTGTTTATGATATCGATAGCGGTGACTTTAACCGCACTTACGGAAAAGACTGGACTACGCGAGATGGGGATATTGTCACTGTTTGTCATCGTGGCGCTGGAAAGCAGCTCTTATAGGTAGAGAGGCTTCCAGTGCGGGGGAAATCCCTGTCTGTGTTGTACCTATGACTTTGGAAGGTCAGTAGTTACTCCCCGATAATCTGCTGACAGGAAGTTGAGTTAAGGGTTACCTTTTCTCGTGGGTGGTTTCAAAACCAATTAATAGAATGTGTAATTATTTAATAGAAACGTTGGAGATTAATGATGACCGCGGTAGCCGAATTCCTGAAAAACCCCATTGCCTTTTTAGAGGCAAATCGACTGCAGGTGAAATTTAGTAATGATAACGCTGGTGTCTATGACATGAGCATTGAAAGTGAAGGGGACAATAGCTACGCTTTGGTTTCTGGCAGAGGTCTAAGAGCCTACTGGTGCCCCTATAACGCTGATCAGGTCCATGCGGTTACATTGGGATCTGACGCGGACTTTATGTTCACCGCTACGATGAACGGTTGCTCTTTTGGTATTGGTAGCCCATCACCCGATGGAGCAGTCCGGGTGGCGCACGCAAATACCACCGAACATGAAGCTATTGCTAAAGTGGATAAAGGTTATGCAAAACTGAATATTAATAGCCCAAATTTTTCTAAATCCGCTGCTGCGATTGGCTTTCGGCATTCAGCCATGAAGCAACAGCTTCAATTGACGCAGTTAAAGAGCCTACTGGCGAAGGGCGGGAAAACCATGTCTAACCATTTGAGTTCCGCCGCTTATGGCGCTTGTGATAATATAACCACCTTTGGTATTCGCGATAGCGGTGTTTGGAAGTTCTATTTTCAAGGGCGAATTAAATCTGACATCGTTGGTGTATTTCCCTTTCCTAAGGTAAATTCTTAAATATAAAAAGCCCTCGCTAAACAGAGGCCCGGCCCAGGAAACCGCTTATGCCCAGTTGAGCATAAGCGGTTTCCTGGGCGCAAGGTCGACTCTTTTTCTAAGTGGCAAATAATGTGAGTCCATTTCTATGTGTGCAAACAATTCCGCCTAGCCTGATTCCTGCGATTAAAAACGGAAGCGTCTGAATGTAATCCCCGCATCCTCGATGGTAATATAGCCTTAGATCAGCTAGAGCAGGGCCAGGTGGATGTGGCTTCCCCATAAGAATCATTAGGACAACGTCTTTATAAGGCGTACAGCACTTCGCTTAGAGCGGACTCGAAATTCCTCCATATCACCTAAGACTTCAAGTGAATCAACGTTAAAGTATATCCCCAGCACACCAGCAGCAATATCCTGTAAATCATCATTCGGTTCGTTCTCATAGGTCATCTTAAGCACGTCAGTAATACCATTCTCTATATCTTGCACCCAAGTGCGGAGTAAATTGGCGATATCAAGGTGGCTACCTGAATAAATAATCAACGCGCTAGCCACTGCAGTTTGTGTTGTGTTCATGTAATTGGTATCGAACAGCATTTCAACCATCTTCAGTGCCTGATCATCTTCTAATGACTCTAAGTAGTTGAATAGCTCACCAAAACTGACCCTGGATTGCGTTAAAAAGCGGTTTACCAGAGCAATGATTAACTCATTTCGATTCCCCATGTAGTGTCGAACTAGGCTTCTTTGCAGCCCTGATTGGCTTGCTAACCTCTCCAGTGTCGCCCCCTCAACTCCGTAGAGTGCAACACAATGTTCAAATGCGATGAGAATTTCTTCTGTTCTTTCAGCTTTTACACTAGGCCTGGCCACCAGCAACTCCAAATATGGTTAATTATCATTGTTGACAATCTATCATTTGATCAATAGGATGTAAATTATCAAATATGACAATAAATGTATTTAAGCGCACAACCCACTGAGATCTATACTGTTTAGGTTTACTAATACTTTTCTGAGATGACAATGATGAAAAATAATATCTCTATTCAACTTGCAATAACAGGTTTTATTATTGGCACTATCGTTATTTCTGTGTGGTTTACGCCGACTATTGATTCAACCGATCAGGCTGGATTTTCTGAGCCAAACAAGCCAGGGCTGCGTGCGGAAGCGGAGGTTTCAAAAACGGTGAGTAAGCAGGTTGTTGTAGCTGTCGAGAAAGAACGAATTGTTAAAGTAAGTCATGTAACTCAACCCGCGACTTTTTCCGAAGTGTTAGCAGGTATCACAATAGTTGGTGTAGAAGCATCTATTAACATGCAATCAGCAGAAGCAATGGAGAGAGATGTTAATGCGCTTTGGCAAAAATTCAAGGGTAAAGGGGCATTACATCAACATGTTAATTGGGCGAGCAAGCCAAAGATATACGCTCATTATCACGATTTCAATAACACAGTTACGGAAGCTATTTTATCCATTGGTTATTCATTGGACGCGCTTCAGTTATCCAGTTTTGAAAAGAAACATCAAATATCGGGGAATAAATATCAGATTAAACGTGATGTAAATGAGACCGAACTCAAGTTGCAGTGGCAGTCGATTAAATACCCAGTGAGTGATGTTGTCGAACGATATGCTTTAGATAACAGCGGTGACATTACACAGATTGATTTTCTTTACACACAATAATTCTTGTTCTCGTTTTTGCAATACAGGTGACTTATGGTTGAATATCTCAGCACATTACTCTCAGAAGAATACGTTCAGTATTTAGATACATGGCTAAATGATTGGGGGTTTACTGTTTCGTTGGCGGTTCTTGCGATTGAATTTATACGACAAATGATTTTGCGTACGTTGACGTGGAATGTCATAGGAGATGCAGTTACTAATTATATTACATTAGCGATGTTTTTTGGATTGAATTATCTGATGATAATAACCTTCTACGTCGCGGGTTTTTATTTGGTATACGAGTACTTTAGCGTAATGCATCTTCCGATAAATGGTTGGACGATATTGGCAGCGGTTGTTATCGCAGACTTGATATATTATTGGGAGCATCGGTTTATGCACCGATGTGGTATAGGGTGGGCAACTCATACTGTTCATCATAGCTCTCCCTATTTTAATATTTCTGTGGCCTATCGTTTTGGGCCTCTAGATGGAGTGATGCCTTTCTTTTTTCATATTCCTATAGCTATGCTGGGATTTAATCCGATTATTATTTTCTTCGCGGAAGCCTTTGTGCAGCTATACCAAGCTTTACTTCATACCGAAGTAGTAAAGAAATTACCACGACCTTTTGAGGCAATATTTAACACTCCATCACATCACCGTGTTCATCATGGATCAAACCCTGAATACATCGATAAAAACTATGCTGGGATATTCATTGTTTGGGACAAGATGTTTGGAACATTTGCTGAAGAGAAGGATAAGGTCATTTACGGAATCACAACACCTCTCGATTCGATAAATCCATGGACGGTATTTACACATGGGTTAAAAAAATTAGCGATTCAGGTGTGGGAAGCAAATGGTTTCATCAATAAAATAAATTACATTATCAAACCACCTGGGTGGGAACCAAAAGAAAAGGTGGATTAGATACTGCCGTATTACACTCTACGATAAAACATCAATGCTATCGGTTAGCGTTTCTATCGATTGGCGTTTCTAGGATGAGCTGATTCTTATTCTCTCTTAGAAAGAAATAAATAAATTATTATAAAAATCCAATAATCCGGAGGGTATACCTATGCCTTGTATTTGCATAAAACCATCTAAAATGATCATGTTACTATGTGTTTCGTTCATCGTTACAATGCTAACGGGGTGCGCAGGAGGAGGAAAAGATGGTGAGCCCCCTGGTGGCGGGGGCGATAATGTAAAAAATGAGCGAAAGCACTATGTGAATTTCGAATCTGTTGCAGTCCGCCCGATTGCTACCTCTCCTAATGGAAAGCGTGTCTATATTACAAATACCCCAAATCAGTCATTGGAAATATTCGAATTTAACGCGTCAGGGGAACTTGAGTACTTAAGCGCTGTAAGTGTGGGTATAGAGCCTGTCGCGGTAGCGGTTAGTGGTAATGGCGACGCTTGGGTTGTTAATCATTTGTCGGACTCTGTGAGTATTGTGGCTTTTGATAGAGAGGAGCCTTACGTGCGGCAAACACTGCTAGTAGGGGACGAACCAAGCGATATCGTTTTTGCAAAAAATAGGGCATTTATTACCACTGCACATCGTGGACAACATAGGAATCATGCTTCGTTAAAGGGGGTTCCTGGTGCAGGTAACCCTCAGCTACATTCTGCCGATGTATCGAGAGCAGATGTGTGGGTGTTTGACATTAATAACACTGATGGAGGAATTGGCGGTATTCCAGTTAAAATTATTGAGCTCTTTGGCGATACACCGAG
>MAAB01030416.1_pt1 | contig 17253 bp, 17 predicted proteins | sample 1115991 | NCBI WGS metagenome assembly MAAB01 (sample SAMN04961124, study PRJNA320927) | seawater metagenome | isolation source: sample BD02T18 sea water enriched with oil for 18 days | place: USA:Gulf of Mexico | collected 2013-07-27
CACCACCGGGGGCTAATAATTCTATTTTAGGACTCATTTTACAACTTTAGCCAATTAAACGGCGGTTAAATTTCAAAGGGGGGATTTTACTGGTAAAATGAGGCAATGAATACCGTTTACGTCGCTTATTTATGGTGATTAATGTTCTCGTTAAAAATTATTGTCCTGGAATTCGTTGCCAATGAAGACAAGTCTTACTAAAAAATCTAATGACACGAGTACCTTACCTATTATCTATTCGTTGAGAAACTGTCCTTATGCCATGCGGGCGAGACTGGCTATTTTTAAAGCCAAGCAGACGGTATTATTACGAGACTTGGTATTAAGTAATAAACCAGCAGAAATGATTGCAGTTTCACCCAAAGGGACTGTGCCGGTATTAGTGCTAACTAATGGTACGGTAATCGATGAAAGTTTAGAAGTGATGTTATGGGCATTACAACAAACAGACCCAGATGATTTATTTCACTGTTATGATGAGGGCGCATTACCGGCAATGCTCGCGCTTATTACTGAATTCGATAATGACTTTAAAACGAGTTTAGAGGCGTATAAGTGTGCTAAGCGTTATCAAGAGGATAATGTTGACGAGTGCCGAATGGTTTGTCAGCAATACATTGACCAATTAGAGCAACGTTTAACTGAGCATAGGTTTTTAATGTCTGATAAAGAAAGTTTGGCAGATATTGCGCTCGTGCCTTTTATTCGACAGTTTGCGCGCGTTGAGCGTCAGTGGTATTTGCAATCACCTTACCCAAAAGTAAGGCGATGGTTAAATAGTTATTTGCAGAGTCCTGTTTTTACTAAAGTGATGGCGAAGCACCCATTATGGTTAGATAACTATGACGATGTTTTGTTTGGTGTTAACTAACTATCTAATTAATTAACTACAGAAGGCACCGCTTCATTTAATAATTCACTAACAATCAGCTTGAGTAAGAAAGTCTCCCGCTCTATTGATAGGCCTTTCTTGTCACTTTTAGCGATGGTTTCTTCGTTGTGTGCAATGGCTTGATGGATATTCATCCATACAGGGTGCATACCATTACTTAATTCATGGGCTTCAAGCTCAGGTTCGAGTAATTCATCATCAATGGTGCAGGTATAACAATAAGATTGCATATGAACGATATCAAAACCTTCTTTATGCCATGGTCTGAATTCTTCATAAAGACCAAATTCCTTAACATCTTTCACACTATGCGCACCCGTTTCTTCTTTTAACTCACGAATAAGTCCATCAATATTATCCTCGCCTTCATCAATGCCACCGCCAGGTAAGCTGTAGTCGTGATATCGCTTGGTATATAGCAGTAATATATTGTCACCTTTAAGCACAATGGCTCTGGTCGCATTTCGAGTGAATTGTTTAGCTGACAGATCGGTGATGTCAGGATGGACAGTTGATTTAAGTAAACGCATAAGTGATTGGGGCATAAGTAGAGTAGGGCAAAAGTGAGTCATTAATATTGATTGCTGTTAGATGGGGGCTTGAGCCAGGTATATCAAGCTTTCGAGAATAACAAAGTTGTAGTTTGTTAGTCATATTATTGATAAAACCTAGCTTGCCAGTCAGTCAACTTTATTGTGCTTCAACTTCATCATCAAAGATATCTTCAATAGGTAACTTAAATAGTCTCGCGGCTTTAAATGCGAGCGGTAAACTAGGATCAAACTTACCTTTTTCAATGGCGTTGACCGTTTGCCTTGATACTTCAAGAGCACTAGCAAGTTGTGCTTGCGTCCAGTCACGCTCTGCTCGCAATACTTTTAAGCGGTTTTTCATTGATACTTCCTATGACCAGCAATAATCGCGGTTAAATTAGTTAGGCACATAACAATAATTAAATGGGATATTTCAGGCTCAAAGCTGATCAGTTTAATATCTTCTAACAGCTCATAACCTAGCCCTAACACTAAACCTACACCTAAGGTAAAAGCCATCGCATCGAAAAGTATTTTTTGCTGCATTTCATCTAAACCACGTAAATAGTCTCTATTAGCAACTAACATTCGAAAACCAACTGCTAGATTAAGTAACAGGGTAATAATGGTTAAGCTTGTATTGAAGTCCCAAATAAACCGAGGCGCAAAGGCAGCAATAGCCATGGTAACAACCCAAGCCATTGTCCAGTTTCTCAATGTTTTGGTATTGGCATTATTTTTTGTCTGATAACTACTTTGTTCACAATCTAGTTTCGACATAAGTCAGCTCTCTTTGATTTTTTGTAAAGTGTGTTTGACTTTATTGTAGGGTGTTTGTTGTTTAAGTCAAGTGTACTTTACAAAAAGAATGGTCTTCTACTCTTCATCCGCTGTTTTTAACGGTACGATCGCAACAAAAGTTAGCTAATTATTATTAAATTTGGGTATAATTCAGTTGGTTTAGTGCAGCCTTTACCCTATTAAATTTTTGATTCGTATGCTAAAAGAGCATTATTCTTATCATTGTCATTTATCCGTTATTTTGTAATAACACCTTGAGGATTTTCCTTTGAATAAATATTTAATCTCTCCTTTATTGCTCAGTCTTTTTCTTCAAGGTTGTGGTGGTTCATCCTCTTCGCCTGAAGTGCCAGTAGACCCCGTTGAATACACTTTCTCATTAACTGCACAATTGACTAACGATTGTGGTGTGACTAGTGCTTTTGCAGGCGTAGAGCTTTTATTGCAAGATGACTCATGGCAAACACTAAATACCTATAAAGCAGACGACAAGGGTGTGATTAGTTTTGTTACTACCAGTGAGTTTATAAACTACACATTAGTGGCGAAAGATCAGCAAGGCAGTGAAGCACAAGGTTTGAATGTGGTGAGCTTTTATCAAGCGAGCAGTGCAACACCGTCTCACTATCAAGCGCGGTTTGATGAGTCACTTGATAACACTACGTGTGAGTGTGTAACGCAGAACCTCGAACTCTCTCATCGTCCTTTTGTTACCCAAACGGACGTCACTAGTTCATTACCTTTCGATAACTGGAAAGTAGTTGACGACAGTACAACTTTGTTTGAAGGGGTGAAGGTGTGTCGTGCTGTAGAGGGGGAGTGGCCGTTACATTCTTTTTCAGTGAAGGGCACTGATGCAAACCTAAAAGTGATAGCGGCTGCCGATTTTTCAAATGACTTTTCGGAAAATGAAGCAGGCGTTTGGACTTTATCGGCTTTTCAAGTCGCGGATGCGATAGATTTAGCCATGCCACATCAAGATTTTAATACTAATCAGTTGATTAAAGGTATTAAGCATTTCCCTATCGCGGTTACTAAAGATGACGATAGTATCTTAGTTTTTAGTACTCATGATTATATCAGTGAAACTTTTTATCAATCTCAAGCCAGTGTCACTTTTGATGAAAGTAGCTCTATTTTTGGTAGTTCAGTCATTAAAACCCATCATCAAGTGATTTCGACAATTGCACAAGACTCATTTCTAGTGAAAGCAAATGTGCAAAAACCACCAATTGATGATAGAAATTTTTCAGAAATAAAAGAAGACGGTAGTTATGATTACTCGGCTGTCTCAGGTTATCCAATGGCAGTGATTAGCTTTACTTTTACTGCTTATGATCCGGATACTTCGTTATTAATGCCTGCTAAATGGACATTCTATGGTCCTGAGCAAGGTATGTTAGCAATCAGTGCTGACCTAACGGGTTATAAAGACATCATCAATATTGATACGGATAAAAAATCAACTGATATACACTTAATAAAAAGCATGATGACAAATAATTATCAAGATTACATAAAGTATTATCAAGGCGGAAATACCGTGGAGAATGCTTTAGAGGCAAGCAATGATTTTGTTAAAAATATTGATGAAGTTGAAATCAGCATTAAGTTGAAATAATTCTTAATTTTACCAATAAAAAAGCCTGCAAATGCAGGCTTTTTTGTACGTAAAAATTATTTTTTATAAATATATCGCTAGCTTAGAATTTATAATCTAACGTCAGCGTATAACCTCGTTCAGAGCCCGGATATTCACTTGACGTTTGATAATCTTTGTCAGTTAGGTTTGTTACTTTCGCTAATAAACTCACTTGGCTATTTAGTCGGTAATTTACACCTACGTCCAGTAAGGTATAGGCTTCTAATGTTTTAACTGGGTCGTTAGAACCATCGTATCGACTGCCTTGATAATTTACATCAAAGGTGAAATCAAACTGTTTGAGTGAGTAAACAAAGTTATAATTAGCAGAGAAGTTAGGGCGTCTGGCTAATTGATGATCTGTTGTTTTATCTTCAGCATCAACATGACTCAATGTTAATGTATTATTGGTGTTGTAAAAATCAGCAGTAAAGGTTGCTTCAGCACCTAATATTTTTGCTTTGGCTACATTTGAAGGTTTATAAGCACCAGATGCAGTAGGAGCCCATTCTATTAAGTTATCAATATCTGATTGATAAATAGATATTTCAGCAGAAAGCGTTTCATTTTGAAAACGCGCTAGAAACTCAGAAGTATCAGCCGTTTCTGATATTAAATCAGGGTTGCCTTGCCAAGGGTAGTATAAGTCGTTGAAGCTAGGCGCTTTGAATGCCGTGCCGTGGCTTAGTGAAAAGAGTAGTTGGTCATTTACTTGATAACCAGCAGCTACTTGATACGTAGTCTCGCTATCAATGTCGCCGACTTTATCGTAACGAACAGAAGCTTCTAATTTTACTTGCTCAATATCGTGACGACTGGTAATAAAAAATGCGCGGGCATTTCTGTCAGTTTCATCATACTCTTTATTGCTATCAATGCTTTCTGTATACCATTCAAATCCTGCTGTGACTTCTGATGAATCAGCTAACGGTAGTTGAGCTAATGCGGTAACTTGCTCACGATTGGTAGTGAATAAGCTATTTTTATTACTCGCGTCATTTTGACCGTTGTATTTGCTGTAGTTATCTTCAGTGCTGTCTTCTGTGGTACTTAAGCCTAATTGTAAATAGACCTGTTCTAACTGAAGGTGGTTTCTTAAGAGAAAATGGTAGTTTTCGTATGTAGTTTCATCACCACTGTATTTGGTATTTGAATCAATTTCTGTTGTACCTTGGTCGTATTGAGTATTTAACTCAAGTGCATAGGCTTGGGTAAATTGGCTAGTACCAGCAAGGGCTATTGATTGACGGTCATAACCATCTTCATCGTTTTGATCGACAGTGTATTTACTACTGCCATCAGGCACAATAACATCAAAGCCATCAGATTTTTCAGCTGTTGCACTTAAGGTATAGCTATTTTTCGCATTACCAAAGCCTATTGCACCATAACCTTGGTACAAGCTATTACTGCCAACTTTAATGCCTGCTTGACCTTCACCTGCACTTAAATCTCGAGTGAAAATTTGAATAACGCCACCAATGGCATCAGATCCCCATAATGCAGCTCTAGGTCCTTTAATGACTTCAACACGCTCGACCAATTGAACGGGGATGTTCGCAATGCTTTTTGAACCTAGAGTGGCTGATCCAACACGTACACCATCAACTAAAATTAATACATGGTCTGAATTAGTACCACGTACAAAGGCAGATGTTTTATGCGCAGAAGTTCCTTGTGTATTGATAGATATACCGGCAACACGGCCAAGTAAATCACCAACAGACAAAGGTTGAATTTGTTCTATATTCTCACGAGTGAAGATATTCACTGAAGCTAAGGTGTCAAATTTATCTTGAATAGTGCGGTTTGCCGTAATGACAATAGTTTCGTCTGCTTTATTAATCTTTGCAGTGTTGGTTTCTTCTGCAAGAGATAATGATGAATAAAGTAGGCTGCTAATACTTAGTGCTATGATAGTTTTTTTCATGTTTTCCTCAGTTATAAGCACCCACCGTACTTACAATGATAAATTAAATTCTAGGCCGGTCTCCGGACTTGAGCTACTAGTAATAGCTAGCTCACACCGTTGCGGGGGCAGTATTGGTTCAACCAATTTCCCGTTTCACCGATAGTGCTTACTGAAGTCATTTTATTATTATTCAGTAAAGCTATCAGGCACCTAAAATATTTCTTAGTGACTAGCTTGTAGGCTAGCTATGTTTTTGTCGCAAAAATGCTCTTGTTTGATCTATTTCTGCACACAAATCTTTTAATGCCGTTAGGCTACGAATTGTCATTCGATGCATTGCATCGGCATTCGGTTGTAATATTTGTTTATTAGCTACGGCTGGTATTATCTCCCAATCTTGCCAGTTAAAGGCTTCACGCTCTTTTTGATTGACAGACAACGGCTGAATAATAAGCTCCACTGAAGCAGGCAGTACTTGCTCTATACTAATTTGTGGGTATGGCGTGATGACGTGATGAAATGGATTTTTTACTTTACATATATTTAAAAACTGTTGCGGCCAACTGCCTTTAGCAACTGTCGTTAAAGGTCTAGACCACAGTTCGTAAAAGCCGATGATTTCTGTTTTATTTTGGTATTGCTGTTTAACTTTCACTAACGCTTGCTCAAATTTCGTCGCTACTTTTTCGCCTTGAGCGGCGTGACCTGTTATTTTGGCAAAGTGACGTACTTCATTTGCAATGTCTTCAAATGAATGAGGTTGGGAATAAACAATATTGAAACCAAGTTGCTCTAATCTTGCTAAATCATCACTGGGATTTCCACTTTTCCACGCAATAATTAGGTCAGGCTGTAATTCAATTACTCGCTCAAGTTGCAAGCGTACATAATTACCAATGCGCGGTATTTTTTTTGCCTGCTCAGGATAGTCAGCAAATGACGTTGTACCAATGATCTGTTCACCGGCGCCAACATCATAAAGCATTTCAACTATATGTGGGGCAAGGGCAATAATGGTTGGTTTGCGTTCATCATTAGCTGATTCTTTAGTTGTTTCTTTATTTAGCTCAGCATAGCTTGAGCCTGAAAATACTAGCAAGGTAAAAAGTAGAGAGATAAATTTCATTAGGTTGTTTCTATATAGTTATTATTTAATAAGCTAACTGATAAGAGTTAGCTCTTATTTAACTTCACAAGGGAACACTTGTTACCAATCGATACCTTTTTGCGCTTTTATACCATTATCAAAAGCATGTTTAATTGATTGCACTTCGCTTACGGTATCGGCCAGTTCAATAATGGCTCTATGACAAGCGCGACCTGTAATTATGACATGTTGATGCTTAGGCCGATTATTTAATGCTTCAATAACTTCATCTAAGTCGAGGTATTTATATGAGAGCATATAGGTCATCTCATCGAGTAAAACCACATCAAGATTTGTATCGCTTAGTAACGCTTTGCATTTAAGCCATACCTGTTTTGCTGCAGCGATGTCTTTTTCTTTGTCTTGAGTATTCCAAGTAAAACCTGTGCCCATGACGCTAAATTTGACTCCCGCATTTTCCAGAAGTTGTCGCTCTCCACAAGCCCATGTACCTTTAATAAACTGAGCAACTGCTGCATTAAGGCCATGGCCGACAGCGCGGGCAACCGTACCAAAACCAGAAGTGCTTTTCCCTTTACCATTACCTGTTATTACAATCAGCAAACCACGCTCATCCGTTGCGTTATCAATGCGAGAATCAACTTTTTCTTTCAACTTTTGCATTCTTTGTTTGTGGTTATCAGTCATCTTACTGTCAGTTGTTTTTTTATCAGTCATAGGGTTATCCCTGCTGTTTTAGTTTATTAAACATCAATTTATTAAGTTATCGCTCTAGAGCGATACATGATAAATAAGAAAAATATACTACCTAGTGCTGAGGTAATGATGCCAATTGGGATCTCGGCATGAGGTAGCGATGATCGGGCAATAACATCTACCCAGATAAGAAATATAGCGCCAATGAGCGCGCTGCCAATAATTAATTTAAGGGTTGTTACGCCAATGAGTTGTCTGACAATATGTGGGATCATTAAACCAACAAAACCAATGCCGCCACAGTATGCGACTATGGTTGCCGTCAGTGCGGCACAAATTCCTAACATCAATAAGCGTAATTTATCGACATCGACACCTAAGCTAGCAGCACTCTCATCACCCAATAATAGGGCATCAATTTGCCTATGCAGTGCCAGTACTGTGATCATTGCGATTAATAAGACACTAGCAATGACGTAAAAATTGCTCATTTCCACTCTTGCTAAGCTACCCATAAGCCAAAAAATAACGCGGTTGGTAGCAAAAGGTTCACCAAAATAGAGAATAAACTGAGTTATTGAGGCGAGCATGAATGATACGGCGACACCAGCGAGAAGTAACTGCTCCATGCGTTGGAGTACTTTAGCAATGAAGACTACTATGATGACTGAAAAGAGGGCTCCGAGAAATGCAGCTAGCGGTAGTGCAATGGTTAAGTTGTCGGCTAATGATATATTTGCAACTGTTGCACCTAACCCTGCACCTGAAACGATGCCAAACAAATAGGGGTCAGCAAGAGGGTTGCGTGTTGTATTTTGTAAAATAGCCCCAGCTATCGCTAAGCCCATTCCTGCAACAAAGGCGACAAGCACTCTTGGAATACGTACTTGCCAAATAACAATGTCCGCTATTTGATTTTGACAAGAGCCAACTAAGCAAGCAATTAACTGCGAAGAGTCTATATCAGCAGGGCCAAAAGTTATCGCTGCAAATACCGATATAATGACGAGTATCAGCAGTGCGGATAAACGCGTAGAGACTTTATTCACCTGAAGGCTCCGAAATATCGCTGTTTGGAATACAGTTTTCTTTGAGATAAAAGGATACTTGCGTTGCACCAGTGATGGCATCGATATTTTGCTGACAAGGTAAACCAAAAATCTTACTTAATTGTTCGGGCGCTAAAACTTCTTTAGGACTGCCATCGCAAATTAAGTGGCCTTTATCTAATAGTAGTAATCGCTGACAATAAAGGCTGGCTAAGTTGAGATCATGTACTGTCATGATCACGGTAATGTTGAGTCTATTAACTAGCTGTAATACTTGATGTTGGTAGTAAACATCCAGATGATTGGTTGGTTCATCAAGGATTAATATTTGACTTGCTTGTACTAATGCTCGTGCAATTAATACCCGTTGTTGTTCACCACCAGAGAGTTGATTAAAGAGACTTTCTAGTGCGTGGCTTAATCCTACTTTGCTGAGCGCCAATTCAATTTGAGATTTATCATAGTCACTATCGAGTGAAAACAAGCTTTTGTGCGGCAGTAGACCCATTTTCATGACATCTTGCACTGATAAGGCAAAGATAGAGTCATTCTTTTGCATTACTAAGGCAAAGTGTTGGGCAATCTCTTTCGCACTAAATTGTGTTATCGAGCGATTTTTAAGTTGAACGCTACCGCTAGCATTTGTGCTAGAAAGAATATTAGCTTGGTTAATTATACAACGTAGAAGACTTGTTTTACCTGCGCCGTTAGGGCCAATAATACCGATCACTTCACCTTTGCTGACAGTAAAACTAATGTCTTGCAAGATGGTTTTATGTGGAACCTTCCAGTTAAGCCCAGAGATATTTAGCAGCGTAGACATAATTAAACTCGTGTTTTCCCGCACGGTAATAAGTAAGTTTCTATAGTTAGCTATCTGACTTTGAACTAGTAATATTATAAACAAATAATATCAGTTCATTTACAGTTGCGGGTACAGTGATGGATTTACACCATCTTCGTTAACACAAAAAACCTTTGAGAAGCGAATTCTATCTTGATTTATCGTTATTAGCAAATTTTAGATGTTTAGATGGCTATAACTGGTTTTTCATCTGGAGAATAATGAAGCTTACTATTGTATGGCATAGTTCATATTTAATTTAATCAATGCAAATACAAATAATTTTCACTTAAAATTTAAACAGTTAGTAACACTATTTCTTCTTAATAATTCGATAAATCCTTATTCATCTACTAGGCTTTAGAGCAACTGAGTTTCGCTAATTTTCAGCGTAATCACTAAGTTGTCAACATATTAAAGAGGTATAAAATGAAAGGTAATCCAAAAGTTATAGCAAGTCTTAATGGCTTATTGCATAACGAGTTAGCAGCCATTGATCAGTATTTTACTCACTCTCGAATGTATCAAGATTGGGGACTCGATAAGCTTTTTGAGCAACTTGATCATGAAATGCAAGAGGAGATCACACATGCCGATGCTTTGATCAAGCGAATTTTATTTCTTGAAGGTACGCCTAACTTAACCGATCGTCGAGACTTAATTATAGGTGATGATGTGCCCAGTATGCTCGCTAATGATTTGACACTGGAAATGGAGGTAGTTGCTGCATTAAAAGCATCTATTACTTTATGTGAAAGTGAGGGGGACTTTATAAGCAGAGAAATGTTAGAGAAGCTACTTGAGGATACAGAAGAGGATCACGTTTACTGGCTTGAAAAACAGCTTGGTCTCATTAGCAAAATAGGGCTACAAAATTATATCCAATCTCATATGGGTCAACATTTACCAGGTTAAGGGGTTGTCATGAAAGGTAATAAACAAGTTATTGCGCTATTAAATAGTGCCTTAGCAATTGAACTCATCGCGATTAATCAATATTTTCTTCATGCTCGCATGTATAAAAATTGGGGTTTAGAAAAACTCAATAAAGCAGATTATAAAATATCCATTGAGAAAATGAAGCAAGCAGATGATCTTATAGAGCGAATTTTGTTTTTAGAAGGCTTGCCAAATTTACAAGATTTAGGACGTTTGCATATCGGTGAACATGCCACAGAAATGCTGCAAGCTAATATGGATTTAGAGTATGTTTCACGTCAGGCGTTACAAACCTTAATTGTTGAAAGTGAGAAGGTACAGGACTATATCAGCAGAGACTTAGCCGAAGATTTACTGGAAAACGTAGAAGAGCAAATTGATTGGATTGAATCGCAACAATATATTATTGATCATTCAGGTATTGAGAATTACCTACAATCTATGATGAGTTAGTCTGACTATTTGTTTAACACTGCGAGGTGCAGCTGCAAAGTAAGTGATTAGTTTATTTATTAAAAAACTTAAGCAACTTGTGGTTGTGCTTCAGCAATTTGTAATAATTTTCTGTTAAGTACACGTTTAGTACATTGACAGCATTTACCACATTGTGAGCCAACATTAAGTTCTTGAGATAACCCTTTCATAGTCTCTACGCCATTATCAATAGCGGATTCTATCTGGGTATCAGTAACACCATGGCAAATACAAACGTACATAAAAGATTCTCAACTCAAAAAATAATACTTAATTAATGATGCATATAATAACCTTAATGATAATAATTATCAATAAGATTGTTTTGTAATGAAATTAGTAAGTTAGTATATTTGTACTAAATTAGCGGAGATTTTCACTAAATATTTTGCTCTAAAATGATTTAATGAGAGGCCTTGCGAATAAGTTTGAGTGTAGTTTTATAAAAGACAGATTAAAAAAAAGGAGCTGAAGCTCCTTTTTATTGTTATGTAAGTAAACTCATTACCAAATCTTAACGCGTTTTTCAGGTGCTATATACATAGCATCACCTTCTTTAACATCAAATGCTTTATAAAACTCATTGATATTTGAAAGTGAACCAAGGGCACGGAATTCAGCAGGTGAATGTGGGTCAGTTGCTACACGGTTACGTGCAGATTTCTCTACAATTTTTGCACGCCAAATTTGAGCATAACCCATAAAGAAACGTTGATCGCCGGTTAAACCATCAATAATAGGAGCTTCCTCGCCGTTCAATGATGCTTTATAAGCTCTATACGCGATAGTGACACCTGATAAGTCGCCAATGTTCTCGCCTAAAGTCAATTTACCATTTACCGTTAAATCGTCAAATACATGATATTCATCATATTGTTCAACTAGAGCTTTAGTACGTTCAGAAAACTCAGCTAAGTCTTGCTCAGTCCACCAATTTCTAAGGTTACCTTCAGCGTCATATTTACTACCTTGATCATCAAAACCATGGCCCATCTCATGCCCAATTACAGCACCAATACCGCCGTAATTAACCGCATCATCTGCTTTCATATTAAAAAATGGCGCTTGCAATATCGCTGCTGGGAACACAATTTCGTTTACTGTTGGGTTGTAGTAAGCATTAACTGTTTGCGGGGTCATACCCCATTCCCATTTTTGAATTGGACCACCCAGTTTTGCCACTTCTTTATCATGAGATAAGCGAGAAGAGCGCAGAATATTACCCACTAGATCGTCAGCATTAATGCTAAGTCCAGAGTAATCTTCCCATTTATCAGGGTAGCCAATTTTAGGGGTGAACGCTGCTAATTTAACATGGGCAGCTTTTTTAGTGTCTGCTGACATCCACTCAAGATCATCAATGCTATTGCCGTATGATGTACGCAGGTTTTCTACTAATTCACTCATACGCGCTTTCGCTTGCGGGGTAAAGTGACGAGCTACATAAACTTTGCCAATAACTTCACCTAAATTACTGTTAACGACACTTACACCACGTTTCCACTGTGGCCGTTGCTCTTCTCTACCACTTAGCTGTTTAGAATAAAAATCAAAATTTTCATTATCAATATCAGTGCTCAAGTAACTAGCAAAATTACTTAAGCTATGGAAGTTCAAATAGGTTTTCCAATCATCTAATGATGTTTCAGCAAATATTTCACCGAAACCTTCAACAAAATCTGGTTGGTTGATTATAATGTCTTGTTGAGAAGCAACACCTTGAGCAGCCAGATAAGCGGACCAATCAAAAGCATCTGTTAAATCATTTAATTTGTTCACAGCAAACTTGTTGTAGCGCTTTTCACTGTCACGACTTTGTACTCGGCTCCAATGGTACTTTGCTAACTTTGTTTCTATTGCCATGATAGTTTTAGCAGCTTGTTTGCCATTTTTAAAGCCTGCTAGTTTGTACATGTTTTCAATATGAGCAACATAACCAGCACGCAAAGCGACAAAACGTTCTGCTTCATTAACGTAGTAGTCTTTATCTGGTAAACCTAAACCGCTTTGCCAGATGTGAGTGGCATAACTGCTTGAATCTTTTGCATCAACACTGATGTAAAAAGCCAAAGGACTGCCTACACCTACTGCTTGATATTTACCGAAAAAGCCCGCTAATTCAGATTTGTTATTGAGGTTGTTTATGGCATCAAAAATAGGCTGAATTGGTTTTACACCTAAATTATTACGCTTTTCTGTGTCCATATATGAGCGAAATATATCTGCGACTTTTTGCTCATCGCTGCCTTGAGTTAAATTTTCTTCTGCCGCAAGTTCTTCTATAATGGCTTTAACATCATCATCAGCTTTATCACGCAGATCATAGAATGAACCGATAGCCGTTTTATCTCCAGGAATGTCATGTTTTTTTAACCAGTTGCCGTTTACATAACGGTAGAAATTATCTTGTGGACGTACGCTGGTGTCTAAATTAGCTTTTTCAATACCTGAAGCTAATGCCGTTTTTTGAGTCACCAAGGGAGTATTACTGCTGCTATCAGCTTGAGTAGTACAGCCTGTCATTAGCAATAATGATGAGCATATTGCACTAGTAATAATTGCTTTCATGAAAAGTCCTTATTTATAAGTCATAAAATGAATTTAAGTGAGCACAATATAAATAGTATGTTAATTTTTTTAATTATTTATACGTTTAATTTGTTTACTTTCACATGTTTTGTGCACACGATGACTCGATTCTACGAGGTATTTTTGAGGATTTCCAGCAAGTGAAACATCATTTTACATATTTGTTTTGTCAGCAAAAACAGGCAGAATTTATGATGAAACAATGAGTGAGGGGTAAGTTGTTGTTTTCTCTTGGTTAACAGGCTTTTAACATTGAGTTAACAAGCCTGATTCACACTACAGTTGTTGATCACTATATTCGTTAATCGCTTACGCTATAAGTTTTTACCATGGGGTAATACCGCATTGGAAAATATTATTCCAGCGACCAGAGACATAAATATTAAGAATGTTTGTGAACCTAAATCAGGCACATTTAGCATATTTTGGCCCGAAACAGCACTATTTAAACCAATATAAACTTTTGAACCAGGCACGAGCACAACTAATCCCAGCAGCCTTACAATACTTGAAGGTAGGTTCATCAATCGAGAGAATAAGTTACTGTATAAACCTAGTGCAAAAGCGCCAACAAACGCACCTAGCGCCACGCCTAAATATTCAGTGGCCCAAATACTCACACCAAAAGCAATATACCCGGCAATCATACCCCAAGGCGCGTCTTTTAATCGAACTTTAAAAAGAATAACTAAACTTGCTGATAAGGTGGTTACTGCTAACCAAGAGGTCCAAACAGGCATAGTTTCAGGAGGAAGAAATATTGCGGTTCCCCACATTAAACTGCCTAACGCCATCCCCAGTACAGCACCAAAATAAAGCTTAAATAGCACCATTATACTGTCCATAATACGCGCAGTACCAGACATCAAATGTCGAGCAGCAAGCTCTGATAACCCAACGGTTAAAGATAGACCTGGAATAAACACAATGATGCTCGATAGAATAACCATTGGAATATTGATGCTAGGGTCAAACATAGATATTGCAGAAGCTAATAATGATGCCATGAGCGCTGCCATAGGCTCGAGTAATTCGGACATGCGCCGTGATCGCTCTGACCAAAGTACAAATGCAAAAGTAACCCAGCCTAATATAGTCGACCAAAAAACATCGTGCCAACTGGTATGCATTAACATCGCAAAAGCGCCACTTGATGCACCAAAGGCTAAAAAAGATAACAGGGTGCCGTAAGGAGCGGGTTTATTTTTTACCTCGGCTAAACGATCAATGGCTTCTTCGAGTGTACGTTGGCCATCAATTAACTCATCAACGAGTTCATCAATACGCGCTAAAGAACCAAGATCAATATCGCCAGGACTAACACGCACTAAATGATTATATTGCTGATCATCTTCATCATCAGATAAGATAAACGTTAAAGCGGTAGGCGTGATGATAAAAGAAGCGCGAAGTTCGAGAAACTTAGCGATAGATAATAAGTTATCTTCTAGGCGATAAGCGGTAGAGCCCAGCTTATGTAAAGCTTTACCTAATTTTATGATAAAGAGGCGTTTTTGGTAAAAGTTATCGGTTTTCTGCATTGCGAAATAAAATGGTAGGTGGCACTGTCCGCTATGGTAATCGATTTTGCTAACACTAGGTATAAAAAACTAACGAAAAGGGATAAAAATGACATTAATAATTATTTTACTTTGTGTCTTTGTTGCGATGTTTTTGATGGTTACGTTGGGTGAGAAATTTGGTAAACCCATGACCGATGAGCAACAAGGTAAATACAGTAAAATCACGAGAATTTTGGTATTTGTTCTTATCGTGGCGGCAATTTTCAAAACCATGTTTTAAACGACTTTATTGCATATGGATCATCAGGTAAAATCTAGTGATATAACCTTTTAATAACTAGAGAGATACCTGATGCAGCAAGTGCCTAAACTCGACTTAAAAAATAAAGTATCAGCCCAAGAATGGCAATTACGCGTTGATTTAGCGGCTTGTTATCGATTATTACAAATGCATGGTTGGGACGATCTTATTCATACCCATATTTCTGTGCGCATTCCTGGTACTGAACATATACTGATTAATGCTTTCGGTTTAGCCTTTGAGGAAATTACCGCATCAAATTTAGTAAAAATTGATATTAAAGGTAATATTGTCGACAAAAATTGTCCATTTGTAATAAATCCAGCGGGTTTTACTATTCATAGTGCAGTACACGAAGTACGCCATGATGATATTTGTGCTTTACATGTGCATACCAATGAAACCATTGCTGTTGCCAGTGTTGAAGAAGGTTTATTACCGTTAAGTCAATACTCAATGTTTGCTTTGGCTTCAATGAGTTACCATGATTATGAAGGCTTAGCGGTGAATGACGATGAAAAACTTAGATTGCAAAATGACTTAGGGGATAAAAACTTTATGTTATTGCGAAATCATGGTGCATTAACTATGGGTAAAACTATTGGTGATGCTTTTATGCATATGTATGATTTGACACGCGCGTGTCAAATACAGTTGCAAGTTATGGCAACAGGCATGAAACCTATATATGCTCCACAAAGCATTATTGATGGTATTAAAGCACAAGCAAATATTGTTCATGATGGTGAAACGGGCGGAGAAAAAGCATGGCCGGCGATGGTACGTCGTGTTTATCGTAATGATCCTACATTTGCTCAGTAGTCATCTTCTTTTTGCTATATCGCTCAATTTATTCGTCAAAGGTACTCATTGACTAACGTCAACTCCGTGCATTTTCCTTTAACTTGAACGATATAACGTCAAGAAAAATGGCTACTTCTTTTGAGCATAATTATAAGATTTAATAATAATTTTGAAACGAGAGTTAACTATACAGAGAGTTAACTAAATAAAAAATTAACTTAGTTGAGAAAAATATGAAGATTACTCACGTTGAAGTTTTTGATATCCATTGTCCTAAGCGCACTGCTTGGAACCCTGTATTTGTACGTATACATACCGATGAAGGTATTTGTGGTGTTGGTGAAGCGGGTTTAGCTTATGATTGGGGTCATAGCGCTGCAGCGGCAATGATTAAAGAAATCAGTGAGGCAGTGTTGATTGGTTTCAATCCTTTTAATACAGAGCTCCTATGGTCTCGTATGTTACGAGAAAGTTTTTGGGGCTTAGGCGGCGGGCCGGTTCTCTACTCAGCTATGAGTGCCATTGATACCGCGCTTTGGGATATTAAGGGTAAAGCATTAGGTGTACCTGTTTATCAATTATTAGGTGGTAAGGTAAATGACAAGTTACGTACCTATGCAAGCCAATTACAATTCGATTGGGACAGTGAAATAAGCAAATTAATTGAGCCAGCGCAATATGCTGAAGCTGCGCTAAAAGCGGTTGCTGAAGGTTATGATGCCGTTAAGGTTGACCCAATTGTTTATAACGGCGATGGCAGCTCTTCTTTTGATCGAACAAAATTATTCACTAAACCGCAAATGCGTTTATTTGGCGACAGACTACGCGCTATTCGTGATGCCGTGGGTGACGATGTCGATATTATTTTTGAATCTCACTCCTTAATGGGCGCAGCATCAGCAATTCAAATGGGCAGAGTTGTCGAAGAAGTTGGTTGTATGATGTATGAAGAGCCGGTTAATTATTTAAATCCAGCGGTACATAAAAAAGTCTCTGATAACGTTAATGTGCCTATTGCTGGTGGTGAGCGTTTGTATCATCGTTGGGATGTAAGACCATACTTTGAAGATCAAAGCATCGATGTTTTACAACCTGATGTTGGTCTTTGCGGTGGCTTTACTGAAGCTAAAAAAGTTTGTGATTATG
>MAAB01007709.1_pt1 | contig 17226 bp, 12 predicted proteins | sample 1115991 | NCBI WGS metagenome assembly MAAB01 (sample SAMN04961124, study PRJNA320927) | seawater metagenome | isolation source: sample BD02T18 sea water enriched with oil for 18 days | place: USA:Gulf of Mexico | collected 2013-07-27
GCAACACGTGCAGGCATCATTGAATTATTATTTAGGCGTAATTTCTTACAGCGCACAGGCAAACAAATACGCAGCACCGAAGTCGGACGCGGCTTGATTCATAGCTTGCCCGAGTCAGCGATCACGCCTGATATGACAGCGTTATGGGAGCAGCAATTGAATGCAATCAGTCAGCGCGAGTTAAATTACCAAGGCTTTATGCAGCCACTGAATCAGCATTTGTTAGGATTGATCGAGCAGGCGAAGCAGCATATTCCTACTGGCTTGCAAGGATTAAAAGGGCAGGGGCAGGATTTTAAAAGAAAAGCGGCAAAGGGAAAAACAGGTGAGAAAAAATCATCTACTAGGAAGTATACTAAAAAGACAAAGTGAAAGATAAAATGTGGTAATAATATTCATTATCGAAAGGTTAATGCTGATTATAAAAAATAATCCTTATTGAAAATCATATCGTCATTTGTTTATCAGACATTTATGGCCAGTATTTAAATTAACGCTTTAAAGATCATGAAAGTCTAACTAAAAACTTAAATTTTCATGATCTAATAATGCGATAAAAGGCTAAGTTATGATAAATATTTAAGCCTATTATTTCAATTAATATTCAAGAATCTTTGTACTCTCCTGCAAAATACTTAATTCTTCTTTAGCCGCTGAATTAAATGGATTCTCTTTTAGGTAAATACTGGCAACACTTAAATCTATATTATTAATTCCTATTGGGACGTGAGTTAGTTTATTTGACTCAGCTTCCAAAGTTGTTAAGTCGGTATTAGAGCTCACATCAATGCTCTCTAGTTGATTAATTGATAACCTTAGATAATTTAATACAATATTAAAACTCACATCGATACTCCCTAGTTGATTATTCGATAGAGCTAGGGAGTTTAATGCAACATTAGAACTTACATCGATGCTATCTAGTTGATTAAACGACAGATCTAGGGAGTTTAATGCAATATTAGAACTCACATCAACAGTCTCTAGTTCATTACCCCGCAAAGATAGTCTTTTTAATGCAATATTAGAACTCACATCGATGCTATCTAGTTTACCCGACAACGTTAGGGATTCTAATGCAGTATTAGAACTCACATCGATGCTCTCTAGCTCGCTAACCTGTATATCCAGATTTATCAATGAGGTATTAGAGCTCACATCAATATTAGTTTGTAAGCCTCCCGCTAAAGCTAGATCTGTTAATGCGATATTAGAACTTACATCAAGGCTATTTATAGGAGTCAGCTGCAAGTTTAGATATGTTAATGCGATGTTAGAGCTCAAGTCGATGCTATTTACGTGTGGGTTTAGTGCAAAGACTAACTTTGTTAGCTTGGTATTAGAGCTTACATCGATGCTGCTTAGTTCATTCCTCGTCAAGTCTAGGGTTGATAGTTCGGTATTGGAACTCAGATCGATACTTTCTATAAGATTATAGCGCAACTCTAAAGAGGTTAATGTGGTATTAGAGCTCACATCTATACTACTTATTTCGTTATGTGACAAATCCAAAGTCTGCAATTTGCGGAAATGAGATAAGCCATTAATTTGTTTAATTGGAATTAATTTACTCCAAGGAAGCCAAGACCAATAGTTATCACAACGGATTTTAATAACTTCATCAGCATATGTGTGGTCAAGCTTACGTAAGCATTTGGCAAAATTATCATCAGTGATCTTATCAATAACTTCATCCAGCAGAAAACGGCTTCTAGCTGAATTTAATGGAAATGCATCGATATTATCCCCAACGCCATCACCATCAGAATCTATTTGTTCTGTTGGATCATTTGGAAATGCATCGCTATTATCACCAGTGCCATCGCGGTCAGTATCTTTTTGCTCTGATGGATCTAATGGGAATACATCACCATTATCACCAACGCCATCGCCATCAGTATCAATTTGTTCTGAAGGGTCTAATGGAAATGCATCGCTATTATCACCAGTGAGATCACCGTCTGTATCTTTTTGTTCTGATGGGTCTAATGGGAATACATCACCATTATCACCAGTGCCATCGTTATCGGTATCTTCCCATTCGGAAGAGTCACTTGGAAAAACATCAAATATATTTAAAAAATTATCATTATCAGTATTGCTTAGAATATTTCTATTGCTCTCGTTCTCACCCCAACAAGTTAGTTGGTTAGTATTGTGCAGAGCACAAGTATCATTCCCACCCGCTATAATTTTTGTAGGATTGATAATGTTATCTGGAGGAGTCAGCTGATTGTCATCATCGTCGCCCCAGCAAGCAATGTTAGAATCAATAATCGCACAGCTGTGATATTTACCTACTGCAATGTCAGTAGGATTGGTAATTACCACATTGTTGGAACTTGGGTCAGCTTGGTTTTTTAAATTATCTCCCCAGCATTGGATATCAGAATCTGAAATAGCACAAACATGCTTTAGCCCAATAGCCACCTTGGTATAATTACTAGAAAGCTGCATATCTCCGCTGCGTCCCCAGCAAGTTACACCATTATCATCAAAGGCGCAGTTATCGTATTGGTTAGAAATTAATTTATAAGGGTTGGATAAACTTCTATTTTCATTTTGTGAATAATTATCACGACCCCAACAAATAACTTCTTGGCCATCAATGGCGCATGAATGGAAAGCACCGCTATTAATTTGAGTAGGGTTGTTTAATGAGGGGACGTCGGTTTGAGTATAAGAATTATCACCCCAGCAACTTACGCCATTACTATCTAGTAAACATCTATGTTTAAAGCCTAGCTTTACATCTTGAATATTTTCATAGATTGGCGACTCAAGACTAAAATTCCCCCAGCAAGTAAGTACATCATTTTGTATAGCGCAGGCATCATTCTTACCGATATCAATTGTGGTCGGCAATGTAATATTTTCAGGAACATCATTAATGCCTTGTTGGTCAGCAGATGAATGCCCTAAACATTCGATAGAGACACTTCCTTTAAAGCAGGAATTGTCATAATTATTCATTAGTACTGAAAAATTATCTTGTGAAATAATATTTGCAGTGAGTCCAAGTGAAGGGAATATAACAGCAAGTATTAAAAAAGCTGATCGTATTTTATTCATTACTTATCCTTAAGTCGTAGTTGTTGGTATTGTTATTTTTATATGGCGGCCGAAGTATACATAGAAAAATTAATATGTATAATCTGCTCGAAATTTAAAATAATAAAATGGATATTTATGAAAAAAATAATTTTTGGAACCTCACTGCTATTAACTTGTGCACAAACTTTTGCTGGTTGCTTTGCTGATCGCTGTGAAAATGTGATTGTTGAAAAAGTTCATATTTTAGAAGGTGGAACTGTAGGAATTGAAACGTCAGGATCTGAAGCTGGACTTGGGTGTGATTTACTACAAGACAAGTATATATATCTTCCAAAGACATCAAGTAACTATGATCAGTTGTACTCTCTTATAGTTGCATCTCATGCTTCAGAAAATATCGTGGATCTGTTTGTTGACGAAGAGCATGATGACGAAATGTGTGAGCTTATAGTAATGTCAGCTAAGTAATGTTAAAAACTTAGATGTATTGCATCGTTATGGTGATGTGATATGTCTAACATTTACTAGAAAATAAAAAGTAATATCCACGGAATGGAAATACAAATGTCAAATAAGATATTTTTTTACAGTATCTTTTTCTTGTTGCTACTTTTTCCTAAGGTAGCCCTGTCAAATTATTATGATAGTGCAGCATTAGCAAAAACACAGTGTGAAAGCGATGAGGCTACGTTAAGTAATGGGGCTGGTATATCTTCAACCCGTTGCAATAACTCGTCTTCCGATAGGAAATATACTCTAGAATTTAAAAGTAATGAAGTAGGAAGAGAACAAGGTAAATGGTATGTAAGCAAAATATATGAATATCTTGTAGATAATAGTACAGACAAATATTCAACAGAAGATGAAGCTAAGAAGGCATGCAATAGTCATTGGAGTAATAATCCTAATAATATAACTTATTCATGTGATAAAAAATCAGATGATACATCTAAATATTTCATACATGATTATAGTAAGGAAACAAAAATTTCTAGTTGTATTCATACTTATAGATATGGCGAGACGGAAGATGCTGTTCCAGTCGTAACTATAAATAATCCAGTCCATAATTCAGTTGGATTTTCTGATGAGAACATATCTATTTCAGCATCTGCTACAGATGATGAAGATGGAGACATGGATGGAAAAATACAATGGTATATAGATGGAAGTTATTGGCTTACTGTATCGGAAGGAGATTATTCATTTTCTGCAGGTACATACAAGCTAGAGGCTAGAGTAACCGATTTAGGAGACAACTCTGCAAAAGATAGCAGTACCTTAATAGTTAAAGATCCTCCTGTTTTAACAATTTCAGCGCCTATAAGTAATAAATTACTGTTAATTAAAGGAGTCGAGGTTGAATTCACAGCAAAGGCCATATTCGAGGATGTTGATAAATCGTCATCTTTCGAGTGGAGCGTTACAGGTGATGCTAGCACTGGCACAGGAAGCACTTTTAAATATTCACCTGCCAGCAATGGACTCCGAACTATCGTAGCAACAATCACTTTTCATGAAAGAGAGTTTACTAAAGAAATTAGTGTCAGAGTCGTAGATCCTCCGGAACTGAAGTTTTTAACACCAGTATTAAATCAGACATTATTAATGGGAGAAAAAATATCCTTAGATGCAACTGCTACTTTTGATGGAAAAGATATCACTGCTGATATCACTTGGGAAGGAGCTGATTTAGTAAGTCATGCTTTAGGGCATGCAGTAATCAATCCGACTACTCCAGGTAGCCGAAGAGTCGGAATTAGAATATCTGAAGACAAATTATACGATGTCACTGTTTACTATGATTATGAAGTCTCAGATGATGAAGTAGATGAGAACTTATCTGACGATGATAGTTGTAAAGGGCAGATGTTTGTCGGTGATATAAATCTAATGGTGAATTTCCGTTAGTTGTTAGTCGTACTTATAATAGTATGTCAAACAAAGAAGGTATATTCGGAACAAAATGGTCAAGTAATATTGAATCACAGTTAAATATAAAAAATTCTATTGAAGTAGCTGTCTTATTACCCTCTAGCCGCACTGAAGTATTTGTGAATAGTAATAATGAGTGGGTTTCAAAAAATGAAAACTCCCTTAATTCACTTGAAAAAATATCTGAAGGTTTCGAATATATAGAGCAATCAGGAAAAATATACAGCTATGACTTATCAGGAAAGCTAGCCAAGATAAAAAGTTCTAATGGCTATACTCATAACTATGAATATATAGGTGGAAATTTATTAAGAATTTATGATGATTCAAATAGAGAGGTATCATTTAAATATAAAGACGGACTTATAGAATATATTACTACACCTGATAATGAGATTCTAAATTATCAATATTCTACAGCTGGTAATCAAAAGCATAATTTAAAATATGTATCATACCCTCAAATACTTTCTGGCGGCTCTTTAATTGACAGTATGATTGAGTATGCATATGAAGATACTAGGTTTCCTAATAGATTAACTGGATTAATTGATGAGGAAGGTCAGCGAGTCTCAAGCTGGAAGTATGATTTTAGAGGTCGCGCCATTGAAAGTAAAAGAGGGTTAGGTTTCGAGACAACTAAACTAGATTACTCTGTGGCTGGTTACTCTACCGTTACTAATGCTTTTGGAAAAAATACATCCTATAAATTTGACTCTATTGCTGGAATATTGAAAACCACATCAATTGATGGGATAGCTTCAGAAAACTGTGATAGTACGGTTAAAAATATAACCTACTATGATAATGGTCAGGTTAAGACTAAAACGGATAATAATGGAAATTTAAAGTATTTTGAGTACAACGAAAGAGGTTTGAATAAGTTAACCGAGATCTATTCTTCATCACGCATTAAAAATACAAACTATACCAATATAGCAGCTGATAAAAGAACGATCACCGAATGGCTGCCTAGCTACCCTGCAATAAGCAAAGTCATAGAACATGGCCTTACGACTAATTATAAGTATTATGACAATAATTTGATTGAAAGTATTACTCATACCTCAACCAAGTTGGTTTCAGATGATGGCCATATACAAACTGCTTTTGAAGATAGAGCTTGGTTATTCAGCTATGAATATTATGATGATAAGCGTTATTCAAAGAAAATTATCGACGGACCTCGTACCGATATTCAAGATATAACAGAGTATACCTATAGTCCTGAAGGAAATATCACAAGCATCTCTGATGTCTTTAATAAAACGACCCAAATAGGCCACACTCGCTCTGATACTGTACAAGACTATTCAATAAGCTCTTCAGAAGTAAGAAAGGATTATAAGTATAATGCACGTGGTTGGCTTACTGATATCGTTACATCTGATGATGAGCACGCAATTAGTACTGAGTGGAGTTATTACAAAAATGGCAAAGTAAAAGAGTGGACTCAGCCTAGTCGTAATAAAGAGCAGTATAAATACAACACGGCGGGTTATCTAACCGAGACAATAGATAATCAAGGTAATTTCAAAGTTGTAACTCCAGACTTAAATGGTGGCTGGCGCTCTATTATCATTAAAGATAAAGATGGTTTAGAGCACTTTTCTACATTTAGAATACCTGATGAACTTGGACGAACTCTTAAATTAGTGGGAGCAAATGGTCAGAAGGTTAAATTTATTTACGATGGTAATGGAAATGTTGAGCGTACAGAAACACAAATAAGCCCAACGGAAGTTGTAGTAAAAGAAGCGAAATATGATTATTTGAATCGACCTCTTCGTATTTCTTATCCAGGGCTTGGTGCTCCAGCGAGTATTGTTGAATATGGTTATGACGCTAATGCTCTGATATCAGTCACTGAGAAATCGGCGATTGATGAAGCTAAAAAGCAAATAACACTATTTTCTTACAATGGCTTTGGCGATCTTCTTAAAGAAGAATCTGATGCGACAGGCATTGATTATAAATATTATGACATGCCAGCTGCACTTATAACTCGCTCTCAGGGTGCTGATGGTAAGTCGACTAGTTATCAATATGATGAAGCTAATCGAAGAACTTTAATTGATTATCCTGAAGAATCTAGTGATATAAGCTATTCATACGTTATGAATGGAAATGGCCAGGGAAATGTAGACATAATCTCGAACTCCCAAGGCAGTCATGATTTTGATTATGACTATTTGGGGAATATCATTAGTGATAAATATGATATCGATGGGGAGTCATTTCAGATTGAATATCAAAGAAATGATTACGGCCAATTAGAAATATTACAATACCCTTCAGGGAAGAGCATAAAGTATCAGTATAACAATTTGGACCAAGTAGTTGGGCTTAATGAAATCTCTGATGGCCGTAGTCGAGTACTCGCATATGACGCTAAATATAAGCCATTCGGTCCCATGACCGAAATACTATTGGGTCATCCGACTGAAAGTACTAAATCGAGCTATATCTATGATAAGTCTTATCGATTAACAAAAAATGATCATTGGTCTGAATATATTTATTCTAATACAAACCAAGTGTCGTATGTATTTGGTGAATTAGCACATGAAGGTGGTATTCATTATCAATATGATAAATTGAATCGTTTAATTGATGTTGATTGGAATATTGATAAATCTACTCTTAAACCTGACACTGATGGCGCTAGCCCTATGAAGTTTCAAGGTGTTACTTATGGGTATGACGGGCTTAGTAATTTGACGACTAAGACATGGAGAAGTTACAAAGAAAATATTGTAAAAGAACCATCAGGCAGTGACCTAAGTACTAACGCGCTGTTAGCTATGACAATTAACATTCCTAACAAAAATCAAATATTTTCCACAGAAATTACTGATTATAGAAATTCTATAGCAGAGCAGGGGTCTACATCATATTCAGGTATTATGCGTACAGATTACGATAGTAACGGCAACTTAGAGTCTCGTGTGACACAGGGGCTGCTGGGTGAGAAAAATTCCGATCAATATATCTACAATGATGCAGAGCGCTTCGTAACGTTTAAAAGGAACTCACGAACCATCGCGAGCTATCAATATGATGCCTTAGGCCAACGATCACAAAAAACAGATTTGAATGGGGAAAAAACTAAATTTCATTATTTGATGAACTCGCCACTATTAAGTGAGAGCAAAAATGGAAAGTTTGTATCAGATTATGTGTACTTAAATGGTCAGCTGATAACGCTAATTGATAGACGTGATCGATCAAAAAAACCTACTCTATTCGATGAAAATGGAATTGAATTAGATAATGAAGAGTCTCAATATGTTGATGCTCGTAGGGATGGACCTAAAAAGTACACTGCTAAAGCAAGGGGTGATTTTGAACTGGTCACATCACTTAAAGCGAATAGTTTCAAAAATGGCCTTACCGACTCAACGGTAATGCTCTCGGAAAATGACAATGGAGATAATCCTTTTCTGTGGATATCACAATCGGGTGAAACAAAGTCTATTCCTTTAAGAATTTACTCACCAGAAATAATATTACCTTTCATTAAGAAAAAAATGGTCCAGATAAATTATATTGATTCCACAGGCATGGTCATCTCTAAGGATCTCAATACTCGAAGTGAAAATGTAAAAATTCAGCGTGATGGCGATTCTTTCAGAGTATCTACCAGTATTGATGGTAGTAATTGGCAGGAGCAGTTTTCTGAAGAAATAAACGTCGATAGGAGTTTAATAGCAGCGGTGGGAGTAACTAATGCTCGGGCTAATACAGGCAAGTTAAATCTTGAAATTTATGCTGATCCTATTTTCTTTTACCGCTTAGATCACATTGGTACGCCAAAAGCATTGACCGACGAAGATGGTATGATGACTTGGAAATCTGACCTAGGACCCTACGGCGAGACTATTCTTGGTGAGTTTCAGGTTACAGGCAATTTAGACTCGGCATTAAGATTTCCTGGTCAATACGGTGATAGTCAGTCAGGTTTGAATTACAACTACTTTCGAGATTATGATCCGAGCCTTGGGCGTTACATTCAGAGTGATCCGATTGGGTTAGAAGGTGGCTTGAATACGTATGCTTATGTTGGAGGAAACCCGGTTATGCATATTGATCCGCTAGGGCTAGAAACTATTGACTTGTTTAAAGCCGATAGTTTGGCGCAAATAATATTTGGCCGTGTTGAGGCGCCTGATGGGCAAACTTATGTTAAGGGGCATGGCAACGAATTAGGTGTATTAAATGACAGGGGCGGCGAAAGAGTCCCACTGACAGCACAGGAGTTGGCCAATATTTTACGAAATGAAGGATGGCAATCTGGCGAACCAGTAACATTGGTATCTTGTAATACCGGTGATGGAAGCTTCCCGCAACAACTTGCGGATGCACTGGGTGTTCCTGTTACTGCACCAGATGGGTATGTAACAGCCCGAGCCAGTGGAAGCTTTTGGTCACACCATCCGCGATTTCCACCAGTTCCTTGGTTTTCTGAGTTTACAACTACATATCCTAAATGAGGAGGAAGAGCATGTTATTCTCTAGGAAGGCAAAGAGTATTTTTGCATTCATTCTTCTTATTACATTTATGTTTGATATGTCTGTCGGGTTTGTAGCTAAAAGATTTGGCATGCCAGCTGCTGAATTTTATATGTCAACAGTAGAGGTGTTGTCATCAGAATATCGTGCGCAACGTGGCGATGCTGATGCGATAGAGAAGCTTGGCTGGTACCATGGTGTTTGGAAGAATGATTCTGAAAAACAGCTGCACTGGTGGTCCGTAGGTGCAAGCCATAACATCCCTAGATACCAATTTCTATTTGGAAAAACCCAGCTACTCATGGGGAAGGATCGTGAATTGGCAATTTTATGGATACGTAAATCAGCTTCTTCTAATTATAAACCAGCCCAAAAATTCCTTGAAGATACTAATGAATAAAATCACTAGCTTCCGAGACATTCATTCATAATATGATGCACTTAAAACAGAAATTCTGCTGACATCAAGTAATATCAGTATTTTATTTTACTAACTACAACGTGAAAATAATACCAAGAATAGATTTAGGTATTCATTGCTCAAAACACTCTTGGTTTTGACTATAATCCTAGCAGTACGACCTTCACGCCTTTCCGGTTTAGAGTGTCACTTTCAAACAGCAGGGCGTTCATTCTTGTGCAGCGCCTATATGTGTAGAGACCGCTTAAAGTGACACTCTCTGCTGCTATATCGTGAAGGTCTAAACCACCCTATTGTGAAGGCTCTGCTGTTAGCCGATTAGGTAAGAGTGAGTTAGTGGCGCTCTTTTATCTGCATGAAAGTCCATGGCTGCGTATCTTAATGGTTCTGGTAATTCTTGGTAGCTGTTTTTATTGAATGAATACTCTGCTGGTAAACTTTTCAGTTGCTTGTCGATTAGTTGTGCGTCGTACTTCAAAAACAAAATCACTAGAAAACGACATCCAGACTCATCGTCTTTATTAATTAATTGGTGCTGTTGGGCATGCCAGAGTACCCCTGTATTAAAGTCATATCTGAAATGCAGGTTTAGAATGGGTTTAGGTGGCTGAAGGCGATTTTTGAATACTCTCAGCGGGTTTTTTTGAATGTGATCGTCTATCGAGCTGGCACGAAAAAGGAAGTTTTCAGCAATCAATTCATAAACTTCATCTGCAAAAATGGAAAATATCTGATCCCTGTGTAATAGAATGATGGCGCAGTGAATACTCCACTTAGCCTCTATAAAAGGATGGTAGCGCCCTAGATGCTCCATTTCTTTAACCAGCATTAATGCAAATGCCAAAGCATCTAAATCCCCTCGCATGATAATTCGATAAATTGTGGTCAGGCTTCTGACTCTTTTTCGGGTCTTCAAAGCTGTTTTCGCATCGACTTTAAATAATCTCCTTTCAATATCTGGGTGTAGCAGCTGCATGTAATTATAGATTTCATCCAATGAGGCATCAGGGTTACTCAACATTCGCCATAATGGGTGATGAAAAACTCTTTGGGTGCCTGGCTTTAAATCCTCTGCATGCTGAATAAGCTTGAGATCTTTGAGTACGGTGCCGCGCATGTTTTTATAAAAACACCCTGAATTAGCACTTCCTTTCAATATTTCTTGCAGCTTACCCAGTGAAATACCACCAAAAGACTCTAGTAATTTAAGCAAGTAGAGCTCGGTTTTTATCTGATCAATTTGCCGTTTCAAATCCTGATTTTGACTCATTACCTTCTCCTAAAAGTTCAGCATAAAACTCATGACAAACTTTTAACCCATTGATTTATAAGGATTGCTCTTTCAAAAGTGTGTCCTGAGTAAGGAAAATAGACAATTAGAGCTTAGGTCAGAATGAACTAAACTTAAAGACAGTCACGGTTAGTTAGTCGGAGAGACGATATGGGCATTAGTGCGGAAGAAAAATCGCAGTTGATTGCGACGTTGCAGCAAACTCTGGAGTCCGATTTGTTTACACGTCATGGCCCTATTATGACGGGCGGGCCTCTGTTGCAAGCCCTTGGATATCCATCTCATGAGGCTTTTCGCCAAGCGCTATCACGGGGTAAAGCTTCCGTGCATATTTTTACTATCGAGCACCGTAAAGGCAAATTCGCATTAGTCAAAGATGTCGCTAAGCATTTAGCAGAACAGAGTTATCAATCCATGTTTCAACAACAAAAATCGGGAGGTGAGCCATGTAGCATCGAGCAGCATTAATATTACAGAGAGGTAGAAGCAGAAAAGCCCTAGAGACTGCCATCTCTAAGGCTATTTAAAGCAGTCGTATTAGCTCTCGACTGTCTTAAGTTTTGTCCTCAAAGCCCTTTTTGTCAAGTCTGAGCCTGTTTTAAACGGAGCTTTGTGGGCCTCCCTGTGCCTTTTAAACCTTAAAGTTAAGGGTGACTAGCCGCCATATCTTGCGTCTGATCACCTTGAGGGTACAGCTATGCAGATTAATCAATACCGAGCCGCGCTGCGTCTTATTCACCATAGTGCTTTAGCCAATCATGCGATCGCTAAAATGCTGAAAATATCGCCAAATACGGTTAAGAAATGCCGGCGAACATCAGAGTCCAAAAGTTGGGGTTGGGAAGAGATTCAAGGGCTAGATGACCATGAGTTATCTAGCTGCTTTAAGGCCAAGCGCATACTGGATGATGATAAGGTGATACCTGATTGGACTGAAGTTCATAAGTTCATGCAAATGAAACACCAAACCTTAATTCAGCTCTGGGATGAATACCGCAGTGAGCATAAAGCCAAGGCGTATTGTTATTCTCAGTTTACCCATTATTACCGTGAGTTTATTTCTAAAGTCGATGTCACGATGCGGCAAACGCATTACGCTGGCGAAATCATCTTTGTCGATTATGCTGGTAAAACTCTGCCCTATACGGATATTGCAACGGGTGAGCAGCTTAAGGCCCAAGTTTTTGTCGGTGTGCTGGGTTGTTCAAATTACACATTCGTTTGGGCATCCAAAAGTCAATCTACACCCGATTGGATCGAAGCCCACAGCCAAATGCTGAAGTTCTTTGGCGGAGTTCCCGAGGTTGTCGTCCCTGATAATCTCAAAGCAGCAGTTGTCAGCACCGGCAAGCACTCTGTTATCAATAAAACCTATCAAGAATTATCAGAGCACTATGGCTTTGTGATTGTTCCTGCTCGTGTTCGTAAACCTCAGGATAAATCCAAAGCGGAGCTTGGGGTGAAATTTATTACGAATTGGATATCTATGCCGCTATCTCGCCGACAGTTTTTCAGTGTCGACGAAATCAATCAGGCGATTGCCGAGCTGTTGCCGCGTTTTAATCAACGCTCATTTAAGCGATTGCCAGGTTGTCGTTACTCTCGCTTTATTGAATTAGACCAGCCTGTATTAAAACCTCTACCGGACACCGCATTTGAATATGGTGAATGGCTAAGTGAACAAAAAGTCGGGCCTGATTATCACGTCTACGCAAAAGGCCATGCTTACTCTGTTCCGTTTCGATTAGTCGGTCAAAAAGTGGCCGCTCGAATGGGCCATAAAACCGTGGAACTGTTTTGCCTGGGTAAGCGAGTTGCCTCTCATTTCAGAGATGATATTCAAGGTGAAGCAACGACAGATCCGAATCATCGGCCAGAGAATCATCAAGTTTATGCATCTTCTAATCTAGAGCACTACTTAGAGTGGGCTATTGGCATCGGTGAGTCTTTGGTGAATGTAATTAAAGTTCAATTTAAAGACAGGCCTAATCACGCCTTGATTGGTCGAAAAGCCTGCTCTCAATTACAGCAACTAGCCAAGCAATACGGCACTGATCGTATCGAATCCGCTTGCGCTCGTGCGTTGTTCATTCAGTCACCAACGGTGAAAAGCATTCGCTCTATTTTGCAGCATGGACTAGATGAGACTGACCAGAATTGTCAGGCCGTACTCACTAGTATTCCCACTCACCAGAACGTCAGGGGCGCTCGCTATTATGACGAGCAAGGAGATTGATTATGTTGCAACAACAAACTCTCGAACAACTACAGCGCTTAAAACTGACGGGGATGGTTAAGGCGCTTGGGCAGCAAATCGAATCCCCTAATTTGCAAAGCTTATCATTTGAAGAGCGATTAGGACTATTGGTTGATGCTGAAACAGAAGATCGTTCACAAAGAAAAGAAATTCGACTGCTGCGACAATCAAAACTGAAATCCCCTAGTGCTTGTTTGGAAGATATTAACTACGGCGCTAGGCGAGGGCTTGATAAAGCGCAGCTTGCTTCACTAAGTCTATGCCAGTGGGTTGATAAACATCAGAACATATTAATCACTGGCCCAACAGGTGTAGGGAAGACTTGGTTAGCCTGTGCGTTTGGAATGGGAGTAATACGACAAGGAAAACCTGTATTTTATCAAAGAGTCAGTCGACTATTGGAGGAAACTGAAATCGCTCGCGCAGACGGTTCATTACCAAAGATGAGAGCCAAGATTGCCAAGTGTGAATTACTAATCCTAGATGACTGGGGGATGTCTCCATTAACTAATATGGGCCGACAGGACTTGTTGGAATTCATCGATGATCGATCCAATACAGGGTCACTAATTTTGGCGTCACAGCTGCCGATTAAAAGTTGGTATGACTACATTAATGAGCCCACTTTAGCTGACGCGATTTTAGATCGCATTATTCACCGTTCTCATAAAATCACACTCAGTGGCGGTTCCATGCGTAAGAAACTAGGAATGGATAAGGGAGGTGAATAGCCATGTACTTTTATGAGCAAGATGGCACCGTTAGTAAAATACATTGCCTACCTCTACCAATACAGCATCAACCCGCAGACTTTTTAACCGAAGTCGATTTGGATGGGCAAATGCTGGAGCAAGTACTTCGCTATTACGAAATGAGTTTAGCCAAGCACACCTACGCTCAACAATATTTAGAAGGTAGGTGTTTGCTAAACCCAGCTGCTATTCAGCATTTCAGGTTGGGTTATGCTGATCGAACCTTAGGTATTCAATTTCAGCAGCTAAGCAAAATGGAGGAAGATAAAAGTCGAGGAGCATTACAGCGTCTGGGATTAATCAAACCCTCGGGGCATGAGTTTTTTCGAGGGGCTGTTGTTTTTCCATTTACGGATGTTTCTGGTGAGATTAATGGAGGTTACGGCCGACGAATAGCGCCACGGTTACGATGGAATAGTAGCTATCATATTCATTGGCTAACGGAGCAAACTACCTTTTTTAATACCACAGCACTTATGGATAACTCCAATATAATTCTATGCAAAAATCCTATTGATGCATTGAGTTGGTGGTGCAGCGGTTTTAAAAATACATTGGCGCTGATGGGGGTTCACTCTTTTGGCCAAGAGCACTTAGAGCAGTTTAAGTATTGTGAGGTAAGGCTTGTTTACTTGGCCTTTGGTGCAACAGAAGACGAACTTACGAGTGCTTGGCTGATTAGCAAGCGATTAAAAAAGCAAAAGATAGAAAGCCGTGTGGTTATTTATCCCGATGGTAAAGATGCTAACGCTTTACTTTGCTCATCCTCAGAACCTAATCAGGTTTTTCAGCATTGCTTGGATCACTCTTTAGTATTTGCGAATTCTCTGAAGCAGCCAAAAACACACTTAAAACCTAAAGCAGGGAGTTAATATGACTTCACCTATCAATAAGCCTAAGTCTTTAACGGCCAGCATAGACTTCTATCTAGAAGACTGCATGGCTCGTGGCCAAAGTAATGCGACCATCAAAACTAAATCTGCGTTATTAATGCTCTTTCAGCAATGGTGTTTCGTTCATGATTTATATGAAACAGCACAACTGAACCTTGACTGGTTAGAGGAATATCGCAAGCACTTACACCGTCACCGTAAAGCCAATAATGGTGATCCCTTATTGATTGCGACGCAGCGACAGCGGCTCATTGCCGTAAGTGGACTATTGGATCGCTTGTATTATTTTGACGCTATCCATGATGACTACTTTAAGAAGTTTACTTTGCCTAGAGCTCCTAGACGCTTACCAAAGCCGGTACCTGAAGAGGATGAAATGGAGCTGATATTTCATCAATGCTTTGCGAAAGGTTTAATGGGATTAAGGGATCGAGCCATTTTAGAAGTGTATTACGCCTCTGGTCTCCGTCGAGCGGAGTTGGCCGAATTGGATATGCATGATATTGATTTTCGCAATCAGATTATCAGGGTGCGTAAAGGGAAAGGCGGTCAGGATCGTAGTGTTCCTATTGCAGTGAGGGCACTGGAGTGGGTCAAGCGCTATATCACAGAGCTGAGAAGCGACTTAGCTTGCTTAAGCAGTGCTGATGCCCTGTTCTTAGGAGAAACAGGCATACGTATTCAATACAGTAAACTTACCGATATGGTTGGAGAATATATAAGGCGCTCTGGTATCGGTAAAGAAGGTGCATGTCATCTGCTCAGGCACGCAACGGCAACCCATATGCTGCGTAATGGTGCGGATATTCGGTATGTACAAGAGATGTTGGGCCATAAGGACATTCAAAGCACCCAGATATACGCCCATGTAACGATTAGAGACCTGCAACAAGTGTATTTGAGGACTCATCCAGCTAACAGGCATGGATAAGAAATGGTGTGTATGTCATGAATTACAGGTATAAAAAAGGCCGCCCGAGAGCAGCCTTTTCAATATATTTCTATATACCGCCGTGAACAAAGTTCTCAGCAGTATCTAGACTATTCTGCCCTAGAGCCATATCATTAGCGAAAACCAATGAGGGGGTGTATCTAGGACTTACTCAATCATTTTAGAATAGGGAAAAAACTTTTGCAAGTAGATCAATCTTTTACTGAAGCTATTGAGCTAACACTCTCCAAATCAAGGCTAGATGCATATCGCAATTATTTCGATTGCAAGGATGATGCAGAAGCTTTAGGAGCCTACTTGTGGAACAAATCTCTGTCAACGGCCTTCTTTCCGCTACTACAAGCTGTTGAGGTTACGTTGAGGAACGCTATTCACACTGCTGCGACTAAACACTTCTCAGGCAACCAAGAGTGGTTCTTGATGAAAAGATTAGCTCCTGCTAATGAGAAAGCGAAAAGGCTGTATTTGAAGGGGTACGGAAAGAACCTTAAGCCTATTACCCCAAGACCAGATCCAGATACAATTATTTCGTCTTTGATGTTTGGCTTTTGGATAGATTTGTTAAATGGTGGATATGATGATCCAGTTAATAATAAATTACTTTGGCCTACCTTGATACCGGCTGTATTTCCTAATGCTAAGGGCAATAAAGCGACAAGGAAGTCATTGCATATGCGATTTAAATTCATTAAAGACCTTCGTAATAGAGTTGGTCATAATGAGCCGATATGGAAGATCAAAGATGCCAAAAATGGTGGTGGTAACATTACGAGGCATGGTCCAAAGACTCCCGCTGAAAGCATTGAGCGCTTAAATGTATATGTTGAATTGCTATTGGAAGCTCTGCGTTGGATGAGCACAGAGCGCCATGACTTTATCCGCATGTCAGGGATCGTTGATCATCTACAACAGATTTGCTCAATAGAAGCTCTTGAGAATTACCAAGGGAATCCCAATTCAAAACTTAAGCCAGGACAGCTAAAGCATGCCCTGGCTAAGCAAGTGAAACAAACAGGTTCTGCTTCAGGCTTTTATAATTTAGAAACTACGCCAAAAGGTGTTCATGAAGGGAAGACACTTTTCCTAGAGGTTAAGCAAATTTCACCTCCCAAATTAGATTAAGTACAATCGATCTATCAATGGTCAAATAGCAGAGGAG
>MAAB01007475.1_pt1 | contig 17221 bp, 20 predicted proteins | sample 1115991 | NCBI WGS metagenome assembly MAAB01 (sample SAMN04961124, study PRJNA320927) | seawater metagenome | isolation source: sample BD02T18 sea water enriched with oil for 18 days | place: USA:Gulf of Mexico | collected 2013-07-27
AATGTTCTAATAATCCAATAGAGTAAATAACATCAAAGGAATTATCTGGAATATCAAGAGCATTTGCATCACCTACATTAAATTTAGCTTTTAAATTATTTTTCTCAAAAATATTTTTTGCTACATCGATAACATTCGCTGATAAGTCAACAAGTACACAATCATACCCTGCATCACTGAAATAGCAAGATAAACTTCCTCTTCCACAACCTATCTCTAAAGCTCTTTTACCACCATTATAACTCTTCTCTTCTGTCATCAATTCATTAAAAAGTGTCCAATGATTTCTAAATGCTAATTGTATTTGGTTTTCGACTTCCCCTCGTGTCCAGTGAGTATATAATGACTCTTCTCTATTTTTCCAATTTGTATCAAATGATGCTGAATCACCTTGTATATTATCAACCATTTTTTCTCCTATTTTAATTTTGCAACGATTCTAAGTCGTAATCCAAGATTATTTTTTAATATATATTGTTCATTTATAACATCATCTACAAGTGCATTATTTAAATATTTATTTTCTGATTGCGAATTAAATCTTCTAATAATTGGTTAGTTTTAGATATATCCAAATTTAATGATTGAATATCTTTTATATTGGCAAAAATTCTATAAAATTTTTCATGATCTTTAATTAAATTAACTGATGTAGTACGTGAGTATTTATAATATAAATCAAAACTATTTTGTTCTGTAAATAAATTAAAAATTTGAATTAACTCTTCATCTACTTTAAATAATTCTTGTATTGATATATAGCATTTAGAATCAATGTTATACTCCATAAGAATAGATAACATATCACTACCGAATGTATGGTAATTGTAATCAGAATCCTTAGCATAAAATAAGTATTCAAAAAAAGATAAAATTGGAACTTTAGTAAAAAGAGACTGTTCAAGATTACGAACATTATCTTCATATCTTAATAAATCATCGTACTCTTGAATGGATGTTTCAATTAATTTATAAGCGTAATCGTCATACTTCTTTAATGCAATAGAATAAAGTATTTCATTGTTATCTATTTCATCAATTTTACGTATTTTTTCCGATTCAAGAAATTCAAGAAGATCTTCTTTTCTAAAATATTTTTCAATTAAACGCATAATAGGTCTATTTTGCTTTTTCCATTGATAATATGTATTTTGAGAACCAAAATTAAATAATTTAGTTACAACTTCTCTCATTAATACCCCTGATATTTACTTATAACGTAATTATACTATAAATAATGATTTTTTTACTAATAAAGTTACGATTATGATAAAAAAGGATTGACATTCCTTGGAATTACTATTATAATAAAAAAATACAAATATTTAATATATTATTACTTATAAAGTAAAAATATAACAAAAGGAGTAAGATATGACACAACATGACGAACTACTCAAATATAATATTGAGCATGTTAAAAATTCAATTCCGGGTATTGAAAAAAAAGCAGGAGCAACAAAAGATCAGTTGGCAACTTTTTTGGATACAAGTTTAGCTTCAATTAATAGAGCTATGAAAGATGGTGGATATGGAATACCAGAATATATTAAGGGAACTAGAAAAGGTTCACGTGTATGCTTTCCATTAATAAATATCGCTTTGTATTTAACAAACAGTACAACTAAAACAGCATAAAAATGAAACAACATAAATTAAGTAAAATATTTTTTGATTTTTAATTGAAGAAGGATAATAGCTCTTATCATAAGTTTGGCGACTCAAAAGAGCTATTAAGAACACTTCCAAAAGGGAAGATCATTTAATTATACAACATAACTTCATAATTATCAAATCTTCCTTTTAATGATTTTACCACTGTTAATAGTAACAAAAAAATTAAAGGTTATTAAATGAATAAAGTATGCAAAGATGTTGCAGGATTAAGTGTATCTGGAAATAAAGTACCTATGCATTGGTTTAAGTCTATGACATATAAAACAAACAAAGGTACAGAAAAAGCTCATATTCTAGCAATATTAATTCTGGCAGATATTATATATTGGTACACTCCAACGAAGGTTGATTCTAAACAAAAGTTTAGAGCAGATAAATTACAAAAAAGTTATCGCGAATATGCAGAGATTTTTGGAAGTACAAGAATTTCAATCAAAAGAGCAATCGATTATCTCGTTCATTATCCGTTAATTAGCAGAGAATTTAGGGATATAAAAGTAACAAATAAACGACTTTCCAATGTCATGTATCTAGAACCTATTGTTAATGAAATTAAAAAAATTAATAGTAAGCATGTCATAAAAAGTAACGACACACTTCATAAAAAAATAAAGACATATACAGAGACTACTCACTCAGAGATTACTCATGAGTTAAAAAAAAGAAAAAGAAAAAAAAGTTCTCAACCTCCACGGAGTTATATTCAAAAACCATATTATCAGTATGTAAATAATCTAAGAAGATACGCAGACAAATATAAAAAAATGGAAAAACCATTTATATTAAAATTTGAAGAAAAACTTTATGACTTTGAATTTAAAGATGATGGAAATCATTTTTTACGTAACCATCAAACTAAAAAAATTTTGACAATTACAGAAGCTGAATATATTTATAAAATTTTAAATCATCGTGGAGAAATACCTATCCATAGACCTATTCAAGTAGAAGAAGTTTAATATGAAAAATTTAAAATGTAGAATAAACAAATACCCATATCTACTTTGGCTTACAAGTCATAGAGAATTTGAGATTGATCTTGATAGTTTAATGATTAGGAATGGATCAAGAGCATATAGCATTAAAAAAGTATCTTTATTTAATATCTTGTTATTGAAATATTTACCCTTTCTTGTATTACTTGCAATAGGTATCAGCATCCCAAGTAGTAAAGAGGAACTACTTCTATGTGGAATTGCACTTGTGGTATGTGTTCTTAGTTTATTTATATTTATAAAGCTTCAAAATCAATTTAAAAAGTATCTAATAGTGCTGTCTTTTTGTATGTATTACATTATTTGGGAACATACAGACTTGATCTATTTTGTAGAAAATATATTGATGTATATATCAGAAATAATTCTAATTGCATTGATTATAAGCGATATAGTAAAAAAGAACTATCAAAACTATTATTATCTAGCAGATATGAATCATGAAACAACGATTCATCTGGCTAAAAAACAAAAAGAAGCTAGAAAATTACTAAGAATACCATTCACTGAAAAAGGCATATTCAATGTAAAAAAAGGTTTTAATATTAACTTTAACTTCTCATTTGGTGGGCATTATATAAGGATTCAATATGAAATCGAATAAATTATGGGTTACCACCGTTTTCTTATTCTTTTGTTTACATTTGAGTGCAAACGAACTTAGTGAAAAGATTGAGAGTGCTTTCCAAGATGTGTCTAATTCAAACCCTTACTTTTTTATAAAAGAAGAAAGAAATAGAAGTGAGTGTAAGATTGAATGTCCTATTGCTAAAGATGAATATTTTACTAGAATTTCAAACTTTAATCTAAGAACAGGAACAACTCAATGTTATGTTTACAAAAAGAAAACCAATGATATTCTAGCAACAATAACAAATAGGAATGATTATTGTCGAGTTCTGTTCACTCCCGAACAGTTCAATGAAAAAATCCAATTAAAAGATCGAAATATATTTTCATTAATGTCTAATTATGAAAAGAAATTTTATGACAACTATACGAATACTGGAACACAAAAATTCGTTCATTTACCGAAATATATGATTGCAGGATTAACTGCTGATGATTCTGTAATAAATGTAGGTGCTTCAATAGAAAGAAACGAAGTAGTAATGCGTGAGGGCTATACCATTTATCCAAATGCAGTAGAACAAAATGATTATCATTTAGTTAGTAGTGTAAAACAAGGATTATCAAATACGATAGTTTTTATTATGAACTTTATGAATGAAAATAATCAAGTACTTTTATTGATAAAAACCTTTTTACTCTTTACTGTAATCCCTTTTACCTTGGCACTTGCTACTACAAGCAAAGTAACAAAAATTGTCAGTAAAGTAAGTGATTATGAAGATATAACGGAAAGAATAGTCATGGGAGTACTAATTGTATTTGTGTTCTATTTTTCAACGTCTCATATTAAAACAGTTGATGATAAAAAAATATCACAATCAAACTTTCAAAATTGGGTTCGTCCATTACTCTACAAAGGGGCAGAATTTGCAGGAGTTGCAGAAAAAGGTGCAACGAGATCCTTTTTAACTTACCGTATGAAAAATAGTGGACTAAATACAGAAGAAGAATTCAATAGAATGAAAAGTGAAAGAAGTGTTTTAAAAATTGAAGTAGAGAACCTTCGTGACTTCATGCAAAATTGTTTTGATACTTACAAAACTGATAAATTAAAAGAAACAGTTGGTAGAGTTTCTAGTTTAAATATGATCTTTCCACCAAGTGAGGATATCTCAAGATATAGTAAGTTATTAGAAAGTGAAGCACAAATCAATTTTTATTCAACTGGTGAATATGGATTTTTAAAGAAATCTCAATTTTCAGAACAAAGTGGTATTTATTCTGTAAGTGCTTGTTATAAAATAGAAAGAATGATTCTTACAAAAAGAAGTGAACTTAAAAAATATAATACAAAAATAGCTCGATATGCGAAAGCTATTCAAGACGAAGTTCTAGAAAATCAAATTGCAGGAATATTTGATATCTCATTTCGAAATAACGCAGAATTGGGATTTGTTGGAATTACAAATATTATTACACTTGCAGTTGGCATGGATAATATTGGCTTAATGCAAGATGAAAATGAACTAAAATCAAGAGAAGAGTTTTTAATAAATTATAGAAGTTCTGGAGATTATAAGGTTGGATCAATAACAAAAGATGAAGGTTTTATAAACCGTCAACTAAATTGGATTGTGAGTAATAGTGCCTATCTTATGTTGCCATTTGCAGATACAACTAAAAAAACTATTTCAGAGTTTTTACGAAGTGGTGATAGTGGTGTCTCAAATACCGTTGTAAACAAGATAACAAATTTTATACCCAGTTCTTTTTTAACTAAAACAATTTTAAGTACTCTAGGATCACTTCTTGTAGTGGTTGTATCCACTGTTGTCACAATTCTTATAATGATGTTCATCTTGAGCTATTTACCTTTAATAGCTATATCTACTGCATCTTTTTCTGTGATTGCTTTATATTACTTTTCTGTGGAGTTATTTTATTTGGCAAGTCCTTTTGTAATTGTATTTGCTTTTGCAACAAGTCAATTAGAAATAGTAAAGAATGTATTGAAAACTGGTTTAAATATAGCATTTAAACCTCTATTACTTGTAATTAGTGTTGTGATGGCATTGTTTGTGATGGAACTGTTTGCAGGCTTGAATTCAATGTTGATTGATACCCAATTTGAAAGTTTGTTTATGCTAACTGAAACTCTTGTGAATAATGATTCAACAATGTTTTCAGATAGTAAAAACGGATTAACAGACTTAGGCTTTATTTTTATAAAAGGTATTCTTCATATTGCTTCAACCATATTATCAACATTAGTATGTTTTTATTTGGTGTTAAATGGTTCTAATCTTATCTTAGATTTCTTTGGTGTACGTGATTCCGGTGTTGATGTTCAAAGCTCTCTAGGAGATAAAGCACATCAAAAAACTGGAAAATATGATGGAGTAGGAGTATAAAATGAATTATATAAATTTCTTAATGGTGACTAAAAAATGGTTTATTCCCTATGTAATATTGTTTACATTGGTTTTAATGTTTGAAGATAGACAAAGTAGTATCTTAATTACCCCTATGATTAAGCACTTCTTCGTGAATAATGGATTTACAGATTTCTCAATGAATTATTGGGGATTTACAAAAAGCTCCACTTTCTTAATAATAAATCTTTTGACTTACGTAATTGTTTATTTATGCCTTATGTTTATTGTCCATCTTGGGTATAAAAGAGTATTGAAACAAGAACTAAAGATATATCACTCATTCGATAAATCAGACGTCTCAATGAAAACATTGAGAGAAAAGCTAACTTCTGTAAAAAATAAAAAAGAAGTAGCAATTATGAATGATGAAACAGTTTTACGTGAGATCCGACTGTTTGAAATTCATTTAAAAGAATTTAATATTAAAGGATAAACATGAAAGAAAATATATCAAGGTGTTTAGTAGTTGGATTTGGATTATTTATCATATTGAAAGTTACGAATATCTGTATCTTTGGAGAATGGTTTTTTAACGAAAATATTAATGAATGGATTGTTTATGGAATATGTTGTCAAATAATCTTTTTATTAGATCTCTATTTAAAATCTAAACCCAAAGAGAATAATTGATAGTGAAATAGAAGGTGTACTCACTCCTGTTGGGAAGCAATAAGTGAGTACAAAACATACAAAGTATGAACGAGGATAGTAACATAACTTTGTGCAATAGTAAATCATATAAAAGGAACTACTATGAACAAAAGAATTGAAATAATTAAGAATTGTTATGGTGCAAAGGCATTCAATGAGAATATAAAGCTACATGTAAAAAAAGAACTTGTAACAGCGTGGTGGATTGAAGGAATAGACTCACTTCAAGAATTAGAAAACATATATAGTGATAAAGAAATACAATCAATTTACGATAGTGGAATTTAACTTGAATAAAACTAATCAGGTTAAACAGTATAAAGAGCAAGCAATTGTGTCTCACATTTCTACGAAATATGGACACATGCTTTTGCAGGGATAAATCCCTAACACCCTATAAGAAAACAAAGGTTACTTATTATGAAAAAAACCTCACTTAATAAAAAAATCACTGCAAGAATTACAGAAAAAGATCATACGACCTTTAATACATTATTTAAACATGCAAAACTTGGTAAAACCAGATATACCACTTCTGATTTTATTAGAGATAGTATATTTAACAATAACCTAGATGATAAAATTAATATTGTTCAAATTAAAACAGTTTACAGAGATAGGTTTTGTAAGGATGAATCTTTAAGAATTTATCATCTTTCTAAAATTGGAAATAATATAAATCAAATGGCTCACAAGATGAATAATGGTGACATACTTAATCAAAGTATTTTATTTGAACTCCAAGAAATTAATAAAGTTATGAAAGCTCTACTATGATTGCTAAGTTTGACAACTGTTGTCGGTCAGGAGATGGCAGTGGATTAAAAGACTATCTTGAGAATGCTACAAATAATGACAGAGATAAAAAAGATAAAAGGGTTACCTTGTATGGTAACCTAGATGTTTTATTATCAACAATTAAATTAGCACACAATAAAGGCTACAAAGAAACATATAAAAACATTGTAGTTTCTTTTGAAGAAGACTATATAAGTAAAGATGATTTAATCAATATTGCTACACAGTATGCTAAACAATATACACAAGGATATGAAGATGATGAAGTCACAATATACGCTGAAGCACATCTACCTAAGATTAAGTCTAAAAATGTTATTGATGAAATATCTGGTTTAGCAACTAAGACAACTAGAAAACCACATATTCACATTACCTATGCAACATACAGTTCCAAGTTAAATAAGAAGGTTGATTTTAATTCTAGTGATAAACGCATATACGACATCAACTTACTTACTAGAAAGATTGAGTCTGCATTTGGATTTAAACAACCTACCTTAAAGGCTATCCAAAAAGATATAACTCAAATAAAAAAAACTACTAATTTAAATGATAGAAAAGACATTATATTTAGAATCAACAATTATATTGAATCTAATATCAATCAGATTGAAAGTTACGAAGAACTCAAAAAAAATCTTACCCATGAATTTAATTTAAATATAATTAGAGAGTCCACTAGCAGGGCAAAAGTTAAATCCATCACCATTCTACATAATAATAAAAAGATTAGAATTAAAGGTGAATTATTTCATAGCTCAACATTTGAAAATGCAAAAAGAAATATGTTAGATTCAAAAGAAAATTTCGAACCTAAATATCAAGATAAAAAAATAAGTCATGATTCTTCCTCCCGTCAATTTTTAAAATTAAAAAAAGAACTTGACCTATATAATTTAAACAGAAAAGAAGACATTGATAAAAGAAACCACTATGCACGAATTCAATCTAACTTGGAAGTACAAAAAAAAGTTAATAAGGACAATTTACGAGCGGAAATTAGGAATTACATTTCTTATCAAGCTAAATTATATAAGTCTATTTACGGAAAAAAAATCAATTATGATTTGAGAGGGTTTTACATTAAAAAATATGCCCACCAACCTACAATATGCATTGTTTCAAATAAAGTAAAACAGATTAAAGTAATAGATAAAGGTAATCAATTAATTGCAGATGATACTAATATTAAAGAACAAGTATCAATAATGCTTGAAATGGCGAAAACAAAAAAATGGGATTTTAGTAATTTAAGTGTAAGTGGAACGGATCTTTTTAAAGATGAAGTTGCAAAACAATTAAATCAACTGAATCATGAAACTAGTACAAACCTCTCTATAGTAAAAGATACTGAGGATAAGAGCAGAGATATTCCAGAAGAAAAATATGAAACAACGAAGGATGAACAAATAAAAGATAAAATTAACTTTGAGCATCTCAAAAAAAGATTAGATCCTATATTGATCTTAGAAGAATTTAACTTGAATCCTAAAACATATCCTATAAGTAAAAATAGTAAAGGTGAATATAGAATTAAATGCGGAAATAGAAGTTATAGTAATATTGATTTTATGATTAACGAGATGAACTACAACTTAGATGTTTCCTGTAAAGCTCTTCATAAAATACATGCTAAGATGATCAAAAGACAATTTGACCATAAGAGCTTGGATAAAGACTATAATAAAGGGTTTAATGATACTGTCATTGATAGTGGGAAATTTAAATCAGAACAAAAAAGTAAGTTTAAAAGGAATAGATTTTAATCTAAATTATTAAACAATACAGAATGATTACTTTAATGAGGATATTAAAAAGAGGTGAGTATGATTAACGAAAAATTTAAACCTGAATATTTATTTGATTTAGACAAATTACAAGCTTACTTAGATACAAAAGTTGTACGTAACCCAAGAACAAATACTCCGTTAGACTACATAACTGACGAACAACTTGAAGAGCTTAATAAAAAGAACGAACATAACCTTGAGAAGTACGTTCCAGTACCAGAAGATATTAAAAATATTATTGATTTTGCAATAAGCAGTTATAATAAATTATCAAAAAAATATCCTAACGATAAATACTTAAAATTCTTAGCTAAAGAAGAAAACTACAAAGAAAAGATTACAACAAATTGGTATGAAAGATATAACTTATTTTATAACTATTGCGAAAGTGTTTGATTTGGCTAAAAGACGAATCTTTAGATATTCAAATAAAACTAAAATCATCAAATTGAATAAGAACTGGTTTCATGTTGATTTATTGTGGACAAGTGGTAATAATACAAATATTGCAATCAATAATATTATTGCAGTTTATATGAATAGAGCTAATCAGATTGATACTGATACTTTGTGTAATCTTTTTGGAGCTCAGAGAGTCTCTAGGATTACAAAAATATATGTTCTAAATAAATACAATAGAAAAGAAGCATTGGTTCAAATTAAATATTTTAAACACAAGTCATTTAAAATTACTGATAAAGAGTTAAGTAATATTCTCAATCGACCAACTCAAAGAGTAGTTGATCTTTTTTGTGAAAGATATGGATATATAAAGTTAATACAAGAAGTTGGAAAAAACGATATATCTTTCCCACATACTGTTTTAATTAAAAGGATGATTAATTACTATTTAGTTGTAAAGAACTACAAGACTTTTTAGAGACGAAACTCATAGAGAAAGAAGAGAATATTAAAATTATAGTATCTTCTAACTTCTATGAAAAGTATCGAATAAAACCATAGTAATATTTAGAGTAATTTAAATCTTAACTGATCTGTTGGGAATATCTATAAATAATGTATTAAACCTTCTGTTATAAGTTCAAAAATCAAAAATATAGAATTTTTAATAAAGATAAAACTTAAAAATATTACAATTAATATTTGAAGAGGTGGTAGATAGTAACTATTAAATTTTCAAGAAATTTTAGAAAATGATGCTCAACGAGGGATCTTTTGTGACATTTGAAACACAATTGTTTCTTTAATTATCTCTATTGTAGAATGTCGTTTAATAAGAAAAACTTTCAAAATTAAAATAAAAATATATGATAGAATGAACTATTAAAGGAGATAAAGTGATAACAAAATATAATTTGAAGAATTACAAATGTATAAATACAGAAAAAGATTTGCGTTTAAATAATTTGACCATATTGGCAGGTTCAAATAATATGGGTAAAAGTGCATTTATAAAGTCTCTTTTAGATGTGTTAAATACAAATGGTAATAATGCTTTAAATAGTAAAAGTATTCAAAACTACATTAATAAAGTTTTTGACCATAAGATAGAAAATAATATAGATTACAGTATTACATATCAGCTTAATGGGAATTATACTATAAACTTAGATATAAAATTTTCTTACAGCAAAGAGGATAAAAACAGTTTTATAAGTAAGTATAAAATGGAGATAGTTGGTAAGAATGAAATTGAAGCTTCAATAAAGTTAACAAAAGAAAAATATGAAGATAAAGAATATATAATTGAATCCTATTTAATGCTTGAATCTCATAGTATTAAAGTATTCGATGATGTTCCTCATGTTTTTAATGGTGTTGGAAAAGTATTTTTTGATGGTTACCATCCTATACGTGTTGATTTACTGGTAGAGAGCAATCCTTCACTGGTAAAATATATGGAAATTAAAGATGAAAAAGAAATAAAATTTTCTGTTGCTCACATGTTTGCAATTTCATCATCTATGAAAAGAGACATAAAATATATTGGACCTATTCGTAGTAAACCTGAAGAATATTATACTCTTGACAAAGATTATACTTCTGTAGGCGTAAATGGTGGAAATTTTGCAGGTATTCTTAAAAAATATGAGAACCAAAAAGTTTTTTATTTTGAAACGTTAGATAAAGATAGTAAAGAAGAATCTACGCTAATGGAAGCAGTAGAGTTTTGGTTTAAATATTTCTTTGGGAAACATACTACTTTAGAAATAGAGCCTATTAGATATAATTTAGTACAAATAAAAATAAATGGTCATTCTATTAAACATTCAGGCTTTGGTTTTAGTCAGGTGCTACCTGTGATAATTCAAGCATTATTAAATGGACAAAAAAGTATTTTATTGCTAGAGCAACCAGAAATACACTTACATCCTGAGCTAGAAATGAAACTTGCATATTTTTTATTATGTATGGCAAAAGATGATAAGCAAATAATAGTAGAAACTCATAGTGAGCATATCGTGAATCAATTAATTTTGGAATCATTGAGAACAAAAAATAAGTTATCCACTATATACTTTTTAAGCCGTGAAGTAGGTGAAGATATTACGTCAATTGATGAAGTTGTTATTAATGAATATGGAGCAATTGATAATTGGCCTGAAGGTTTCTTTGACCAGTATTTTAAATTTTCTAAAGAGTTGACACAGTTAAGAATAGAGAATGGGTAGTCCAAATTTATGTATGAAATAAAAAAAGATAAGATTTGTATATCATTAGATCCGACATTCTATCTATGTAGTAAGACGCTTTCAAATATTGAAATTATTAAAAAAGCAACTATTTTATCAAATGAACTTAATAAAGTATTAAATAAATCAGCAAGAATCTTATTTCATACTGCTTTCTATACAAAAGAAATAGATCATATTAATTTATTTTATTATCATGAATTACATGACCCTATAATTAATACAATAAGTATACAAATGAGCAGTATTACGGAAAGGATAAAATCTGAACTAGTAGATACAGCAGGGAATATCACCGACTTATTTCCTACTAGTTGTGATGAAACAAAACAAATACTTTCCTCAATATTACACTATCAAATGATTCATTACTATAATAGAATCATATTTAGCGATCAAAACAAGGTGTTAACAATTAACAATATTTATCATAAAACCAATAGTTTTGATATTCTCTCTCTTGATATTAGTTCTCTAGATGAATGTACTGTAGGTAACTATCAAAATATCATTTCTTTGTATCAATGGTATTTTGAAAATAAATTTGATAATAAAATCTATATATCATTATATTGCATCAATAAAATATCAACATTAAATATATCATTTAATGAGGCAATTATTAGTTTATTTAGAAGTATATACTTCCCTGATTATATGTATGTTCATGACCCTAGTCTTATTCCCAATGAGTACCGTATTGAGTGCCATCTAAGTAATAGTTCTGATGATAAATGTAAGACGACACAGCATACTAAATCTGGTACTTATCGTTTTCATGTTGTACCAAGGATAGGTAGGGTAACAAGTGCTAAAGATAGAATGTCTTATTTGAAATTTGATTCAACATATATCATAGTAGGTATTTCAAATTGTCATGAACCATTACTATTTGAACCAGAAATATATAAGAAAATAGTTACTATCCGGAGCTAAGCAATAATTAATATAAGATTAATTATACTTGCAGGAACAAAGATAGGCATGAGGAGAGAAAAATGAGTAAAGATTTAACTATAGGTGATTTAGACAGTTTAAATAAGTAGTTGTAATAAATTATAATATTAAAAAAAGGAGCCCTAGGGCTCCTTTTTTTTTAGTGCTATTTTTACGTATCATCCCTTACCTCTAAGAGAGGGATCAGTTATATTTATATAAAAATAATTAATAGAATATATAAACTTATAATTGGTTTTTCGATTTTTTTATATCAGAATACTTATTTGAATAAGTATCAATCATTATAGCAATAACAGATAAACTCATAAATATAACCATTATGGAAAACGTTTGGGTTAGATGTAAGGTGCTTTTATTAAATAAATCTAGTTCATTAAGAATCCTCAATAAGAAAGAAAGTCCTAAAAGCAATATACCTGAGCCTGCTATAAAACCTTTTTTTGATGCTAGGAGCAGGCATTTATAAAGAAATAAGAAACAATATTGGGTTATAACAATAGAAATAACCTCTATCTTTTTGAATAGTAAATAGAAGAAATAAAAGATTAATCCAAATAAAATAAAAATAAAAACTATACCTAGTTGAATAGGTACTAAACTTAGTATCTTTTCTACATTATTATCGTTCCAACTAAAGTATAGTAATATAAATAATAATATTAATATGGATATTTTTAGGTTTGTTTTGAATTTATGTTGCTTATAATGTTTTTTCGCTGCTAATTTATTCTTTACTACTCTTTTTTTTGATTTATTAATTTCTTTAATAAAAGTCATATCGCAATTTTTTAAGAACTTTGGTTTTATAAAATAACCAAAACTCATAAATATACTAGCCGATAATTGTAATAGAATAATGGTCATTTCTAAAGACATTAATATCCTAGTTTTTTAACAATATTATAGTATGTTTTTCATAATAATATCAACCATATCTTTACCACTATCGGGTGCGAGTTTTGCATATCTTAATGTCATATTGATATCTTTGTGATTTAAAAGCTTTTGAATGGTATATATGGGTGTTCCCTTGATTGCGAGATTACTAGCGAACGAATGTCTAAAGGTATGAATAACAACTCTATTCTTTGAATCGGATGCATCCAGGTCTTCATTAAATAATTCATCTAAGATTGGTTTTAATCGCTTTTGAACTTGACTGATACCTACTTTTTTATTATTTAATTGGAGAATATAATCATTTGCTTTTAGGATACTTAGTTTTACTTCTAGAATATTCACTATATCGGAGGTTATAAACCCCTTATATGTTGTATCATTTTTAAAATCTGTAAGTGTTATATTTCTATGCTCAAGATTGATATGCTTTTTTTGAATATTTATAATTGTGGTAGCTCTTCCTCCAGTTGAAAGTGAAAGTAAACAGAATAGGTATAGTAATTGATTATCTCTTACTTCATCAATTAAAACCTTAATTTCACTAGTAGTTAAAAAACGTTCACGTTTATTATTAACCTTCAATCTTTTTATTTTTAAAATAGGATTTTTACCTTTGTATACTTCTTTTTCAATAGCGTGATTAAAGATGGTACTAAAAAGTGTAAGTATATGATTAACTGTTTTTGGAGCAAGTGTTTTAAGCTTCTCTCGTTGAAGTTTCTCAATATCAATAGCAGATATCTTGTTAATGTATATTTTCCCAAATAATGGCTTTATATGACTATTATATCTATACTTTTCTGTTTGTATTCCTTTTGGAAAGTGTATCTCTCGATTTTCAAAATAAAGAATGGAAATATCATCAATAGACAGAATGTTTTTAAATTTTTTAATTGCAATAGAGGGAAGTTCTTCTCCTAGTCTAATTTTAGTTAGTATTTCATTTCTTTTGTCAAAGCAATTTTTAGCAGAAATACCCTCTACGGAGTTTCCAATTTTCAACTCTTTATCTTTCCCATTTTCATCTCGATATCTAATATAATATGTTTTATCAGGACGTGAGTTTGATTGTGTCTCAATGTAAAAGACACCTTGATATCTAGTCTTCTGTCGAATATACTTTTTGCTCATTTTCCCTCATTACTCTATTTAGATTTATAATCATTTGATATGAATTGTTTTGATTTGTAATAGAATGATATATGTATAAACTGAGCTAGTTCTTTAAAATAGGTCTATCGTAAGGATATGATACAAAGTGATTTAACTTGATATAAATTGATTGAGAAAAGAAGGTTTATGATGAAGATATTAGTTTAAACATTCTATTTTTAGTAGTAAGTGAATACATTAGACTTGTTGCTTAGAATTTTTTTATTTGTATCATACAAACTCTATGTTTACTAATTATTATAATATCCTTGAATTAAAGTTTTTAACATACTTAATTGTCTTTTTTTGTCTAATTTTAAAAAAACTTGCTTCGTTAGTAAATAAAAGTAAACAAAAATTTGTCATTATATATATAAGCACAGCAACTATACTTATGATAGGATTAAACTCCTTAACTTGAACATTGTCTCCCTTTGCAATAGCTTCTACTTTGTTTTTTATGGGAGTACTTTTAAAAATTGACATCTTGTTATCTTTAATTTCTTCAAATTGTTGTAGTAGTTCTTCTTTCTTACTACTCTCCTTTTCTATAGAAATCTTTTCTTTTATGTATTCTAGGTTTGTTGAGGAAGCACTGCTATATAATGCATAAACTGCTACGATTAGGAGTGCTAAAAAAGAGAAAAATATTTTTTATATCCTAAATAACATATTTTGTTCATTTTGATTTGATAGTCCAAAGCATATAAATGAAGCTAATAAAAAAACTGTTAAGTGTTGTGCTAAATAATTGGCAAAGAAGCTACTATCAATATGTGATAAACGGGAAAACACTGCAACTGTATAAAAAATAATTAATCCATTTATATATAGTCTGGTATTTATTTGATAGGTTTTAATCCAATCTGAAATTTTCATATATCTAGCTAATATTGCAAGTATAACAAATATTACTATCCACATTGGAATTATTACTTTACTCTCTTTAGAAGATGCTAGGGCAAGAGGTAAAAAGAATACAGAGGATATTAATAAAGATAGAAGTATTTTATTACTAGCGTTTCTTAAAAATCCAACTTTAATTTGATTCATAAATTTGTTCCTCGAAATTTTAATAAAAGTATTAATCATCCTATGTAATCAGTTGTATCAATATCTATGGCTGGCTTTTTTTATGTCTGAAAAGTGTATCCCCAAGGCTTAGGCTAAATTCATAATTTAAATTACAAATGTAATTTTAAAGTTCGTTCTCTAGTTCGTCTAATATAGTGTCAAGTGCAAGATCAACACCCATAGCTTTTCTTCTTGCAAGTTCATAAGTGGATTTCATAATATGATAAGCCTTTTCTAATGACGATGCTATATCTTCGTCACTAACTTCTTCAACAATGTCACCCATGTTGTTAATAATTTGTATTATAAAGTCATGCTCTTCCGGGGTTGAATAACTCTGTCTTTCAGATATTCTTATTGAGTAAGTAGAAAAAGAGACTTGATATATCCCTGATTCCTCAGTTGTTTCCCACTCTATTAAATCATTATTAGTTTTTGTGTGAATTTTCTGAATAATATTTATGATTTTTTTGTAACTCATTGGTTCCGTCCTATTTTTAATTTTATTCGGATTAAAAGTTCATTAAGTTTATCAATATGATTAGAAATTGATCCATTTAGTCTTGAAATTTTAAATGTGGTAGGTATATTATGTTCAATATCTTCCTTATATTTGTCTAAAGATTTTTCAGAAGCGCTTAATTGAGTGATTGTTGATTGTAAGGCTATTAAATCTTCATCTATAAATATGTTCTCAAATACTTTAATTGAGATTAAAGAGGCCCTTAGTTTTGCATATTTTTCTGCGAGTTGTGAATGAACTTTTTCTCTATGTAATCTTTTTATTTCTTCCATTTCTATTACAACCGTGGACAAGATTGCAACAATATCAACTCGTTGTAAATCATCTCTCATCTCGTTAATAGTTGTGGTAGCAACCTCGGAAGCTTTTTTTGTTTTACTAAGTTGATGTAAAGTCACCCCAAATCCAATTAAAGTAATTATTAAAGCTAAGATACTTGAATAGTCACCAATAGAATTATCTTGTATAAAATCTCTAATGGCAATTAACATTAAATCCAAAACAATCCTTATTCTTTATTGTGTTATTTAGTATAACACAACTTAGATAAAAATAATTTTCTAAAAGGCACTAGCAATGGTTAATAAAAAGCAGAAATTTGATTTTACCTTTTGTGTTTCTGATTCCAAACTTCTATATTAAGAATACGATATAACTTTGTATTAAAACTTTATCGAATAAAATCTTTTTTAATCTTCCCACATCCTCCCCACCAAAAAAGAGATGAGTTGATATAAAATGACTTTATATGATGTATTAGATAGATTTTGCAATGAACTAAAAGAGCCTATTTTTAGGCTCTTGATACACTATGAATAGACATGATAGTTTGTGATATAGGAATGGATTCTTATTTCGGCCCCGGCGGTTACAGGTTCGACTCCTGTCAGGCGTACCATTAAGAAGCCAGATACAATCACTTGTTTGAGTGTTTGTGTCTGGCTTTTTTTATATCAAAAAAATTAATTTGTACCTATTTGTACCCACTTTTAAAATTATGCTGATAAACTCCTTTGTAAAATCTTAAAAAATACCT
>MAAB01007857.1_pt1 | contig 17219 bp, 15 predicted proteins | sample 1115991 | NCBI WGS metagenome assembly MAAB01 (sample SAMN04961124, study PRJNA320927) | seawater metagenome | isolation source: sample BD02T18 sea water enriched with oil for 18 days | place: USA:Gulf of Mexico | collected 2013-07-27
AAGTAATACATCAGTACCAAAAAACCTCGATAATTCTAAAGCACTCCAAACCTGGAGGGTTGAGAAGCCCCGTTGGGTTCGAGCCGAGCGAAGCGACGCACATCGGAGCTTGCGACGATTATCCTGAAAGGGTTGAGCGCAGCGAAATAATCTCTCCAGGCGTGCTCCTTTACAAAATACACATTCCCAATATAACTCTATGTTTTTCTTCACAGACTACTACTGCATCCATCTCAGCGACTAGCACAGAGAACGGGATTTTGCCGTGCGGATAGCGGAGGAGGAACAAAGTGGTCACATGTACGATGTGTTAGTGAAAATAAACAACTTGGTTAGTACATCTTAAGTATTAGGTTGTATATTAGTAATGTGATTAACGGTATCTGTCAGCTTAGGGTTGAGCTAATACATTTGTGCTCTGGGAGAAAAAATTATAACCCCTAAAACCATGTTGAGTGTTTACGTCTCACAACTAGCAATTATTCAGAAAAAGCCAATAATTAAAAAAATTAAAAATGGTAGGGAAAAAACCAATGAATTCAGATGTAATGGCTGACAATGCACAAGACTTCTCAATTTTTGATGAAGTAATTGATAGAAAAGGCACCAACTCTATCAAATGGGATTACGCCAGCAAGCTACTAACCGAAGATGAAACTGCAGCTAACCCTTTACCTATGTGGGTCGCCGATACTGATTTCAAAGCACCAGCTGCGGTCATTTCAGCATTAACTGAGGCCGTTCAGCACGGTGTGTTCGGCTACAGTGGTGGCCCCACAGAAAATTACACCCGAGCGATTACAGACTGGCAGGCAAAGCGCTTTGGCTGGGATGTATCACCTGACTGGCTCATGCAAACTTCCGGCATTATCACGACACTTAAAACCATCGTCCAAGCATTTTCTTCCCCGGGTGATTCGGTGCTAATTCAACCTCCTGTCTACGCACATTTTCATGATGACATGCAACTTAACGGTCGCCACTTAGCCTACGCACCATTGGAATACACTGACTCTGGATACCGTTTTAACGAGGCATCGTTTGAAGCTGCGATTGCGCCAGACACCAAAATATTTATTCTCAGCAATCCTCACAACCCAACCGGTAACGTTTGGTCACAAGAGGAGTTAAGGTCAATGGGAGAGATCTGCGCCAAGCACAATGTATTAGTAGTCAGTGATGAAATCCATCAAGATTTAATCATGAGTTTAGATAAAAAACACATTCCCTTTGCCTCATTGAGCGACAGTTTTGCGCAAAACAGCATTACTTGTACCGCACCGAGTAAAACGTTCAATTTGCCAGGGTTACAATGTGCCAATGTATTTATTCCCAATCGACGTATTCGCGAAGAGTTAACGCGTCAATACGAAAGAAATTTATTCCCGTTTGTAAATATCCTGGGCGCAGTTGCCTCACAAGCAGCTTACACTCACGGTGAAGTATGGTTAGAAGAAATGCTCAGTTATGTGCGCCAAAACCATCACCATTTCGCCAGCGGTATCCACCGTGAAACCACTAAAATCAAAGTGCTACCCGCTGAATCTTTGTATCTAGCATGGATGGATTGTCGCGGTTTAAATATGGATGCTGAGACTTTAAACAAATTTATGCTGACTAAAGCCCGAGTATGGCTGGATAAAGGTCAAAAATTTGGCCTTGAAGGGCATGGTTTTATGCGAGTGAATTTAGGCTGTAGCCGTTTCACGGTAGATGAGGCGGTCCAAAGAATCACTACTGCTGTTGCTAGTTTATAAGCTTTACCTAAGCCCTGCGGGGCTGTCATTGTCTTTGTTGGTTCTATCATCAGTACATCTTGGGTCATATTTCTGTTCAAAGTCTCCCTGAGAGTGTTTATCAGTCTGTGACATATATTTGTGCAAGTCATGATTGGTTAGTCAGTAATAAAGCAATAGGGACATTTGAGCAGTTGTGTATAAATCTTAAGGTAGTAATTGACGGTATCGGCCAATAGCAGAAACTACTCCTATTAGCCGATAACATAAAAGCGCACTATGGCTTTCGTTCAATCTGTAAAAGTGAGGGAATAACTGACGCTATTTCCACTTAATAGAACACCCCATGCTTGAATGCTGGGTGCTAGGCCCATGGCCAGTTTTCGCTATTTCCCGCATAGAATCGAGCAATTCTGTTTTACGATTAGCTGGGTCTCCCATCATAGCGTCATCAAGTCTTCCTCTGTACTGGAGCTCTCCAGCACTGTTAAAGCCAAAAAAGTCTGGTGTGCATACTGCACCATACGCCTTGGCAACTAACTGATCTTCATCAACCAGATAGGGGAAGGTAAAGCCATGTCTGTTTGAAAATTGTTGCATCATGGCAGGGCTATCTTCTGGAACATATCTGTAATCATTTGAATTAATCGCAACGACATTAATACCTTCGGCCTGTAATATTTGCGAGTCGGCAACCAAGCGGCTAATGGTTTTTATTACATAGGGGCAGTGGTTGCAGATGAAGGCAATCAGCAGGCCATTCTCACCTTGTAGGTCCGATAATTTATAGGGTTTTCCATTGGGGTCCGATAATTCGAATGCTCTGGCATGCATGCCTATTTCGGCGCTGGGTGTATCTAACAACATTATTACATTCTCTTGTAAGCCAACTATATTCAACAATTAAGAGTATAGCTGGTTAAGTTTTAAAGGACTTTAAGCCTGCGCATCTGGCGCTGTCCAAGCATCGGACTTAAAAGCGTCATCAACAGGCGTGTGTAACAGGTGGTTTGTATAGGTAGACATAACTTTAAGCGCCGTCCCGACAATAACTTCTAGTGCTGTTTGCTTGGTATACCCGACCGCAAACAATGCATCTAAATCATCCTGCTCCACCCAACCACGTGATTCGTTGATGCGTACTGCGAATTGATGTAGGGCCTCAAGTTTAGGGTCTGCAATTTTGCTTCCATTGCGTAAAGCTTCTAATACATCACCGGGAACTCCTGCTCCCCTTGCAATTGTTGTGTGCGCAGCGACGCAATAATTACAACCGTTTAAGCGATTATTGGCGATCAGAATTATTTGACGCTCAGTGGCAGATAAAGCAGTTTTGTCAAAAGTTTTTGCTAGAGACAAGTATCCCTCTAACAATGTGGGAGCTTCAGCTTGTCCGGCGTATAAATTAGGTATAAAGCCATAGGCTTTCTTGGCCCCTTCCAGCAAAGCTTTACTTTTAACTGGGGCGGTATCTACAGTGTGAAAATTAAATTGAGTCATGATGTTTATCTCCGAAATTAGGTTTTGAATTGTTTGTACTGATTGGTTTATAATATAAATAGATTAAACTGATCGGTCAACACTGTTCTCAATAAAGATTCCTATCTTTGCATTTTAATCCAACACAATGGCGCCTATTTAGGGTTGTTTTAAGTGAATTGGCTACGATGGAGAGTGCTTGGCTTTGATGATGAGAGTGCAAAGTTTATAATGATTGGTCTTATCTAATAGAATAATGGATAATTTATTCGAATACGGAATTAGCATGCCTTGGGAAAAATCGTTTAATGAGCAAAGCGCTATCGAGAAAGCGATGAACATCTTTTGGGAGGAAGGATATGAGGGGACATCAATTGCAAATTTAATTGAAGGTACAAGAGTAAATCGTGGCAGCCTGTACAACGCCTCTCTCGCTGAACTAGAAAACCTTGACAACCCCAGGCAAACTTTTAAAACGCTGTTCGACAGATTGCTTCAGCAAGCACAGGATGATACTCAAAAAAGGTTGTTTTTTAGTCAATACATCTCTTGAATTTTCGGTTCATAACGAAGAGAGACAACAAATTTTTATTCAAAGTGATACGGGATTTTAAGCTTTCTTTCGACGCGGCATCGAAACTTCTCAAGCGCGAGGGGAAATGCCATTAAACCTCGACAAATCCGCAACTGCCAAGGCGCTGCTTTCCCTAGTTGTGGCAATTCGGGTACTAGGCCTGGGGACCTATGATGAATTAGCATTACGAGCCATCGCCAGTCGTATTGCAAATTCTAAACCGCCAGAATATTCTAATTCACTATAGGAGCCAGGCGAGTTTCTACATACTTGAGTCATCGTTGCCAAATTGGCGTGCTAAAAATGGCTTAGGTAAACATAGCCAAACAGGAAAGTACTGCGTATCTGTAGTCGAGGAATAAAGTTTCATACTGGCTTTTTACACACAATGCTTTTTGTTAAAAGCGACGAACCGATAGAAATACGCCAATAGCACAATTCCACATAAACGCTGCATTGAAAGAGAATAACGTAGCGCACCTAACAGACCGAATTGATCTATTACCGCCATGGAAATTAGTTGCCCTAACAAAACAAACGAAATGGCATTACCAATGCCAAACTTTGGAGCAACCCAGGTAATACTCAGAATATAAAATATGACAAACAGGCCTCCACAATAAAAGAATAGTGGTATAGGCTTTTGAATGGGCATGCTGGGCATACCCTTTGATAACAGTAGAAATATCGTGGACACTAAAGTGCCAACCACAAATAAAATGGTAGTGGCCAATGCAGGACTGTTCAATTTAGCCCCTAAGCCACCATTTAAGGCTGCCATAACAGGGATTCCAACGCCTGCGATAGCCATTAATAGTGCATAAAATATGGGTTGTTGAAAAAAGCTCATTCCGATATCACCTTGCTGTTGCTATGTTTATTAGAAGATAAGGTTCAATGCTTGCTTAAAGCTCAATGTCTGATGTTAACCGAGCGCTGATGCGAATCTCAAAACGGGATTTGACATACAATTTTTAGCGCAGTTTGCCTGTCATTTAGGTTTTAAAGATTCACAGCATGAGAGATATGCGATCTAAGATGCCACTACAGCATCTTTAATATCTCATTAGCTACTCGTTTGCTTACGCAGCTGGGTAACTTGATCGAAGCCGATACCCCAGTTATCTGTACTGACTTCATCTATGAGCACAAAAGTAGTGGCCGGATTTTTATCTAATACATCCACCATTAATTGAGTACAGCCTTTGATAATGGCTTTCTTTTGATCATTAGTGACACCTTCATCGGTAATCTTTACATTAATGTATGGCATGATTTTTCCTTTAGGTTAAATGTTATAGGGCTAGTTTCTGTTTTTTAGTGGGTTCATCAATAAGCTGCATCAACGTTTTTTCAAAAAACTCTACTGAGTTGGAACCGGAAATAAGCTCAGTTTCGTTGATGATAAACGCGGGAATGCTGCGGATATCAAAAGCTTTATAGCGTGCAACTTTGCCATCTAACTGCTGGTTTAACTGCGTTGACGTTAGTGCTGCTTTGGTTTCTTTGCGATCTAAGCCTATTTCTTCAGCAATATTTAATAATAGGGTTAAGTTACTAATGTCCTCACCGTCGTTAAAATAGGCGACAATTAAGCGTTCGTTCAACGTCGTTTGTTTATTGAAACCTTCCGCCCAATGCATTAATAGATGTGCATTTCGGGTGTTGTAGTAAAACTTGCGTTTCGAAAAATCAATGCTGACGCCCGAATGAGCAGCAGTTGTCACCAAGGATTGTTGATAATCCATTAGTTTGCGCTCATCCCAGCCAAATTGACGTTTAAAGTAGCCAGCTATCGATTCGCCACTTTCACCCATATTTCGATTAAGCTCAAAAGGTAGGAAGCGAAAATCTACCTCAATGTTTAAATTAGCGATGGCCGTTTTAATGTTGTTGTATCCAATTGGGCACCATGAGCAAACAATGTCGTGCACCATTTCAATCTTTAATATGTTTGTAGGTAATGCACGCATTATCGTTTAGCTCCTATATCGGTATACATTTTGGTTACGATTCGCCATTGGCCCTGTTCTTTAAGCAGCCCCAGAAAGTCGACATAATTAAAATCAAACAATGGGCATTGAATTTTCGCCATAGCTTGGTCTTGCACTACATCGATGGACAATATTTCAAATGCAAAGGGCTTGTTTAGCGCTGCTGGTACCGGCCGACTGGAAACATCTGTTAACCATTGCTTTAATGAACGTCGCGCACCGGGTGCTTTGAGCCATGCATCAGGGTGAAATTGCGCTGCTAACTTATCGACATCTGCGTGATGCAGACCATCAAAATAGTTTTGCAAAATAGCAGTGATGCTGCTGAAGTCACTTGTATCTTTTGGAATATTTTTCATGTTTACTCCCCATCGCCTGGTATATAGCTGAGTAGGCATAGACAAAAATGTTTATGCCTTGCTGATAAGCTGTTAGTTGCTGGTATTTTTCTTGGATGACACTGCCTGCTCTGCTTCGTCTGCCTTTTTAAAGCTGGACATGGCTTGCACTGCATCTAGCATTTGTGTCGTTTTTTCGCCAAAGACTATTTTGACTGGGAAATATGCCCCCCAACGAGAGTAAACAGTGAGCATTATATCTGCCGCTGAAGGGCTATCTCCGCCCAGGAAGCTTTTGTTTGCCAACTGGTTTTCAACGACTTCCCACAACGCGATCTAAAAGATCTTGTTTTACTTTTTCGTCGCTGACGTTTTGGCTCAAGAAAAATAATCTGCCGTAGGCGGGGTGCATAGTGGCATTGGCAAACATAATGTCTTGAATTGCTTTTTGACGCGGACCTTCTTCTTCAGGAAAAAGTGAGCTTTTATGTTTACTCAGAATATGCAGCATAATTGCAGCACCTTCCGTTAGTGTTTGCTCGCCATCAACCAATGTCGGAACTGCACCTACTGGGTTAATTTTTTTAAAATTATCCATTTGTTGCACATCAATAATGTTAACTTCTTGCTGTAACTCGTGTAGAACAACTTGAGTTGCTACAGAACAGGCGCCTTGTGAATAATAAAGTGTGTACATAGTGTTCCCCTAAAAGATTAAATAACTTGAATGTGTAATCTCGCTGGCCAGTGATTGATGCCTGCCCCAATGCGATGGAAGGATAATAAGCCCTTATTTTGTTTTCATATATACGTGTAATGTGCATATACTGTTTTCAAATTGAGAACAGTCATGAATGTGTCATTGGCCATGTATTAATGGAGCCAGGTTATATGAGAGTGGTATTGAGATTAAAAAGGCGGGTGAATGGATAAGTTGCGGGCTATTCAGCTGTTTGTACGGCTGGCTGATTTAGGTAGTTTTACTCGGGTAGCTGAACAGGTAAACTCTTCCAAATCGATGATTAGTAAGGAAATCGGTCGGCTTGAGGCTGATTTAGGAGCGCGTTTATTGCACCGCTCTACCCGTAACGTACAACTTACCCATGTGGGTGAAGGCTACTTGCAGCGCGCCCGAGAAATATTATCAAAACTGGATGATGCAGATAGTTTTGTGCAAGACTTACAACAGAACCTTCGGGGCAAGCTTAAAATAAATGCGCCGATGGCACTGGGTATTACTGACTTGTCGTATTTATTTGCTGACTTTATGCGGGATAACCCTGAAATTGAGCTAGATATCCATTTAGGAGATGAAAGTGTCGATTTGGTAGAGCAAGGTTTTGACTTAGGCTTTAGAGCGTCAAGTAAACCTATAGATTCGAACTATGTGGGTAGGCCGCTGACCCGCTTTACCTATAGAGTTTGCGCTTCACCAAGCTACCTTGAGCAGCACAGCGCAATAACACTGCCCAGAGACCTTAAAGATCATAATTGCTTCATTTACAGCTACTTTCAAGGGAAAAATGTTTGGCCAATCGAAGACGGTGTGACCGTGTCTGGCAATTTACGAGTGAATAATACTATGTTTATGATGGAGTCGATTAAGCAGGGCTTGGGTTTAGGTTTTATCCCCGATTTTGTTTGTCAGCAGGCAATCGATGATGGACAGGTAGTAGAAGTATTAGCTGATTCCAAAAAGCCTATGTTAACGCTATATGCACTATACCCGGTACGATATTTCGTACCGACTAAATTAATACAGTGTATAGAATATTTGGAGCAATGGTTTGCCGATAAAAATAAGCTTTGATCTGTATTCGTGTCATTATCTTTTAGATTAAATCGAAATTGCATTCCCGGTGGGCTGACATCCATTTAATAAACTCGCTCACCAAAGCGTCATGATATTTTCTAACAAAAAGCGGACGGGTTAACATTAACAACCCCAAATCATAACCAAATGCACAGTCCATAGCAGTGACAGACGCTACTTGCTCTTTCACTGCTATAAACCAAGTCAATTATAGGGCAAGGCTAAATTCAATTGGTTCTCTCTTATAAGCTGCCTGAAATTCATCCAGTGCGTGAACTTCTTTTACTAGCCGATTAACATTTTCTCCTACGCAGAAGCTAAGCTGAGAAAAACCTGTTTGAGGGAGATTTCGTACTATGTCTTGGGAAAATTATTTAATGAGCAAGATTTTATTGAGGAGGCAGTGCAGGCCTTTTGGGAAAGAGGCAATGAAGTAAAATCAATTATAAACTTAATCGACAGTACAGGCAAAAATCGTGGCAGCTTCTACAATGCTGTTGGCGTACCGTAGAGCACGATAGCTACATTCAGGTGTTGACGGGAGAGTCTTACGGGTACGACCACGCTGTAGAGTAAAGCAGTTTAAAAGGGGTAATATAGAGGCATAACCCTTTAGGGGGGTATTAGTATTTCCCGGGTAGTTTTGTGTTCGTATATCCCCCATACGAGAGATTACAAAAAGATCACGAGGGCTATTGGCCTCTTAAGGTAAACCGAGATAGCATGTTTTTTAAATGAACAGCTTGAGTTGATAATTGCTCTGCTGCAGCAGCACTGGTATGTGCTGCTTCACTATTTTCCTGAGTGATACCGTCTATTTCACTTATGCCTTTGTTGATTTCTTCCGCACCAGTGGCCTGTTCATTACTCGCATTGGCTATTTCCTGCACAAGTTCAGATGTTTTACCTATATGCTCAAAAATCAGTTGTAAACTATCAGCGGTTTCGCCGGCTATCTTGCTACCGTGTTTGGTTTTATCAACAGATTGTTCGATTAGCTTAGAGGTTTCCTCAGCGGTAGCAGTACTCCTGGCAGCTAAATTTCTAACCTCTTCAGCAACAACCGCAAAGCCCCGGCCTTGCTCACCAGCTCTTGCAGCTTCTATAGCGGCGTTGAGTGCCAGCAAATTTGTTTGTGCGGCTATTTCATCAATGGTGGTAATAAATTGTGAGATTTTTTGACTGGAATCGGTGATTTCTCCCATAGCTTTGACCATCAGGTCCATCTTATCACTGCCTGTTTTTGATTCGCTTTGAGCCTGAGAAACCAGTTCATTAGCCTGATTAGCATTTTTAGCGTTGTCATTAATCTGATAGGTCAACTCGTTTAAAGAAGAGGATATGTTGACCAAGTTTTCAGCTTGGGTGGTTGCCCCCTGAGATAGAGAGGCGCTACCTTGAGAGACACTGCTACTGCCCTGCGTTATCTCTTCACTGGCAGTTTGAGTTTGACCTAACACTTCGTTCAAGTTCTCAGTCATTGTTTTCAATGCCAGACCTAGAGTGTCATTATCTGACGCCAAATTGACTCGGTGGTTTAGCTCCCCAGCAGCTATTTTCTGTGCTAGATCGGCTTTTTCCTGCAAGTAGCCCATCATGTTTTTCATTTCAGCAAAAATACCGCGATCTTCCTCAGTGTTGGCTAATGTCATGGACAAATCACCCGTGGCTACAGCCTTGGCAATGCTTGCAATATATTGCGGCTCCCCGCCTAGCAAGCTCATCACATGCCGAGTTAAATACAGTGACACAAAAGTTCCGGCGATGATCGCAAATAAAGTACCAAATATAGTGGTATTAATGACCGCGGATTCAGTTCCTTGTAGGGCGTCATTACGGGTCACCATTAAATTGCGCTCCCGGTCTTTAAAGGTTTTAATTTGCTGGCGGAATTTATCAAAATAGACTTTGCCTTTCGCCTGTCCGACCAGATCTGCCATGTCGTCCATGGTTTTTGAATCACCAATGACTCGGCGCAGGGCTATTTGCTCTTCAACCACTAAACTGATCCACTGTTCAATAGTCTCTTTGCTCTGCCTTAACAGCGACACCTGGGCGGGGTTATCCGAGACAGTATTCATCAGCTCATTAATCAACTGATTAAAACTTGCTTTACCGCTAGTATAAGGTTCCAGGAATTCATCTTGTCCGGCCAACAAAAAACCGCGCATCCCTGTTTCCATATCTACAGCGGCAGCGACTATCGCCTGAGCCTGCGCGATCACTTTGTAGGTGTGTTCTACCCAACCGGTCAGTTTTCTTAGCTCTTCAATATCAGTACTGGTTTTAGCTTGCTCTTTGCGCGTTAGCATTAAAGCTGCTTCGCGATCGATAAAGGTTTTCAACTGGCCCCTGAACTTATCAAAGTACTGCTTTCCCTTGGCTTGTTTTATGACATCAGACATATCGTTCATGGTTTTAGCATCACCAATACGAGTTCTTAAAGCGATGACAGGTTCAGTGACCTTACTTTGCCAGGAACCGATTGTTGCTGATATATCAGACAGCAGTTGCACTTGCTGTGGATTATCTGAGACGGTATTAGAGAGGGAGGCTAACAGTGTTGCAAAGGTCTGCTTACCGGTATTGTAAGGGGTTAAAAAGTCAGATTTACCCGCAAGCAGGTATCCTCGCATACCTGTTTCCATGTCAACTGCTGCAGCTTCTATGCTAGAGGCTTTAGCAAGTACAACATGAGTATGATCCACTGAGCCAAAATTCGTAACCAATGATTTCACACTGGAAAAAACCACTATAGCGATAATCAACATTAAGGCGAGGATAAGCCCATAGCCAAAGAGGAGCTTGGTACGAAAACTTAATAGGTTTAACATTACAATCACCTCTGACTGAGTGATGTCTTCAACATATTCAGTTGTTGCCGAAGCTGTTAAAGCAGCGTCTGTAGAACTAGAATAAAAATTGTGTTTTTCACCCTTATATCCGTACTTTTTTAGGCTTAGGCTTAGGTTTAGGCTACTTGCTTAGAGCTGTCAAATAAGGATAAGGTTTACAGCAAATATAGTATGACACCATAAACAATCTATTCAGTAAATGTGCATTCTCAACTTGCGTCTCAAATTGCAGTTGTTTTGGCCCCGCGTCTAAGTATGCACCTCTATCATTTGATCTTAATAGTGAGTAAATAGAACGCTCTATAGCTCATCTTTGGCTGCATAGTATCCAGAGTGGGAATATCTCCTATTTTTAATCCTTATCGGTATTTATCACTTCTCGAACATAAGGCACTGAAAGAATGTGCAGGTTTGATAAAAGGAAAGTTACTGCAGTCAGTAACAAAGTTAGTAACCTAAAAATACCGTGTGAGCTCCTCCAGGGGTACCACTTAGCAAAATACACATTCCCAAATAACCCTATGTTGTTCTACACAAGCGACGAGTCAACCACACACCTAGACTACAGGCACGATGGCAGACTCATCATGTTCTAGCTAATGGTGTTTGTAAAATTTCACTTTTTGTTTAGTCAACTAGACCCAACCACTAGTCGTGACAATTGGAATACCCCATCCAATTTTCTTAATCATAGTATTGAGTTTTAAAAGGCGTAATTGCTCACTGTCCACACCTTCTGTTTGTGGAATTGGGGAAGATAGATGTGAGTTTTTCATAGTATGCCACCGTAGAATATAGCCAACAAAAAAAGGGCTGCTAGCTATCCAATTGTTTATAGATGTTTTTGAATCTGTCGGGGGATTCCAGTGATGTGTGATGGCGAGTGTCAGCCGATTAGCTGCCGTTTTAAAGTCAGTGATGAAAGGTGTTTTTGGAATCAAACAAATATCTGGAAAACCGCGTGTTTAGCATTGCGTTAATTAGGTTAAATTAGACTTATTTCTATGTATCAGCTTCAACACCACAATTATAATTCCTATAGTGTCTAAGTAATAAAAGCTAGGGGACAATGTGCTGATGTAACTAGTGAAGCAAAAGATAGTAGTTATAAGCCATTCGATTAGAAATAGGAGTCGGAATGTTCACAGGCCATGGTGATAACCAAGTTTCAATCCAAGACAAAATAATATCGATCACACTGCGTGGTAGTTGCAATGAATATGATTTTCAAGATATTGGGCCGACAGTAAAAAAAGCCGTAGTACAGTGTAATGGCAAAAAATTCTGCATATTAGTTAACGATCTAGAATTTATAGGTGCTACTCCAGAAGCCTATCAGGAATTTGAAGTACTTAATCAATGGTTGAATACACAACAGATGCTAGCCAAGGCAATAGTAATAAAATCAGCTAGCATCTTAGGCACGATTAAAATTCAAGTACCGGCAATAAACGATCAAAATATGAAAGTCTTTGATGTTGAAGAAGACGCAATAATTTGGCTGCAAAGTCAGCTAAAGGAGTAGCTGCACTAGCGCCATAACCAAGGGGTCTTGATCATTAATAAATGTGCACTCAAGAGCCGATACCAGCGATTTTTAGTCACATTCCTACGCTAGCTAATCTGGTTTAGAAGCTAGAGATCTGACACATTGCGGACATAGTTTAATGCTGAAAAATCGCTATACAATGGTCAAATTATAGCTTAATGAGTTTTGAAACATACGAACAACTGAATACGCTTACTCAGTACGTAGAACGAGCTGTTACCTAACAAGGGTACTAGTTGATAAGAGTTGTTCTGACTCTTGAGGAAAAGGAGGAGCTATGAGGAATATATTTTTCTGTTTAATAGCCTGCTGGTTTACGGTCAATGCCCAATCAAAAGAATTGGCACTTGTGGTCGATTCATGGCCTCCATACCACTTCAAGCAATCTGATGGCTCTATAGGAGGTTTTGCCACAGAGGTGATGCGTGAAGTGCTGGAAAATATGGGACACACTTACACCATTGAAATACAACCATTTCCTCGAGTCCAATTGAATGTGAAAAAAGGGGTTGTCGATGGTTCTTTTACGGCTACCGTGAACGAGGAGCGCAAAACCTATAGTTATTTTCCAGAAGAGCCGATTACTACCTCAAAATGGGTTTTTTTCATTAACAATAAAGATAAAAACCGTCTGAAACTTGATTCTTATGAGGATTTGAAAGGGCATAAAGTAGGGGTTGTGAGAGGATATACCTATACCGATGAATTTTGGGAATTCTTGAAAGAAAATCAAATTAAATACGCCACCGTTAGCAAAGATGAACAAATCTTCAAAATGCTGGCCAAAAATCGGATTGATTATGCGCCAGGAGCGGTTAAAAACAGTATGCAGTTGCTGAAAGACAATAACCTCGAAACAGAAATTGTTCCACTGCACAGCTTTACTATGAAAGAAGCTGGGCTCTATGCCATATGGAGTAAGAAGCGAGTTGACCCAACTTTTGTTAAACAATTTTCTCGTGCATTAAGAAAATTTAAGACATCAGTCAAGTATAAGGAAATTTATAGCCGATACTTTGGAGTTCCACCTGAATAGTGGTTGTATTCATAATATAAATTTTGAACGCTACCTCGGGTAGTCGAAAGTGTTTAACCTGCGGTTCTCACAACCCCCTGCATGCGGGTCAACAACGTTGGTCTTAGGGTATTATCCATCCATCGCGTAACTCATACTGCTAATTTGAAACTTGATTGCGTCCATTTTCTTTTGCTTTATAAAGTGCTTCATCTGCTTTCTTAAGTAAGACTTGAGGGGCCTCTATATCATTATTACTGTTGGAAGAAACGCCGAGGCTGATTGATATGCATTCACCTATGGAAGTGCCCTGATGAGGGATTTTTAGGGCGATGATGCAATCTTTCATTGTTTTTGCAACGGTCATTGCACCTTCAATATCTGTGCCTGGTAATACGGCTACAAATTCTTCTCCGCCATAACGCGCCACCAAATCAATTTCTCTCTCGCTGACTTTATCGAGTGCCTGAGCTACTTTTTGCAGGCAATCGTCACCGGCTGCATGACCATATATATCATTGAACTGCTTGAAAAAGTCGATGTCGATCATGATAAGAGAAATACAACCCTGCATGCGAATGGCCCTTTTCCATTCATGCTCTAAGGAAAGGTCAAATCGGCGTCGATTGGCGATACCCGTTAATGCATCTGTGATATGCAAACGTTCAAGCAGGTCGCGTTGACGTTTTAACTCCAGATGATTGGAGACACGTGCGAGGACGATGGATGGTGAAAACGGTTTCGATATGTAATCCACTGCGCCCAAATTTAAACCTTTTGCTTCTTCAGCTTCCGTTGCCTTGACGGTAATGAATATGATTGGAATATGCTTCGTTCTTTTATTCTCCTTAAGCACTCTACAAACTTCATATCCATCAATACCTGGCATGATCACGTCAAGCAAAATCAAATCCGGCGGCTGATCCGAAAGTGCACGTTGTATAGCCTGCTCGCCACTTAATGCGATGGTCGTTGAATAATCTTCAAGAAGAGAGATGAGGACGACACAATTAATCTTCTCGTCATCAACGATTAAAATCCTGTCCTTTTTCGTCATATTAACTACCTCATGTCTTACTTTGTAGATTATCCATTAGTTTCTGTAATTCAATAGCGGCGCGGTCAAATTCAAAATCATCAACGAGTGCTCGTATAGTTGTTAGATTATTTGGAAATGAAGCTCCTAGTACGCTTTCAAGCTCTGCAAGATTGTCTATAGAGCCACCATCTCCGCTTTGTAGCTTCTTTAGCAGGCCTTTGCTAAGTGACTTCGCGATCTTCCAATCTACAGAGTCATTAGTCGTGGCAGAACGTAACTTACTATCTGCTCCCCTATCTATGGGTATTGAAGCCAGACTAGTGATAACAATTTCAAACTCAACCGCGAAGAGATCAAACAAGTTTGAATCATATTGATTGTTTTTTAACAGGGTTTCTAATTCTCTGGCATGTATGACAAGTTTGTTTGCACCGAGATTACCGATCGATCCAATAAGACCATGAACTAAGCGGGCTGCGTCCTCATAGGACTTGGCTGCAATTAGTTGTTTGAGGGTGACAAGGGTGTGTTTTTTTTCAGGGTAAAGGTCGCGTAGTAATTTTAGCAATAGAGCTTCGTTTCCATTGACGCGTAATAAAGCGCTTTGCAGATCAAACCCAGCGAGTTGTTTTGGTAGTTCGGTATGAATAGTAGGGGCAGCATCTGTTGCATGTCGATGATGTATTTCACGAAACGCGGGTCTAATCCACAGCACTAAAGTGTCAAATAGTTCATCTGGAGAAATCGGCTTGTTAATATGTCCATTCATGCCGGCCCTAAGGCTTTTGTTATGGTCTTCTTTCATGGCATTGGCCGTCATAGCAACGATGGGAAGTTCATACTGTAAATTCAACTTTCGGATTTCTTTGGTTGCCGTATGCCCATCCATTTCGGGCATTTGAATATCCATCAATACAATATCGTATTGATTCTTTTGCACCGCTTGCACGGCTTCTAAACCGTTATTAGCAATTTCCACATGCAGCCCGTGCCCTTCTAATAATTCGCGGGCAATTTGTTGGTTGGTTACTATATCTTCTACCAGTAATACCTTTGCACCAAGGATTTGAGTGAGTGCTTGATCATCTGGCTTTGGAAGCCGATGCACAGTTGCCCCAATTCCTGCTTTTAGTCCCATTGCTTTCAGTATCGCGGTCAGCAACACCGTTGGTTGGACCGGTTTTAAAAGAAACCCATCTAAAACATTGCCGTCAACTTCCTTTATAACTTTGGACTGATCGTGGGCGCTGACCATAAGGATCGAGGGGAGAGGCGTGGAACTTTTCAATTCACTGATACGGCTTGCGCATTCTAAGCCATTCATTCCGGGCATCCGCCAGTCCATCAAAATGAGGTCAAACTTATCAACGTCCTGACCTTGCGGCTCGGCGATCATTGAATAGGCATCTTCTCCGTTTTTTGCTGTTAATGCATGCATCCCAAAACTTTGCACTAAAGAACTGAGAATGATGCGGGAGGCCTCGTTGTCATCGACAATCAATACCCGCTTGTTTTTCAATTCTGAAATGGATTGTGTTGATGTCGTGTTTTCCTGATCTATTTCAAAGTGACAAGTAAAAGAAAACGTGGATCCTATACCCTTTTCACTCTTGACGGAGATTTCCCCATTCATGAGATGTACTAGCTGCTCGCATATGACCAATCCGAGACCACTACCCCCATATTTTCTGGTGGTAGTGCTATCAGCCTGGACGAAAGATTGAAAGATTTTCCTCGTCTCTTCGCCGGTCATTCCGATGCCGGTATCTTTGACATCGAATCGAAATATCACTTTGTCTTTCGACAGATTCAGGCAGGAAGCCGAAAGTGTTATTTCACCACTTGTTGTAAATTTAATCGCGTTACTTGCCAAATTGGTCAAGATTTGCCCCAGACGTAAAGGATCTCCAATTAGGTTCTTTGGCAAATTCCATGGGTATGAGAGTAAAACCTCAATATGACCCGCATCCGTTTTTGATCTCAGTAAGTCACACTGATATTCAAGCACGTCATCTATGGAAAAAGGGATATTTTCGATTTCCAATTTTCCAGCTTCAATTTTCGAAAAATCTAAGATGTCATTAATAATACCCAGTAGATTGTGCGAGGAATCCTGGATTTTGGATATATAATCATATTGCTGCGGGGTTAATTCGGTCATTAATGCTAAATGACTAAAACCGATAACGGCATTCATCGGCGTACGAATTTCATGGCTCATATTTGCCAGGAACATGGATTTCGCTTCTGTTGCACCTTCGGCACCTAATAACAGCTGATGTATTTCACTGTAAGAGTTATAGATTTCTAAATTCATAACGTTGATAGATTCTACCACTTGATCGATTTCATCATAACTCCCGCTTCTTGAGTGACCTTTCAAGTCGATTGCTGCGTTATTGATCTCATGCGGGTTAGATTGTTTCAAATAAGTCGAAATGGCACTTAAAGGATTTGTTATCATTCTTTTAACTAAGAATATAATAAAACCAGCTACTAAAAATGTCTTAATTCCATTAGAGATAAATACAGTAAGTACTGTATTTAGTAGTTTTTGGTAAACGAAGAACATATCAGACTGTATTCTTATGTGTCCTAGTAGTCGTTCACTTTCGCCAGAGAAACTGTGTTTTATTTCTATTGTTTTTTCCATAACATGTTTGTTTTTATACTCTCCTTTCTCCCATATTTCGCCTTCCACTGTTTTTATTCTTATGCTACTAATGTTTGTGATTTCAGATATTCCATTTACCTGATATTCAATTGCTGGAATATCAACTGTCCATAAAGCAAATTTTAATGGTCTAATATAAGAAGATAAAACATC
>MAAB01007476.1_pt1 | contig 17203 bp, 14 predicted proteins | sample 1115991 | NCBI WGS metagenome assembly MAAB01 (sample SAMN04961124, study PRJNA320927) | seawater metagenome | isolation source: sample BD02T18 sea water enriched with oil for 18 days | place: USA:Gulf of Mexico | collected 2013-07-27
GTCATTGTGCAAATAAGCTTTATCGATTTCATTGAAGGTAATAGGTTGTACCTAAAAGGTGGCCAAGTTTTTTCTATTGGTAAACAAAATAAAGAAAGTTTGAGAGAAGCATTATCGTAATTTTTTTATTCGTAACTTAGCAAAATAGAGCAGGTGGAGCGACATAGCGCCGCTTTTTTCTGAACCTAAACCTAAATCATGACCTGGCATCCCTTGATTATCAAATTGACTGACTACTCAGCCTTTATTTTCCTAAACGGTTATTTCTTACAACAAAATTGCAAGCTTTTGTTTAGGTTGCAAAAAACTGTCACTCGATATCTTGTTCCAGCGAATAATGTCTTGAACTCTCACCTTATATTTTTGACTAATATCCCATAAATTATCACCGCTTCTTACAGTATGAATAAGTTTCTTTTTATTCGTTTTAGCGAGTTGCCATGGCAGCGAATCATTCTTAGTTAATGGCACAATTAACCATTGCCCAATCCTAATGATATCAGAGCTCAGTTGGTTAGTTTTTTTAATGCTTGTTACATCAATAACATATTGGTTAGCAATTTTTCCTAAGCTATCACCTGATTTTACTTGGTATCTATCCCACTGTAGCCACTGTTTTTTATGTGTACTGATAAGCTTATTTTTAAAAGAGTCGGCAACTGCTGCAGGTAACAACATCTGATAAGGTTCATTGGGGGCCGTTGCCCAGCGATTTAAGCCGGGATTTAGGCGTAACAATTTATGAACCTCAATATTTGCCCACTGCGCGGCTAATGTTAGGTCAAGCTGACTGTCAATGTTAACAAGCTCTATCGCTGGGCTATTTTGTATTGGCGTAAAGGTATAATTAAGTTCTGCTGAACGTTTCAAAATATCAGCAATGGCGAGTAACTTTGGTACGAAATCTGAAGTTTCAGCCGGTAATTTTAGTGACCAAAAATCGCTAGGTAAATTTGATTTTTTATTTTTCTTGATTGCTCTGCCAACACGGCCTTCGCCAGAGTTAAAAGCGGCGATAGCATTAAGCCAATCTTGTCCTAAGGTTCGGTGAAAAAATTCAAAGTAATCAAGCGCTGCTCGAGTGGACTCAACAACATCTCGTCTACCTTCGTACCACCAGTTCTTATCTAAGTTAAAACGCTCAGCGGCGACAGGGGTAAATTGCCAAAGGCCGACAGCACTTTTATTTGACAAACCATGCGGTAAATAAGAACTTTCTACAATGGGTAATAACGCAAGCTCAACCGGCATATTACGCTTCTCAAGTTCTTTCACAATATAAAGCAAAAATGGCTCAGCACGCTTCGAAATAGTCACCATAAAATTAGGATGGCTCAAATAATATTTTCGCCATTTTTCGACTCGAGCGTTATCTGGAACGGCTATCGTCAATTGACTACGGATACGTTGCCATACATCGTCATGTTCAAAAGGCTGTTTGGCAATTAATATTTCTGTCGACTTTTGTATTACCTCTATTTCCTTTATTAAAGAGTTTTCATCTTTTTTTGATGTCACTACTTTTTGCTGGGTAGGGGATAATTCAGGAGTTTGCTGACAAGCGGTCAAGCAAAACAAAATAATTAATAGAGCAATTTTTTTCATATTTTAATTCGATATTTTATTTATTAATAAATGTTATAAGCAAAGTCATTCACTTGGCGACAGACAATATTTAAGGATTTCTACTTTCCTAAAATCCAATGAAGACCTTGGATTGCGGTTGTGGGAAATGCCGTTTGGTGATTAGCTTCAGAAATGATAAGCATTTTTGTTTTTAAATGAGGTTGTTGCCAGTTTAACATTTTTTTATAAAACTTTTCTGCGTCATTGACCATTTCATATAAACTTTCCAGATCTTTGGTTTCACGCTCACCAATCGAGATAAAAACATTGGCGTTTATATTGGTAACTTTATTGGCAACAGCTGCTTCTAAACGAAATATAACTTGGTTATCAAACCAGTATGAAGGGCTGCCCAGTATATAGTTCTTAAATAAATGGGGTTTAGTTATTAACACATAACTGCCAAACAAGCCTCCAAGTGAATTACCGATAAAGGTGCGATTAGTAATGTCTGTACGGTAGTTTTTCGAGATATATTTGAAAATAACATTTTCAATGAATTCCATATGTTGTTGCGCGCCGCCCGTTTGTTGCTGCCAGGCGTTGCTTCGCGTTGGCGTATAATCACGAACGCGGCTACTATCGCGTTTTGATCCCTTAGCATATGAAATACCGACAATAATCGCTTCTTCCATTTTATTAGCATTCATCGGGTAGCGTGTTGCACCAGAGACAAGTTGAAATGCATATTTGGCATCCGTTAAATAGATGACGGGGTATTTTTTGTCTTTGTTCTTTGCATAAGATTTTGGCAATTTTATAAACAGCGGATAGGTACGTTTACTAATAGGATCTACTAGTTCAGTCACTAAGCTTCTTGGTATATAAAATGGCTTATCGTCGGTGTTCATCGCGAAAACCTGCTGCGGGTAACAAACAATAAAGACGAGCAAAATTAATCGTAAATATTTCAATGAATATTCCTTCAGTATAGTTTTAGAGGAGAAATAATGAGCGTTGAGTTTATTGCTCTAAATCCAAATAAATTCCGGGATCAACGTGATTACCATCTTGCAATATTTCAAAGTGCAAGTGAGGTCCTGTTACTCGACCTGTTGCGCCAACAGTGCCTATTTTTTCTCCGGCAGTTATCCATTGACCTGCTTTTACGTTAAAACTATCAAGATGAGCATAAAGGTTATGTTTGTTATCTTGTTGTTCAATTAAAACGACCTTGCCATAGTTTTTGTGCAAACTAGTACTATCAGCAATAGTGACGCGACCACTATAACTAGCAATCACATCGGTCCCCTTTGCGGCGGCGAAATCAATTCCCTTATGAGGTTTGCGCCCTCTAAAGTCATTCACGTCATTGTAACCAGAAGAAACCCTTGCGTTTAATACTGGCAGCACTCCCAATGTATCACTCGGTGAAAAACTCTGCTGATAAACCCCTGACTTTGCTGTTACCGCAAAGAGTATAAAGAATGAAGACATCAGTAATAGTACTAGCCAATAACCTAAACCATATACGTTAGGTTTCTGAGTCGACATCGCCATACGTATCCGACTTTCAAAGTCTTCTTTTTTTAAACCTGTATCTGAAAAACAGGTTGCTATTGCATTATTTATGCAGCTTTTACTTAGCTTAATGCTCGCGATTAACGACTGAGCATAATGCAGTTTAGACGCAGGATGTACCGATAACACAGCCGCATCACAGTTTAGTTCCATAGTTTTCAAGAAGCGCTTCTCAAAGATACGAATAAAAGGATTAAACCAAAAGAGTGCAGAGCATAACCTAAAGATAATAACAGCTCTGGGATCATGTCTTTCTATATGCATAAGTTCATGTTCTATTAATAAAAATCGTTGTTGTTTCGGCATATTCATAACATGATTTGGCAACAACATTTTCATTCTGAAAAAGCCATAAACAAACGGAGAAATCGCTTGATTCGTGAGATATACGTCAATATTCTTGGCTTTTATTATCATTTGTTGTTGTTGACTAAATAACTCTAATTCTCTTGCTGGCTCAGCTTGCAAGATAAATTTTCCGACTCTGAAAGCGGCAAAACAAAAATGAAGAAGCGAATAAACGCAGCCAGTAATTAGAACAGTTACAACAATAGAGCAAAAAAATTGTGATGTTGTTTGGCTTGCAACCTGACTTACTATGGTATTGGTATGATCAATTAAACTATGTTGTGAATTAAACACGGCACTCTTTAATTGAGCAGGAATTAAGTCATTAACCATGTAAAAAGAAATAGGCAATAAAGGGGCTAACGTTACTATCAATAAAGCCAGCCAGAAAACAGACCATTTCGCCAGCTCAGGTAGAAATCGGATCACAGCCGAGGCCAAGCCAAATAACAAAAAGCTCCAACCGGTAAACATTAATACCTGCAATAACAGGGCATTGGTCATCTCTTGATAATCCATAATATTACTCTTCTTTACCTGTTTTTTTATCTAAATCGACTAATAGTTTTTCTAGTTCTGTTATTTCACTTTCGTCGATTAACCGGCTGTCTGTAAACATAGCTACTGGCAGAGGCCCATCTATTTCAAATATTCGCTTGGCAAAATCTTGTGCAAAATCGGCTAAAGTTTTTATTTTATCTAATCGGGAACAGTAGATTTTTTTATTACCTTGAAACGCCATGGTTACAAAGTCTTTCTCTCCCATTCTTTCCAATGTTTTTCTAGTCGATGAGTAGCTCCAATCAAATAGTTCTTGTATTTCATCATGTAGTTCACGAGCTGTACGAGGTTGCTGTTGCCATAACAGTTTTAATATTTCCAATTCAGGTATTGTTGGTTTCATGTGAGTAACTTTAGTCCGGTAATATGCTTATAATGCGACACAGGTCGCACATAGTCAACATTAAAGTGCGTCATTTGTCGCACATGGGTGCTTTAAGGGGTTTCTACTCGGTTAATAAAATGAAGATGATTATAAATTCAATCCGCTAAGTTAGCTTTAGGTAACACGATAAAAGCATTATCTAGGCCGCTAACTCTGTACACTTGACCGTTAAGGTATTATCTTAATTTGCACTTGGTAGCAGTGGGAATACCTGATTTATGATCAAAGCTATACTAAGCTTAACCAAAGAAAATTTATGAACAGCTATGATTTTGGCTAAGTATACTGACTTGAAAAACTAAGGTTGTGGCAAAATATTGCTGAATTAGTCTCTCAAAAAAGTTGTTTGTATGGTAATTAAATAATGGAGTTTAAAGTGGAATTAGGCGCATTTTCAGTAAGTTTATCGGTTAACAACATTGAAGAGTCAAAAGTGTTTTATCAAAAATTAGGCTTTGAAAAAGTTGGCGGAGAGCAATCGCAAAATTGGTTAATACTACGAAATGGTGATCATACCATTGGCTTATTCCAAGGTATGTTTGAAGGTAATATAATGACATTTAACCCTGGTTGGGATAAAGACTGTAAAACACTAGAGTCGTTTACTGATATAAGAGAGCTTTTAAAAGCATTTGAAGCGCAAGGTGTTAATATAATACAAAAGTCGATTAATGGTGAAAAAGGGCCGGCAAGTTTGTCTATTCAAGACCCCGATGGTAATTCGATTCTCATTGATCAACATGTATAAATAACATTAACACAGCAATTAAAGCTCAACGAATAAAACGGTTTTTGAGCTACATCTATAGGAAATCATGGTAAACCTGCTAAGTACAATTAAAAATATAATCAACGAAAAACGTGAGCTGCCATTTTCAGTATATTCCTCAATTAAAGAGCAAAAGTTATTAAATGTGCCTATTGTAAAACCATTATTAATTATTGTTCTTAATGGTGATAAAGAGCTAGGTAAGGATAATGAGTTAATTTGTCATTCTGGCGACTTTATCTTTTTATCTACTAGCCCTGCGATAAATATGCGCAATATTCCAAAAGGTAAAGAATATTTTGCCTTGTTAATAGAGTTTGATTATCAAGATTTTACTGGCATGGCAACCAGTGCATCCAATAAGCAAAATTATTGTATTGGTAAAGCAACTGCCACTTTAGAGCAGTGTTTACAGCAATTTGTTGAAAGCTCTCTTTGGGCTCCTCAACAACTCTGGCCTTTGCGTAAAAGAGAAATTATAGAGTTATTGTGCCACATGGGGCATAAAGAAATTTTGTCTATGGTCGGAAATCCTAAAGTAGGGCATAGGTTGCATGATATGTTCTGTAAACAGAATTTTCATCAGTTAACCATTGAAAATATTTGTGACCAACTAGCAATGAGCGAATCTACGTTACGTAGAAAACTTAAGTCTGAAGGCACAAGTGTGCAAGAGATAAAGGATCAAGCAAGGCTAGGTCTAGGTTTACATTTGTTGCAAACAACACATAATCCTATTGCTCTGATTGCGGAAAAATGTGGTTACCAATCTCAATCACGATTTACCGATCGGTTTAAAGGACGATTTGGTTTAACCCCCTCTGAACTTCGAAAAACTAAAATGGTGGATTAGGGCGAAAGTGTGACTGTTTTGAGACTATTTAAGCTGAAATAAAAGGCTATTATAGTTTTAAATCAAACAGCGAATAACAAGGATTATTATGCGTCATACACTTAAACTTCTTTTAGTTTTATCACTCAGCGTTTCGGCAACTGTATTTGCCGGTTCTTTTACGTTATCTAGTCAGGATATTGCTCACGGAGAATTTATGCCTAAAGCCCATGAGTTCAATGGTTTTGGCTGCTCTGGAGGCGATTTGTCACCACACCTTAAATGGGTTAACGCGCCAAAAGGTACAAAAAGCTTTGCAATAACAGCCTATGATCCGGATGCTCCTACAGGTAGTGGATGGTGGCATTGGCAAGTCGTAAACATTCCAATGACAGTGACGGAATTACCGACTGGTGCAGGCAATACAAAAATCAATAACGCACCCGTAGGTAGTTTACAAATAAAGAATGATTACGGTAGCCAAGGTTTTGGTGGCGCGTGTCCGCCACAAGGTCATGGCGTTCATCACTATCGTTTTACCATACATGCACTCTCAGTAGAGAAACTCGACTTACCAGCAGATGCATCGGGCGCATTAGCGGGCTACATGATCAATGGACACACCATCGAATCAAGTACTCTTGAGTCTTTGTACAAGCGTGACTAGCGTAATAAGTAATTAAAAGAATAGAACAAGATTGATTTACTCATTGGTTGCTTATTTTAGCTAAATTTTTTATTAAAATAATAATCAATGTGTATACCTCAATAAATGAAGGAAATTCTTAATCTGAAGTGGCATATTTAATTTGGCACCTACTTAGATATTTTGTTATGCATTCTCATACCATAGCCGTTGCTGCTTTAATTTTTTTTGACAAAAATAGTCAAATTAGATAACAGTTCATATTCTTTTACTCGTTTGTAGAATGTCCATTAAATTTTCTATTTTTACGATATTTAAACACAAGTATAATGATGCATAATTGTAATATTGCCGTAACTAGCAAGCCAACAATTGATTGCAATTCAGAGTACTTCTCTGTGTAGGTATAAAGAGAAACATTACCTAACGCAAAAGCTCCCCAAGTTATTGGGGAAACGCCTGCTGATGATTTTATCTTGTAAAGATGTATCAACTGAATAATTGTTGCCGTTGGAAATACAATAGCAGGAATATATCCGATAAATTCTATGAGACTCAATTAATTTTTCCTTTTCATATTCAATCATTATTATCTTTTACTTAAAGTTAGGAATAGTTACTACTTGAGTACATTGGCGTTCAAATACTGTAACTACAGCTATAACTTTATGAAGTTTTATTTTTAATGGCAGGAATGATAATGTCTTCTAACACCCTATAAAGTGATTTCTCTGCTTTTTTATGAACACTCCAACTATTAAAAACCATGACGATATCAAATTTAGGAGAAACCACTATGTATTGCCCTCCGTATCCTGCTCCAAGGTAAATTAAAGATTCACCTTTCCCTTTCGAATACCATTGATACCCATAACCAGGACTACCTTTAGCATTGGTGGGGTTTATGTTTTCAACAATAGCGGTTACTGATTTTTGAACCCATTCCTTAGAGACAATTTGTTTTCCCTTCCATTGTCCTTCTCGTAAAAATAAATAAGCAACCCGAGCAAGATCATAAGTAGAGAGATAAAGTCCTCCTTCGGTATCTGTTTCTCCTTTAGGGGTGATTTTCCACTTAAAATTATGAATACCTATTGGTGTAAATAGCTTTTTTTGGGCCCATTCATCAGTTCTGATACCGGTCGCCTCACTCAGTATTTTACCAAGCAATACACTAGAACCGTCATTATATTCGTAAGATGTACCTGGCTTTTTGTCCATAGGACGATCCAATATATATTGAAGCCAATTATTAGAGTTCTCCATAACAATAGTGCTGTGCTTATCGTTATCATAACCACCATCAGTAAACCAATCGATACCGGTACGCATTGTCAATAAATCTTCAATGGTGATTTCTGATTTTCTCGGATCAGACATATCGTATTTGAAACTTTTGAAATAATGATAAATAGGTTGTTCCACATCTTTAATTAGCCCTTCATCTACCGCAATACCAAAAGCGACAGAAGTGATACTTTTAGTTACTGATTGTAAGGTGTGTAAATTGGTTCCATTATAAAAGGGATGCCAACTAGTATCATCATAGTTGTATTGTTCAGGGATCCCCTGCGACACGGTGGGTTTGCTGATCCCACTCTTGGCAAGTAATTCATCGTAATCAACCGAATATTTATGGTCGGCAATAACTCGACCATTTCTTATAACCAGAAAATGATCAACGGAGCCATAAATACCGCTTTCTATAGCGTTAACTATTTCTTTGATTGCCTCGGAGCCAACCCCTTCAGCTTCAGGCGTTGAAGCCTCCCAATGTTCTTCTGGCCAAGAAATTTTTGGTTTATCTACTTTTGATGACGCTTGACTTGATAAAGTAAAAAGCAGTGAAAAGCTTAATACCATGATTCTATTTATCAACATGTTTTTCCTTTTTAATTTAATAAAATTAATAACCAAGGGTATTAGAGTAAAGAAGTGAAATCTTTAATAAAAAAAGAGGTTACTACTTTAAGAACCAATAATTCAACTTATCGGTGTACGGTTGAATATCACCTATGTGCTCTTTAACCCACTTTTCGTCATAATATGAGTCTAAATACCTTTCACCGCTATCACAGATCAAGGTCACTATAGAACCTTGTTCTTTGTTAGCCTTCATCTCTTCTGCAAAGCATAATGCACCCCATACATTCGTTCCTGTTGAAGCTCCTGCTTTTCTACCAATAATTTTTTCCAACCATAATATTGTTGCAACACTAGCGGCATCTGGCACTTGCATCATTTGGTCTATAACATTAGGTTGAAAAGAGTGCTCAACCTTAGGTCGACCAATACCTTCGATTCGGCTTGAATTATTGTTTTTCAGCTTGCGGTTACCAGATTTAAAGCAATCGTAGAACACTGAGTTCTCAGGATCTACTACCAAAAGTTTTGTATCAATCCCTTTATAAAGGATATATCTACCTAAAGTTGCTGAAGTGCCACCAGTACCAGCACTCATCACAATGGCGCTTGGTATAGGGTAAGGTTCCTTTTTCATTTGGTCATAAATACTCTCGGCAATATTGTTATTGCCACGCCAATCTGTCGCTCGTTCGGCATAGGTAAATTGATCCATAAAGTATCCGTCAATTTCTGTTGCTAGCCTTGCCGCAGCGTCATGCATCTTTGGAGCAGAATCAACAAAATGACATTTTCCACCATAAAATTCGATTTGATTTATTTTACTTTTCGCTGTTGATTTAGGTACAACAGCAATAAAAGGGACGCCGATCATTTGTGCAAAATATGCCTCAGATACAGCTGTACTGCCAGATGATGCCTCGACAATCGTGGTACCTTCTTTAATTCTTCCGTTGCATAGCGCATATAAAAACAGTGAACGGGCTAATCTATGTTTAAGGCTACCAGTAGGATGGGTACTTTCATCCTTTAGGTATAGGTGAATGGAAGGGATTTTGGGGATATCTATTTTTAAAAGGTGAGTATCTGACGAACGGTTATAGTCAGCTTCAATTTTTTGCACACTCTGCTTTACCCAGTTTTTCATATGAGATTCTCTTGGCTTTTAAATGTAAATTTTTTTACGCATTTATAGAGTGTATAATTATAATGTTGCTGAAACTAATCTTAAGATGTATTTATCTGTCATTTTAGATATAAATATAGAAGGTCAATACATCCTATAATATTTATAAGGAGTATTGATTTTTTAAATATGAAATTATTTAATCATATCTAAGTAAGGTTGAGAATTTTCACACCAAGTACACTTGTCCTAAGATGCAAAAGAACGAGCTTTGTTAAAACTTTCTCGGGCAAGTTCTCATTGCAGACTTGCATAATAAGCTTCGCCTAAGCTATCCCATAGATTGCCATCATATGGAAAGTTTTCAACGTTTAGTTTGAAAATTTCTATAGCCCAAGCATCGAGGCCATTTTTTGATAGCCATCCCCCCATATCATTTATCTTAACGTTTACTGGAATACAATCTTATTTAGTTAAACGATTTATCGTTTACTCTTAAGTCTTCTGTATTCGTTAACTATGCTCCGTTATAAGGGGATTAGCGAGCTGTTACATAGAGATTTAAGATAACAATGGTAAGGTTTTACAACCGAATTTTATTAATTTCTATTTAGTAGTGCATACCAAAACCAAGAGGAAATAGTGCTTTAATTTTACTTTTGTTTTTTTCTGCGTGGGTTGTTTTAGGCCAAGCAAAAGAAAGCCTCCCTTGAAAATCAAAGTCACCAAACAGCATATCACTAACTCCTTGGCCTTCTGAACCAGGTAACCAAGCAGCGATAAACGCAGCCGATTTTTTAAGTTCATCATTAATTATCAAGGTTCTACCCGAAATCAAAATAACAACAACAGGTATTCCTTTATCAGTAAGGTCTTTAATAATTTGATAGTCTTCGGGATGTAATTCTTTCAATTCTATCGAGTGGCCATAGGGCTCTGAAATATTGAGTTGACCGTTAATTTGTGAGCCTGCTTCTATGATGAGGTTCTCACTGTTTCTAATATCACCAAACCCTTCAGCATATGGATATTCACCAATCACAACCACAGCTATATCATGATCTTTGGCTGATATAGTTGAAACGTCTTTATTATTTAATATCGCATTGGGAGCAACTTTTGCAATGCCTTGCCAGATAGACGTGGCGCCTTGAAATTCATCGTTTCCTGATACACCTTGCCAGTCGATGGTAAATCCACCGCATTGATGGCCAATATTATCAGCATTTTTACCGGCAACTAAAATACGATCATTTCTTTTTAATGGCAGTGTTTTCTTTTGATTTTTTAACAAAACAAGTGATTTTCTTACCGCTTCTCGAGCAATATTTCTATGTTCAGCTGAACCAAAGCTATAATGATTTGCCCAAACCCTATCACTTGGAGAAGGCGCATTAAACAAACCACTGGCAAATTTAACCGATAATATTCGACTTACAGCATCATTAATCCTCGATATAGGAACGGTTCCCAGTTCGACATGGTTGAGTAGATGTTTAATAAATTGCTGCCAGTTTTCCGGTAACATAAACATATCTATGCCTGCATTGACCCCTTGGGCAACCGATAAGTAAAAATCATCACAGAGATAATCAATACCGTTCATATCCGAAATAATGAAACCAGAGAAGTCTAATTGTTTTTTGAGTACATCCGTTAACAGGTATTCATGACCATGGCACTTATTACCATTCCAACTATTAAATGACGCCATAACTGTCATAGCACCAGATTTTATAGCACTTAAATAGGGACTAATGTGAGTATTGTTAAGTTCTGCCCAAGAAATATTTGCATCACCTTGGTCAATGCCATGGGATGTAGCACCATCACCGACCCAATGCTTAACGCAAGCTATTACGCCTTCTCCTGCAAGTTTTCCTTGTAAACCATGGATGATCTCTCCTGCATATTTATCAACGAGCTCAGGAGATTGAGCGTAGCTTTCATAGAAACGTCCCCACTGATTATTTTGTGCGACTGCGAGATTAGGAGCAAAAACCCAGTCTACTCCTGTGGCTAAGACCTCTTTTCGAGTTGTATCGGCTATACGTTTTACTAAATCAGGATCATTAGCTGCGCCTAGCCCAATATTATGAGGAAATATTGTTGCCCCTTTAAGGTTGTTATGACCATGTATCGCATCAACACCATAAAGTAATGGGATCGATAAATGATTTTCATCTTCAAAAACGGAAGCGTGCCAATAACTATCCGTTGTTTTAAGCCAACCGTTAGGATCATTACATTCTGGAAATGAACCAGCCCCGCTTAATAACGATCCTAAATGATATTTTTTAACATCATCGGGTGTACAGCTTAGTCTTTCAGCTTGGATCATTTGTCCAATTTTCTGTGCTAATGTCATCTTTGACATAAGCTCATTAACTTGTTTTATTATTGTTGGCTGACTAAGTAGCGGATGCATTTTCTAGTTATCCCTGAGTGTTAAATAAAGCAATTGGGCTAAATTGACATAAAGCCAAAAGTAATTATTCGATTGAAATTTATTCTTATTCTTTGTAAATAGCTGATCACTTTAAACAACTTCAAACTCTGTTTTGAGTCCAGTATCTGAATTGCTACCTATCCAAGCGTTAAATAAACCTGGCTCTGTTGTATGTTTCATTTGTCGATCGTAGAAAGCAAGTTCGTCGGTATGGATTTTAAAAAGCACACTTTTACTTTGCCCTGCGGGTAAGTAAATTCGTTGGAAGCCTTTTAATTCTTTTATTGGACGAGTTACACTGCCCACTAAATCCCTGATGTATAGCTGAACAATTTCCTCAGCATCAAAATTGCCAATATTACTAATAGTGGCTGTTATTTCAACGCTTTCTCCCATCTTGATTACATGTCGGTTGACATTAATATTTTCATATTCAAATTGCGTATAAGAAAGGCCAAAGCCGAAAGGGAATAATGGAGAAAAGTGAGTGTCTAAGTGTGTACTTGTCATGCCTAAAGACGTTTGTGGTGCTCTTACTTCTATGTCATTTATATCTACAAACGTTGCGTCACAAGGTGGTTTACCTGTATTTTTTTGACCATAATAAAGCGGAACTTGGCCAACAGTTCTGGGGAAAGTAACGGGTAATTTCCCCGAAGGGCTAGTTTCACCAAATAGCAGGTCAGCGATTGCTGGACCTGCCATGGTACCTGGGTGCCATGCGAAAAGAACCGCATCTACTTTAGGGATAACTTTTTCTAAGGTAATAGGCCTGCCGGCCATAATGACCAGTATTATCGGCGTACCTGTTTCATAAATAGCGTTAATTAACTGTTCTTGGCAACCTGGTAAGTCGATATTTGAGCGACAATGCGCTTCACCAGATAAAATAGCTTCTTCACCTAGAATCAACACTGCAACATCAGCCGAATGGGCGAGTTGAGTTGCTTCGATAAAGCCATCTTGATTATGGCTACGTGATGTAGCTAACCCCTTGGAAAACTTAACCTCGACTGAATCTCCAACATGACTTTTTATCGCATTTAGACAAGTAATGCTTTGATTAGGTTTTGCATCAAAGACCCAAGTACCTAGTTGTTCATAACCATCATCAGCGAGTGGGCCAATGACAGCCAATGAAGTTAATTCCGTTTTGGATAAGGGTAATGTTTGTATGTTATTTTTAAGTAAAACACAGCTTTTGGTTGCTGCTTGTTTTGCAGCGTCTAAATGAAAGTTATCTAAACATTCTACTGCGGAAGTCGCTCTTGTATAAGGGGTTTCAAAAAGGCCTAGATCAAATTTCAACGTTAATATGCGGCTGACCATAATATCAATTTGTTCAATGTTAACCTTATTATTTTGAATGAGGGAGGGTAAGTTTTTCGCGTAAGTATTACTGGCCATTTCCATATCAACACCCGCTTGACAAGCTTCGAATGCTGCTGACTCGGTATCTGCACAAAAACCATGAGTGATTAATTGCGTTATAGATTCCCAGTCACTCACTACAAAACCCGTGTATTGCCATTCTTCACGTAATATATCATTGAGTAGCCAAGAGTTTCCTGTCACGGGAACGCCATTGAGATCACTAAATGATGCCATGAAGGTTGAAACACCGGCGTCTGCAAGGGCTTTGAAAGGTGGCAGGTAAACATTTCTCAGCTCATTCTCTGGTATGTTCGTGGTATTGTAATCACGTCCGCTTTCACTTGCGCCGTAACCCGCAAAATGTTTTGCACAGGCCGCTATCGACGTGTTATCAGCAAGGTTTTCTCCTTGAAAACCTTTTACCATAGCGCTGCCCAAGGCAGAGCATAAATAGGGATCTTCACCAAGACTTTCTGCGATACGTCCCCAACGTGGATCTCGGCTAATGTCTATCATCGGAGCAAAAGTCCAATTTACCCCGTTATTGGCAGCTTCTATTGCGGCAATAGTGGCGCAGCTTTCTACTATTTCAGTCGACCAAGATGCGGCTTGGCCAAGTGGAATAGGGAAGATGGTATTAAACCCATGAATGACATCACGGCCGACTAATAGAGGAATGCCTAATCTACTTTCTTGAGAGGCTATACGTTGAAGCTCGTTAATCGTTTCAAGATTTACCTCATTGATAACCGAGCCTACATCCCCCATTTTTATTGAGGCAGTTAGTTTTTCATTATCATTGTTAAATTGGCTCATTTGGCCAATTTTTTCTCTTAGCGTCATTTGAGATAACAAAGAAGACACGTAAGACTCTTTATCTAAACTCTTGGTATTATTAAGTTGTTGGCAAACGTTTACTGGCATTACATATCTCAAACGAAATGGAAAACATTGAAGTTGAGGGGGGCATTTCCCCTATTCAATACTGGATAAAAATAATCAACTATATTCTTTTAGATTATTACGAAAGAGATCAGATACAACTTAAATACGATAGGATGGACTTATTCCGAGGTTATCCGGATTTATGTCAGTTTTTCAAGGCAAAATATTGTCATAACACATGAGCGCAGGATAAATATTGATAAAAAATCAAAACTATAAACGTGACCATTTCATCGCCAAATAAAGACCTACTCACCGTTTTTATATTGTTTAAAATTTACATTTATATAGTGTCAGATAGACCTTATATAATTGAATACCTTTTACTAAATTTTAATTAGTCTAAAGGTTTCCTTCAATAATCATATTCAACGGAATAACGCTTTATGAGTACGCAAGAAATTTATGAAACAGCGACTGAAGATAAAATTTCCACGATAAGAAAAATTATTTATGGCTTCGGCGCGTTCGTCAATAATTTACTCGGTGCGGCAATTGGCACTATGACTATAGTTCTTAATTTAGGATTGGGAATGAATCCTGCTTTAGTTGGATTGTTAGGCGCATTACCTCGCTTAGTCGATGCTTTTACTGATCCGCTAATGGGCTATATTTCTGATCACACTAGATCAAAGTGGGGTAGACGTAGACCCTACATATTTTGGGGGGCTATTGTTGCGGGCGTTACTTTTGCTCTGTTGTGGCAATTACCCAGAGGCCAGAGTGAAGAGTTTTACTTTTGGTTCTTTTTAATTGGATCTATCATTTTTTACCTGGCTTACACTATTTTTGCTACACCTTGGGTTGCTTTAGGTTATGAGTTAACACCAGATTATCATGAACGTACTAGTATCATGGCGGTTCAGAACTTTATGGGGCAATTTGCTTGGTTATTTGCCCCTTGGTTTTTATTGTTTATGCAAAATGAATCGCTCTTTAGCGATATGATTGAAGGTGCCAGTTGGTTGGCGGTTATTATTGGCTTGTTTACTATTATTGTGGGCATGTTACCGGCAATATTTCTTACGGAACGTTTTACTCCAATAACCACTGAAAAAAGTGCTATTGATCCCGCGGGTCCCCCTGCAAAACCAAGAGGCTTGAAAAGTGCCGTTGCTGACTTCTTCAAAGGGTTTTTAATCACCCTTAAGTTTAAGCCGTTTCTTAGTTTATGTGGTGCAACATTTTTAGTCTTCAACGGCTTCATGATGGTTTCAGCGTTCCAAAGTTATGTCATTATTTATTACGTATTTGGTGGCGATCAGTCTCTAGGTGCTGAATATGTAGGTTGGGCAGGCACGGTGTCATTTATTTCGACATCATGTGCCATTTTTATTGTGACTAAATTATCGAGCTGGCTTGGTAAACGAAAAGCATTTTTCATTACTATCGCGATTTCCATCTTTGGGTATGCGCTAAAATGGATCTGTTTTACACCGGATAATCCAATGCTTGTGATTATTCCACCGATGTTCTTCTCTTTTGGTTTGGGTGGTTTATTCACCTTGATGGGCTCTATGGTTGCTGATGTATGCGACCTTGATGAATTAGAAACCGGTGAACGACGTGAAGGCATGTTCGGTTCAATTTATTGGTGGGTTGTTAAATTAGGCTTGGCCGCTGCGATGGCTGCGGGTGGTTTTTTACTTCATGCAACAGGTTTTGATGTTGCGTTAGCTGGAGCTCAATCTGCTGATACCCTGTTCTATATGCGCTTAGCCGATGTTCTTGTGCCTGTGCTTTGTTCCGTGCTTGCCATTTGGATGGTTGCTACTTACCCCATTACTGAAAAAATGGCTAACGATGTCCGCAAGAAACTTGAGCAACGTCGAGGCAAAATGGCTATTGAAGTTAATTCTCTAAATGAGGAAACTGAAGGTGCTACTCCAGCGTAGTGCACTTATAAATTGTATACTCATATCTATATAGATGTGAGTATACAATCAAACGTTATTTTTGTACATTTGCCCTGTTTTGTTCGGACTGTTCGTAAAATAATAAAAGGGTAAATATAGCCAAACTGCTATTTTCGAAATAAATTACAGGTAATAATTTTTCCTAATTAAAAGCAAACACATTGCCAAAAAATCACCTTTATTTATTCTTTCCATTTCAACTTCCCCCTAGCCCCATTTGACCGTATTTCGATGCTAATTGGTTAATCACTGTGCTAAAACATTGATGTCTGATCATCGTTATAAACCAAACTATTCATTAAGTCGCTTATACGTCCACTTAATTGAGTATTTTAAGAGAAGAATTATAAAATAATGAATAAATCAAAAATTAATTTTAGCTGTTTTAAGTTATTCACAGCTACTGTAACCAGTACATCAAAAAAAATACTTTTACTGCTTTTGCTAAGTGCACTTAGTGGTTGTGGGGGATCTTCAGCAGAGAAAGAGATTATTAACCTAGACAGTGATAATGATGGCGTTTTCGATCAAGTCGACATTTGCCCTAATACCCCTGCTAATACCGATGTAGATGCTAATGGTTGTGAGATTATTGTTGTTGTCGATACTGATAACGACGGTGTTAATGACACGGATGATATTTGTCCAAATACACCTGAAGATACCGATGTAGATGCTAATGGTTGTGAGATTATTGTTGTTGTCGATACCGATAACGATGGTGTTAATGATACGGATGATATTTGTCCAAATACACCTGAAGATAGCGATGTAGATGCTAATGGTTGTGAGATTGTTGTCGTTGTCGATAGTGATAACGATGGGGTTAATGATACGGATGA
>MAAB01007477.1_pt1 | contig 17191 bp, 7 predicted proteins | sample 1115991 | NCBI WGS metagenome assembly MAAB01 (sample SAMN04961124, study PRJNA320927) | seawater metagenome | isolation source: sample BD02T18 sea water enriched with oil for 18 days | place: USA:Gulf of Mexico | collected 2013-07-27
TCTAGCGTTTGCGCTACCAATTTTCTGGGTATATTTGAATGTAGGCTTGTCAGAATAATCGTCTGTAGAATAGTTAAAAGCGTTAGCAAAGCTTTCTCTAAATTCAGCCTGATATTTTGATACGTCTGAGCCTACCGGCCAAGGGTTATCACCTACTTCATGGTCGCCAACGGCCATAAGTAAGTTGGAATAGCCACCTCGTTCAAAGGTATCAATCATGCCGTCATAACTGAGTTTACCTGCTTGTAAAATAGCTTGTTTTGGTGTTAACGCCGCATTAAATCTTTTAATAAACTTCGGCATGTCCCAATGTCCACTATTACTGTCACCTGGTAGAATGATAAGCTCGCCACCGACTTCTTTCTTCATCCATTGTAAGGTAGCAATATCTTCACTTACTGCACCATTAAATCCTTGTTCTCTGCCACCAAAAACGTGTTTTTCTGCCGAGTGCCAATCAGCAAGACTAAGAAAACGCCATGTTTCGTCTACTTTAGAAGATGTGTCAAGTGGTTGAGCACTTACTGAGAAAGGTATGCTAATGGATAGCAGTACCAAACCAAGCGTTTTAAATATTCTTTGTGTATTACTGTTCAGGTTGTTACTCATGACTAATCAATATCCAATTTAATGCTGTGATTTATGCTTTGATGTATTGTGGCTATAAAATTACTTCATACTTTCTCTAAGTTCTGTTTCCGCTTTTTCATTCCAATAACCGGCTCCAAGTTCGATAAATACAGAGGTATAGGGTAGGGTTAAATCGGTTTTTAAAATCAAAACATTGAATAAATCACTGCTTGTATCCAACTTTTTGATAATTTCCATGTGGGGTAAACGTTGAATGGCTTTGCCATCTAGTACTTTATCAAGCGCCTTTCGGTACTCTTCTATGCCTTTGGCATGATGCTCAGCTACATAGCTTAACTCTTTGTCTACATATATAGTGCCGTTAACATGAGCCGCTTTTTCAACAGCAGCTAAGACTTCCTTGACCACGGTGATTTGGCTATCACCGGTATAAATTGTTTTAATGCCAGCATTACTTTGCAAAGGATAAGCAGAATCAGCGATAACAATAAAGTTACGATGACCAAGTACCGGTAGGCTTTTAGTTAATTCTACTCGCCAATCGGTTGGTTTTACCTGTTCAGCTTTGACTTCAACGTTGAGAGTACTCGCCATTAAGATGACCACAGCGATTAATAAAGAGGAGATTTTCATTGTTTTATCCTTTTAGAGTCATGGTTAATGTGTCGCCTGCAGCTAACATTATTGGTTGTTCGAAAGTCATAGTGATGTCTTTCCCATCATTATTAACAGTGGCTTTGCCATGGGATGTCTGTATGGTCGATAGTTTAATTTTATGCTTTAAACGTATTGATATTGTTTTTAATGATAATCGGCCATAATGAAGCTTGACAGTAACGTCGTTATTATGTTGCTCAAATGATCCCCAACCTTGTGCACAGGTAAATGCCGATTTAAATGCACCTTTATTCGTTAAGCGTGGTTTGAATCCTAAATGAGCCTTAGGTCCATCATATTCAAAGCCACATGCGGCTAAAAACACCCCATAAGAAGACATTGCCCGGGCGTAATGATCTGAACATTCAATTTCATTATAAGGGTTACGTTTACTGCCGTGATATCTGTCATGTATAGCGCGGGTAATAGCTAACCCTTTGGTTAATAGATCGGGCTGTTCGTCACTTTCCCAAATCATATGACCTGCAACTTGGTGTTCAAAGCCGGTCATACATTCTTGAAAATAGCCATATTGCCAGTATTTTTCCCAGTCGCCATCACGGCCACCCTTTGGCCAAGTACACATCACTAAACCCGCTTCTCCGGCTAGTGCGTAAGTACGACCTTTGGCACTTGGTGTTTCGATAGAATCTCTAAACGGTCCCATATCAGGACAGAAATTATAATCCCAAAGGCTCGATAGGGCAGAGCGAATGATTTTTCCGTCATAAAGACGGCCAAGGTTTAACTGGTTTGCCCACCATTGCCCCATTACTTGGTCGATATAACAGCCTTCTCCTATGCCAATGGCGTCTTTGTGGTTGGGATCAATTTCTTGGGTGAAAAAGCCATGCTCTGGCTTAAACAATTTCAAAATGTTTTTTTCACCCTGTTGATAAATTTCATGGCAGACTTTTTCAAAGGCTTTGTCACCTACTACCTTGGCCATTTCTTCACCAGCACGTAGCGCGGCAATGTAAAGAGAGCTAAGTACCGGGACTTTTCCAAACCATTCCGCGTCAAGGGTATTATGTTGCTCTCCCTCAGGAATACCGTCAGGCATGCCACCTTGGGCATCGGCTAAAATAAGAAAATGCAGTGCTTTTTTGGCATTGGGCCAAACACGTTTTAAAAATGCGGTATCAGGGCTCATTTGATGTTCGCGATACGTTCTTAAAATAACGCCCGCTTGGCCATCCGTTGCATCTTTATTACCGTATTCGCCACGGAAAACTATTGCGCCATTATCTTTAAAGCCAATACCATAGTCAGTACGTTCGCGTAAGTCGCGCTCTAAGTCAGGAAATAGACGGCCAACAGCTTGCGCGTAATGCCAAACATGAGTGCAAGTGCCCGCACAACAACCCACACCTTCCCAAGCCCAAAAACGACCATTCTCTAATCGGTAAGCCGTGTTCGTTTGCAGGGCATTGGTTGGGATTATTGAACGTTCTAATAACCAGTGCGGCAGTGTGCTGTTATACCAAGTATCTCGCCACAATCGAGTAAGAGTGGTTAGCTCCTCAAAAGATTGGGCAATAGCTAATGCTACTGCTTTTGCATCATCATATTTACTGGCGTACCAGCGTTTTATATTTTGGTGCTCTTTTTTGAAAAGCGCTTTTTGATTGGGGAAATACCAAGAAACAATAAAAGTCACTTCTTTTGTTTCACCGGGCTTGAGTGTTAATGCTTTTGTTATTGTTGTGAGTTCTGAGGTGATGATAACTGAGCTTTCATCGCCAAGACACATCATTGAAAATGAACCATAGTTAGGTAAAGCTTGAAGGGATTTTTCAGCAGTTGAGTTATTACCCTTAGCCGTACTAATAAAACCTACGCCGTTTGCATCTGAGTAGTCAGTTGTTAACAAATGGGCGTTATGTTCTTTAGCATCGCCTTGTTGCTGTTTACTTTTAAGTACGGGGTTTTCTGACCAGCCTTCGACAGATAAACGCAGCTTTTCATTACCGTTGTTGGTGAATACATAACGCATAATGGTGGCAGGATAACTAGATCTGTCAGTATCAAGTGGAATGTATGGCGTCATCGCTTCAAGTTCGACACTTAATGGTGTTGCAGCATCACGATAACTAATGTCGGCGATTGGCGCTTGACCTTTAAAAGTGATGTCAGCAAAACCATTTTTATCTAAAGTACGGCGATCACCTGTTTTTCGAACGTTTGAATTAGGTCTTTCAATGACAACAGCAAAACCTTGCTCGAAATGCCAAGGGCTGGTTTGTGCTGGTGGATTTATATAATTGGCTCCATTGCGTTCTTTTATTGAGCTATCACCATGTTCATTGGCAAGTCCTGCTTGCTTAAAAACCTGTGGTACCACACCTTCATGGTTTTCATTGAAAATGTCCCATACCCACAATTTACCGTCACCACCAATATAAACCGTACCTGTACCGATACCACTAATTGGCATGCCAATATATTGCAGTTGTTGCCAACCTTTATAGCTAGTAGCTGAACCTCTTTCATAAAGAGATTTAACCCAGTCGGCATCTAACTTTTTATCTAATGGAATAGGGCCATTACTGGCGTCTAAAGCTTTATTATTGTTATCGAAAGAAAAAGGACCTGCCATGGTTGGCATTGACATTGCCCCTGAAGCAGCAGCTATGCCCGCACCTATGCCTTTTAATAATTGTCGCCGTTGTCTATTGGATATAGAACCAACCTTTGGCGAACAACTGGTATTAGTTACACAACATGAAGGTTTTTCTGTATTCGATTTATTAATATCAGTCATCAATTTTTACTCTAGTTTTTCTTCTTCTTTTTATTCTTTCTATATTCTTTTAATCTTTGCTCATGTTCTTTTTTTGCCATCAACAAACCTTTAAAAGCAGGTTGTGCTGCAAGTTTACTTTCCCAAGCGACCATTTTATTTTGTTGTTCAACAAAGGTTTCTGGTTTATTACGAGTAAGGTTGGTGGCTTCAGATAAATCTTTATCTAAATCATATAAATATTTTTGCTGTTTTTTCTTTGATAAAATGGTTTTAATATTGCCTTGTCGAGCAGCCACTATGCCTTTATCGAAATTACGCCAAAAGAGTATCTCATGTGGCAAGCCAGTCTTTTCTCCTGTGACGTAAGGAATAAGATCAACACCGTCTAAAGGCTTGTTTTTATCTATAGGCGCATTAGATAAAGAAGCAAAAGTCGCTAAAATATCAAGTGAACTAATAGGGTTGTTATAAACTAGCCCAGCAGGAACTTTTCCTGGCCAACGCATAGCAAAAGGTACCCGAATACCCCCTTCAAAATAATCACCTTTGTGACCTCTTAATTCTCCATTATCTGAAGCGTTTTTATTAGAGCCACCGTTATCAGAAAGAAAAATAACTAAAGTATTTTCATCAAGTCCAAGCTCATCTAAGGTTGAAAGTACTTTACCAACACCGTCATCCACTGCGGTTATCATTGCCGCATAAGTTCTGCGTTTACCTTTAGGAATGTGCTTGTTACGGTCTAAATATTCCTGACTCGCTTGTAATGGGGTATGCGGAGCGTTGTAGGCTAGATACAAAAAGAAAGGATTGTCTTTTTCTCGCTTAATAAACTCAATCGCTGAATTAGATAGTTCATCAGTGAGATATTCATCAGTTTCTACGCGTTTAGTATTTTCTAATAACTTCGTGAGATACCAAGAGGTGCGAACTTTACTAACATCTTCCTGATTTAGCCCTTCTTCGATGTCTTGATAGATTAGATCTTCAGGAAAGTAACGATGACCACCGGAAAGAAAACCATAAAAATGATCAAAACCGCGTTTGTTAGGGCGCAGAGTAGGGTGTGAACCCATGTGCCATTTGCCAACAATGCTTGAAGTATAACCAACGGGTTTTAACACTTCAGAGATCATTTTTTCATCTAATGGCATGCCAGAGTTAGCATCGGTTGGATCGATATGAGGATTACGATCAAAACCAAAGCGACCTTGGTATCGTCCGGTTAACAAACCTGCACGACTTGGTCCACATACCGCATATGAGACATAGCCATTGTCAAATTTAGTACCTTCGTTTGCGATACGATCGATGTTTGGAGTCCGTATGTCTTTACTGCCATTAAATCCTACGTCAGCATAGCCTTGGTCATCGGTTAATATAACGATGAAATTAGGTTTGTCTGAAGCGAATAGTTGGCCATGGGTTAGCAGAAAACTTGCGACTAATAACTGTTTTAATACCTTCATAATATTTTAATTACTCTATAGCTTTTATTTTTATTTGTAATATTTATATCACTATAATTTATTTATGGGAACGTTCCCAGAGATATTTGATACTTTTAAAACAGTTATTTGTATCGCACGATTCTCACTGGAAAATAATGGATAAACTAGCTGGTTTTTGAATGTATGGGATGAAAATACCGTTATTCTTTATCATGCCAATTAATACCCCCGCTCAAACCCGTAAAAGTGATGATAAATGTCGTATTAGATGACTTTTATGCTTAACTAAAGCTTAATTACTCTAATGAAATATTCTTAAAATAACATTTTGGTGAAAGCGCTTGCCTAGATGTTTTTTTATTCGACTCACTTATATAAAGGGTTGTGGGTGTTGTTGTTTTAAATAAATCTTTATCTTGATCTTATCAGGGTAAACGCTTACCCTGTGTTTTGTAGATTTTATGCTCACTTCGTACTGCTCCTATGAAAGGCAGCTATTTATTGTAGTGTTAACCACTTGCATAAGGTGTTTGATAGCCAAGTGAAAAAATATCTACGGTGTTATTTTGTGGTTATCTATGGCTTTTTTGTCTTTATATTGATGTTCGCCTTGCTAGTAATGAACAGTCACAAAGGTAACAAATAAAATTCGCTAGATATTTAAAAGATGTAGTAATAAAAATACTTAAAGTGAATAAATTTAGACAAAAATGAGTTAGCTCAAACGAAGTCTCAATAAAAATATTTTGTAAGGGGAATGTTATGACTAGTAGAACAAAGGTATCAATGGCAATTCTTGCCGCGATATCAACAAGTGTAATTGTTGGTAGTAGTGCGTTTGCACAAGACACAGACGACAAGAAAGTTGAAGAAGTAGAAGTAATAGAAGTAACAGGCATCAGGGCTAACTTAACTAGTTCTATACTAGCTAAACGTGAATCTAAAACTATTGTTGATACCATCAGTGCTGAAGATATTGGTAAGTTTCCAGATGCAAATGTTGCCGAAGCTTTGCAGCGTATAACAGGTGTTTCTATTGATAGAAGTGGTGGTGAAGGCCGTTTCGTTTCAATTCGTGGTCTAGGTCCAAATTTTAATACTGTGCTTATCAATGGACGTCAACTTGCGACAGATACGACGGATCGTTCTTTCAGTTTAGACAATTTAGCATCAGGTATGATCCGTTCTGTTGATGTTTATAAATCAGGAACCGTACAACTTACTGAAGGTGGAATCGGCGGAACGGTTAATATCTCTACAGCCAGTCCCTTAGCAAACCCAGGTTTTCAGTTTAGAGCTCAAGCAGAAGGTTTATATAACAGCACTAATGAAGAAGTGGAACCGCAGTTTTCCGCTATTGTTAGTAATACTTTTGCAGATGATAAGTTAGGTGTTTTGTTTTCTTTAAACCGTACTGATAGAACTCAAACTCTAAATAATGTCGTAAACTGGAGAACAAATGCTGGTGATCTAGCCCTTAAAAAAGGCACCAGCTGGATGCCAGCACCTGCAGGTGGCTGGCGTAAACTTGAAGATGTCAATTCAATTCAATCATTAGGTGTGAATAGTTTTAATGAGACACGAGAACGCACCAATGCAACATTTGTCGTCGAATATGAGGCGTCGGATGATTTAAAAATAACGTTTGACGGCCTTTATTCTAAGTTTGATGTTGCCTCTGAAGGTTATCGTGGTGGAGGTCAATGGTTTTGGTGGCCAACCGGAGAATATCCAGACTTCCCTGAGGGCATTGATCCTGTGCTAGATAATGAAACTGATCGCAATGTTATGTATTTACAGCATGGTGTTAATGGCCAAGCAACGGCTTGGCTTGAATACGAACGACCAACAGATATGGCTTCCCTTGGTTTAAATGCAGAATGGCTTATTACCGATCGTCTTAGTCTAAATGCTGACATTTTCTGGTCTGAGGCAAATAACAATGACAAAGGTAATGGTCGCACGCAGGTGATTATGGAAGGGGGTAGTGATTATATTGGCGTCGCAGCGTATGACTATCGCGGTGGCGGAAATTATCCTAAATATATTTCAGATGGAAACGCTAATGATATCCCTTTGGGGGCGCTAAAGGCTGCGCATTATGAAGCATACGGCTGGAATGTTGATGCTGAAAATATCGGGACAAAGTTAGATTTTAGTTATGATGCCGACATGGGGCCGTTGGTAAGTGTTGATTTTGGTTTCCATCACACCACCAATACTAAGCAAAATCAGTATTGGGCTGTAGATAATGATGCCGGCTTTATTTATAAGCGTAGACAAAACTTAGTTATTGGCCAAGATAGTGATGGTAATAATATTCAGGGGGTACGTGTACCTGCAGATCTAACAGATTATGGTTCAGTTTGTGGCTGTATGCCTGGTATAGAAGATTCACAACATGTATTTAAAGATATTGATACTTATATGGCATGGTTCTCTAATCCAGCGACGCTTGCTCAACTTAATGGCGAAGATGGTAATTTACCCGGTCAGAATGTTGATGCAGCGACATTCTTTAATAATGCTGGTGGTCTAACACCCTCAAAGCAACCTTCAGGGTATCAAATTGAAGAAGAACTGACTGCTCTTTATGTATCAGGAAACTTTGAATTTGAAGTGGATGACATGTTAATTGATGTAACGGCAGGAGCACGGTATGTCGAGACTGATCTAGAATCATCGGGTCAAATTATACAATTGGTTGATCTTATTCCGGATCCCGTTACCGAAGATAATCCAAGCCCAAGAATATTACGCGCTCGGTATGCAGATGATGGTTCTTATGTTTCTGTCGTAGAAAGTAATTCATATTCAAACTTTTTGCCTAACTTGAACGTGAATATTGATGTGCATGAAGACGTGAAACTTCGCTTTGCCGCCTCTAAAACATTGACACGTCCATTGCTGGATTCTGTTGCACCTTGGCTGACGATGAACGATGGTACTCGAGATTGTAATGGCGATGGTATTCAAGACGGTGGCGCAGATAGTTGTGGTACGGGTAGTGGATCAAACCCAGATCTAAAACCGTATTTATCGACTAACTTTGATGTATCACTTGAATGGTATTATGGTGAAGCATCAATGCTTTCAGCTGCGGTGTTTACCAAAAATGTGAAAGACTGGATTGTTACTACAACCAACGCAGAGAGTGTTGACCTGCTGACTTCTGAGGTAAATACCTATAATGTCACCAGACCAACCAATATTGATGATGCTGAGATTGAAGGGTTTGAAGTCAATGTTATTCATACCTTTGAAAATGGTTTTGGTTTTCAAGCGAACTATACCGATATTTCTAGTAATGCTGAATTGACTGAAGAGTCTGATTTTTCTCTTCCAGGTTTGAGTGATAATGCCAACTTGATTGCTTTCTATGAAAAAGACGGCTTATCAGTGAGAGTGGCTTATAACTGGCGCTCTGAATTCTTGCAAAACATGAATTATGGCGGTCGTGGTGAACCACAGTACACTGGTGCTTTTGAACAGGTTGATTTTAGTGTCAATTATGACGTTAACGAGAATTTTACCGTCTATCTAAATGGTCTGAATGTCCTAGATGAGTCTACGAGCAAATATGGCCGTCACAAGAATCAGTTCCACGAATATAGTGAAACAGGACAACGCTTTTCTTTAGGAGTACGAGCTAAGTTCTAGTTGGTTGAATATTTAAAGTAGTCATTATAGAGGCTGTGGCAATACCGCAGCCTCTATTTTTTTGAAGTCGATTTTATGGACATGACGATTTTATGGACACGACATAGTTTAATAATATAATTAGGAGTTACCTGTGTTAAAACCATTTTTAATCATCAAATAATGATCAATGGCAAACCGTTAATTTACCTCACATTCCTAAAATTGAACCGCTTGTGGTGAATGAAGAGTGGCAGCCATTAAGGCCAGGTGCAATGGCTTAAATATTCAAACAGAACTATTAGAGTTATCAATAATGTGCGCAGTAGTAAGATAAAGGGCGATAGATATTCTTGATGCTCGCAGTTTAATTGTCAGATATACTGACTTTCAGTCTACAAAAGAAAGAATATAACATTCAATATGGTAACTATTAACGACGTTGCAAAAATTGCCGGTGTTTCTACGGCAACCGTTTCAAGAGTGATCCATAATAAAGGCAAAGTAGGGGATGTTTGTCGAGCACGTGTTAAAAAAATAATTAAAGAATTGGGTTATCGACCAAATAACAATGCCAGTGCTTTAGCGAGTCAAACATCAAATACCATTGGTGTAGTTACCCCTTCAATATCTATGTCATTTTTTGGTTCCTTAGCAAGTGGTGTTGAAAAAGGAGCCAGAGACAATAACTTGAAGTTATTGATAGCAAATTCATTATATGAAACAAAATCAGAGCTAAATGCGATTGAATCATTACGCGCGAGTAACTGTAAAGCGATTATATTACATAGTGAATATTCAGATGAAGATACACTAATAAAATTAGCCAAAGAAATACCAGGCTTAGTCATCATTAATCGTTATATTCCAGAAATAGCGAATAGATGTGTCTGGCTTGATAATCAATCTGGTGCACAAGTCGCGACACAACATTTGCTAGCTAGTGGTCATAAGAACTTGGCCGTAGTGACCAGTATTTATCAAAATGGAGATCCAGCTTTTCGGCTTGAAGGAATAAAAAATACTTTAGGAAAAGCGGGTATCAAGTTACCAGCAAAAAACATTGAAGAAGGTAGCGCTAATATTGACGGTGGTGAACAAGCGGTCAAAGCTTTACTTGCAAATGGTTGTCAGTTTGACGCTTTGCTAGCGTATAATGATCTGATGGCAATAGGCGCGATACATGCGTTGTTTGAGGCTGGATTACGTGTGCCAGAAGATGTATCAGTGATAGGTTTTGATGATTTAACTGTTAGTCTTGCTTGTCGACCTCGTTTAACCACTATGCATTATCCCATTGAAGAAATGGCGCTTTATGCAGCTAACTTAGCCATTAAACTCAGTGATCCTGCTTCTACTCCAAGCAATCAAACCCATTTATTCATTGCTGACTTAGTGATACGTGATTCAGTCAAGGATAAAGCATCTGGAAGTTGAACGGGTATATACCCATCTATTGTAGTTTTTCTCGCTTTCCCCAATTCCTTACTTTCGCTTTTTTTAATAATTTCTATTTTGTTCTACTTTGTTCTATTTGTTCTATTGACGTTAAGCCGTGGGGATAACTGTATAGCATCATAAAATAGTTTGATTATACCTGACTGGGAAAATCCTCAAGTCATAAATCGCAATAAAGTAGCAGGGATGACTTTATTCGTCCGTTTGAAGATAAAGGAAATGTATCAAATAAAAATACTTCGAGTCGAATTCGATCTTTAAATGGAATGTGGCTGTTTAATCGGGTAGGGCAGATAGATAAGCGACCAATTGATTTTTATCAAACTGCTAGTCATTATTCTTGTTGATAATACATTTCAAGGAAATATAAGATCCATCGCGCCTCTTATACCTGCGAGGTTCACCTTGCCATGTGATAAATCAAAGGATTGGTGATAAACGGTAAAACCCTCTAGCTCATAGCTTCTAATTGTGTCATAAAAGGTACTTACCGACCGACCATTAGCCTGCATTGCTCCTGCTAAGTATAGTTTTCTATTTGCTAGACTGTTTTTCTTATAAGTCTTCTTTTCTAATCTTCGATAAGTACGATTTTTAACCATGAATGATCCATCGCTTGAAATGAAATTTTTAAATAATGGCGTGTTCACTTCATTAATTAAAGCCTGTCGGATCAGTACACCTCCATATGAGTGTCCATAAAGCGTTCTATTACCTGTGTCAATTCGGAACTGAGACTCAATCAAAGGCAAAAATTCTTGTGCAAAAAATTCAAGGTACTGGATGGAGCCGGGATATAAGAAATCAGTCGTTCTTTGTCCTACTGGGCCTTGAGTGATCCCCACAACGATAACATCCATTTTTTTCGATTCTATGATACGGGAAAATCGTTGGTCGGATGCCCATTGTGCATCAGTTACATAGATAACAGGGTAGGTTTTTGAATTGCTAGAGTAGCTCTCAGGTAAATACACATTATATTGATAAGTAATGTTTGTAATATTGGAATAGATGTCTTGCTCTTCTATAAAAATAGATTGATTAAAATTAGTCCCATTTAGATTAGATGCTGCTTTAGTGGTAAATGTACCATTATATTCAGTCAAGCCATTATTAAAAGAACCTAGCCAAGTACCTGAGTTTTCGTCAGTAAACTGATAATTAAGTTTATAATCGATATTTGATGAAGTGAGCTTTAGGCTTATATCTGCTTCATCGCCATTTCTTTGATAATGATATTTCCCATAATATTCTAAGCCGTCATATTGTTCGCTTTGTATATATGACATGCCGTCCTGCCTGTATTCTTGGATAATTTTCTCACCAATGGTGGGGAAGTTAGGTCCAAGCCCTTCAGTAGGAAATACAACTATCTTCATATCGAATGTTTTTCCAGAAATATACGCTGGTGCGAGTCCATTCGTTTTAGTCGATATTTCAGGAGTTTTTGACCCTTTTTTTTGTTCGTCATCATTACTTCTTGAGTTGCCACAAGAAAATAAAAATATGGAAAGCATGATGATCAGAAAACATTTGAAATTCATAACGATTAACTCTCATTAGGTTGATTTTGTTGTAAATAACAAAGAGGTAATAATCCCTCTGTGTATTATTTAGTGGCTAAGCCATTAAGGAAATAAAACTTCTAAAGCGCTTCTATTTTTGTCTAAGGCGACTTCATTATGTGTTGCAGCAAAAGTTTGGTGGTATACAGTGAAATCATTGAAGCCAAAATTTAGGAGTGTGTTGTAAAAAGAATCTACAGAATATGCAAAGCCATTACTTCCTGTTGCACCAGCTAAGTACAATTTCCTATTTCCTATTTGATAGATGTTTGTGCTGTAAGCTATCTCTTCAAGTTCTTTATAGCTTAAATCCTCGTAGTATAAATATGGGCCATCACTCGCGATAAAGTTTTGTTCTATAAATTTGAAGTCGCCAAGGACGATGGTAAAAAAAATCCGCTCTCTGAGACAAGGAGCGGATTGTATTTTTTTATTAAAGGTTAAATAAATAACCGTTTAGCAACCCTTTAAAAACGGTAGCTAGCACCAACGTAATAACTCACGCCTATGCTCAACTGCTCTCTAAGTAATTGTTTTTGAGGAGTATCAAAAAATCTCAAGGCAAGTTGTGATTCTACTTGTTGCTCGTCAGTTATATTTCCGACTTGGCCAATGAGAGTGAAGTTCTTATTGACGTTATAGCGCATTGAAGCCGCGTGGGTCGTACTTGGTAATCTAAGACCATATTCACCATTGTTGACATTACCCATAGGCATCTCACCCTGCGCGTTAATATTATACCTTGCAGAAAGGTTCTGCGTAATATCATAAGTAAACGTTAGGTTCCAAGTTTCATCTATCCAACCAAGCGGTGTATAAGGCAATTCAGTCGGTTGACCGTTATCGCCCCAGCGAGGGATACCATTTCTGTTGTAATCTTGGGTAGCTTGGCTGTTAAACTTCATCCAATTACCCGAAACATTTACCCCATGAAGGAAGTCAGCTATAAAGCCCAAGTTTTTTCTGAATGAAAATTCAACACCATTTACACTACCACCTTCTGCCATAGTTTGCTGTGTAAGTGGCATGCTAGCTTGATCACCACTTGTGGTGTCAAGGCCTTCCATTTCAATATCAATAAAGCCAGCGGCATAAAGCGCATCTAGATCTTTATAAAAGAACGCGAGTGCAGCAAAGTCTGTTCGGTTTGGATAATATTCAAACGAAACATCGGCTTGTTTAGAGGTGATGTAATCAAGATCTGGGTTACCCATTTTACCTAGAGAAGCGGATTCAGCATCCCAATCATCGCCAAATCTCTCACCACCTTTTATATTACCCCTTAACTTTATACCATTATTAAGATCAGCGATGCCAGGTCGAATCATGGCTTTACCAGCACCAATTCGGATGACGACGTCGTCAATCAGTCTTAAATTAACATTTAATGTTGGTAAAAAATCACTTTGTTCAACTTTTGATCTAACGACTACATTCTCATTTGCACCATCAAGCACAAGTTTATACTCATTATTACCCCAGCCTAATTTTTTGATGCTAGGTATAAACTGCTCGCCGCCTGAGTCTAGCTTGGTTTTATAATATCTAACGCCAAACGTGCCATCAAACCAATCGCCAGCAAAACTTGTTTGTACATAAAAAGCAAACGTATCTTCAGTTAAATCATAGCTTTCAGATCTATCAGCCCTAGTTTGTGTTCTTTCAGGCAGGATATCGGCATTATCTGTTAAGATGTCATTTACATCATAATAGAAGGCATGATCTAAACCTTGAATCGAATCATAAGTGCCGTATCTTGAACCAATGATTGTTTTTTGATAATCACCGATATCAAAATCTTCACCAAAGAATTCGGCTTTATGCTTCTCGCCACCACTTTGCATAAAGTCTTTTTCATTTTTTGAAGATCTGAAACCTACTTTAAATTGATGGAAAAAGTCTAAATCGGTATCGATTGTTAAGTCAGCTTTAATTGCCGTGTTGGCACTAACCGTGTGACCAAGACCATTTGAAACGCCACCAAATGTATAGTAACTACTATCATTTAAAATATCAGTGAGGTTTCCATCACCATTCACATCAGAGCCGTGATATTCAAATTTAGGATCTCTAGCCGTAGTATCCCAAGTGAAGTGATGGTCTATACCTGGTGCAAAATTGTCCCAGGCACCACGCCAGCTATAAATTCTATCGGCTGTCGACCTTGATAAATCAACATCTAAAGTAACATCATCACTGATAGCATAAGCAAAGTTAATTCCGTAAGCGTCTGTAGCATCTTCATTAATCACACTAACGGGAGCCGAAGTCAGCTTGTTTATAGTAGCACTACCACCCGAAACAATACCGTTTTCATCAGAAACAATACTTCCAGGTACTAGTGTTTGATTACCCCAAACACTAAAAACCTGAACATTCATATGCTGATCGAAATCGTAATCAGACGATAATCCATCCACTGTTATTAACAAGTCATCGTTTACTTGCCATTGTGCAGTAGCAAATATTGAAGAACGCTCGATATCGCGTTTTTGTGTTCTAAATACATGAGCGCCTTGTGAATATAGATCAGGAACATTAAAGTTTTTAACTTTACCATCAACTAGACCTCTGTCTCTTAATGGTATCAGTTCATTGGCTTTATAGCTTTCAAGGTATTGAGGATCAGATTGATAAGCGGCACCAACCGCTATTGCTAGAGTATCGGAAAAATGATGGCTGAATATGCCACTCAATCGTGAACCGTATGTTTCACCGAGTTGAACGTCTTTAAAGTTTGAATTGCCATTGTACTGTGCAGAGAATGAGCGAACATCTTTTTCGAGCCCCAATGGTTTAATGGTTTCCATATTGACCGTACCACCTATGCCACCCTCTAAAGAGTCAGACATAGCGGTTTTGAAAACCTGTGCTCTACGGATTGCTTCACCTGGAAACAAAGCTAAATTGACAGAGCGAGAACCAAATGAGCTAACAATTTCTCTGCCATTGAGTGTGGACATGGTATAACCACCACCCAAACCCCTAACATTAATCGTGTTACTACGGCCTTGGTCCTGGTTACCGGTGACACCGGTTAATCTTTGTAGTGACTCGGCAATACTTTGATCGGGTAGAGCTCCGATGTCTTCTGCTGATAAGTTGGCTGATATAGTGTCAGCAAATTTCTTCATGTTAATGGCTTCAGCTTCACTTGCTGCAAAACCACTGACAACTTCTACCACTTCTATTTCTTTATCTGCTGCCTTTTTGGCTAGTGCGACTTCTTTTGCGGTAAGTTTTTTATCTGACTCAGCTTCTGCTGCGAAAGAATATGTAGGCACTTGAATAGCTACAGCAGCTAGTAATGCCAAATATACTTTTGATTTTTTCATGTTATTCCCCACGTTTACTGGTTAACTTTATAATTTTTATAGTAATTCAAGAGTAAGTGAGTGATTAGCTATAAACACCTACGGGGTAAACGTTACCACTACGATTTGTTTTGCGCAATACTTATTTTGGGTTACTAATTAACTTATGAAAGTCGACATATTTAAATTGTAGTAAATACAGCTGCTTATGGGTGTGCGGGGCTGTAAAATAAGCAGGGGCAACGTTGCCAAAGTTTGGTGTTTTATCGTTTTACATTCTGTTTGTTTATATTTAGTTAATCAAATGGCAATGAGTGAGAGGGGGGATTCTATGTGTAAAACAATAATTTATTAATTAAATTTAGCATTCATGCCAAAAAATTGAATAAATCAGCTTTAAATCTTTTTGTTTTTCATGAAAAGCTAAGTTTCAGTTCTATATGAGTAGGTTTGTTGCCAGATATATTTATAGGTTAAGTCATATAAAAACTATATAGATTGAGCTGCTAACCTGTGTCAGGACTATAAAAACATCGATTTATGGAAACGTTATCCTAAGCGGTATGTTTGTGTTTAGGTAACCTTATACAATTTTAATTTAATGAAGTTACCTTAATAGACTGAAATTATTACCTTTAATTGTGACTTTGTTTTGTTCTCATAAAACATGTAAATTATTTAAATCCCGAAAAATAACAAAAATGAACTTTATTGTTGATTAGATAATATTTGGGTGGTAACGTTATCCCTTGTGGGCGCCTTATATTCTCTCTTTGGTAGTTTTGAACTTACTATAGGGAATTCATGAAATTGAAAAGCTAGTTTTGTAGTTATCACACCTTCTAGGTTGCATTAACCCTTTTCATATTGAGTTTATTTCCTAAAGCAATGAGTGGTTTATCTTCGAGCGACATTTATTTTATTGTTATAAACGGGTTTTAAAAGCTTATTTAGTACAGTTATTCTTTAAGGAAACAGATTCATGCATGTGTTAAAACAAAAATGGCAATTGCTCAATAAGTTTATATTCTTAGTCCCATTGGCATTATTATCAACATTATCTGCATGTAATTACCTAGAAGCTAGTAACGATGGGGTCAGCAGAACACGTATAAGTCTGGATTTTAGCTGGCAGTTCTATCTAGGTGATGAGCCTCAAGCAAAACAACCATCCTTTAAAGATGATCATTGGCGGACACTTAACTTACCTCATGATTGGAGTATAGAAGGGGAGTACGATAAAAGTAATCCTGCGGGCATCGCCGGTGGTTTTTTACCCACAGGAACCGGTTGGTATAGAAAACAATTAACATGGAATAATCGCTGGGAAAACAAGCGAGTAATGCTTGAATTTGATGGCGTTTACATGAACAGCGAAGTTTGGATAAATGGCCACTTATTGGGCAAACGTCCTTACGGATATATTAGTTTTAGTTATGATATTACTGATTATTTAAATACCGATAATAATGTCATTTCCGTTCGTGTAGATAATAGTAAATCTCCTAGTGGTCGTTGGTATACAGGATCAGGTATTTATCGCCATGTTTGGTTAACTACCGTTGAACAGCAACATATCCCTTACGATGGGGTATTTGTTCGAAGTGAAAATGTTTCAGAATATAAAGCTGATGTGAAAATTACTACCGAAATAACCAATTTAGCTGCGAGTCAGCAATCGTTAACATTACATAATGAAAATATAGATAAACAAGGAAATGTTGTTGCGCAAAGGCAATCAACAATTACCCTTGCAGCCAATAAGACCAA
>MAAB01007478.1_pt1 | contig 17174 bp, 13 predicted proteins | sample 1115991 | NCBI WGS metagenome assembly MAAB01 (sample SAMN04961124, study PRJNA320927) | seawater metagenome | isolation source: sample BD02T18 sea water enriched with oil for 18 days | place: USA:Gulf of Mexico | collected 2013-07-27
GCTAAGGCGATTGCACTATTGTCACGATAATCAGTTGTATTATCTCTCGCGGGCTTCATTAAACGGCCTAATAAAGCTGCTATTTCAATGTGTTGAATACCTTTATATTCAACATTTTTTAATCCGAAACCCGTAATGTAATTATCTTTTTCTGCACTTGAGGCTTCACCATTAATTAAGCCTGAGCAGGTGACACCAGATAGCTTTTCATCTGGATTTACATTAACCACCTTAACTTCTTCATTGTTCCTAAAAACTGTTAAGTGGGCATAATTTTGTTTATCACACTTTGCGTGGGTAAATTTGCTGTGCGAGACACGCTTACGCATTAGATCTACGATAGAGTCAGCATGGTCTTTATTTTTGCCTTTATTTAATCCGTATGCCGTTTTAATAGAATCATAACTGGCAAGCTCAGAAAACACATCAAATTCAGTTTCTATTAATTCGTTATCATAGATATTCACATGAATATTGAATATTAATGAATTTCTTTTAGCCACCTGTCTTGATACTTGATTAACAATGCCTAAAAATAATTCATAGTTCTCACGGTTATTAACAGAATTGATAATAAGGGTGGGTAATGTTTCAGATTTATCATCTACGTTAAAAAGAATTGAAAAGGCCGATGTGAACTCCTCTATCTTGTCATTCACTAACTTTGTTACATAACTGTAGTTAGTTGATATCTGTGGTACACATTTTAGCCAGAAGCAATTTTCTTCTACAGCCAAAACATGTGAATAATCATGGTAGGCATCATAGATTATTGGCAACAAGCCTTGTGGGTTTAACCGGTTCAATGTAACGCTTGGTAGGTCGAAGAAGGATTTCTTTTCATCTGATGCGATATCAGCAACAAGTTTTAGATAATACGCAAGCACCAAAGGATGCAGAGGGGTTATAAACTCTTGTTCGGCTGTTATATAACAACCCAGATTGATAATCGTTTTTTGATCATTATCTAATGTTTCTTTTTCACTGATTGAGCCTAAATATATGTGATAGCTAGTAACGATACTATTTACTATTTCACAATACTGTTCATCCCAACCACTTAAAGAAGGTAATGTATTGTTCACTTTGTAATATGCCAATAGAGCTTGATAGCCATCATGCAATTCTACCGATAAATCTCTAAGGGTATTTAAATCTAGCTGCAGCCCGTTACGCTCGTCCTTATAAACTAGGTCGCTATTGATTAAAAGCGATTCCATTTCAAGATAAATTAACGCAGTGCTGGATTTCACCTCCCTATTTTCTATATAGGCTTTACGCTTGGTGGCATTAAACGTACCGTAGAACCCTGATGTGAATAGCTTATTCTTTCGACTTTGATCAAAAATCAATGGTAATACAAGATTATCTGTGGCTGCTGCCCCCTCAACTAAAAATGTCAGTGATTGAGCGCCATGCGAAACATAAAATGAAATACTATCAACTTGATTACTTAATGATTCAAAATCTATAATACCAATTTCTGTTAAATCAAAGTCCTGGCCAACCTTTTGAGCCACTGCACGATTGTTATTATCAGAAAGTCCTATATTGAGTTCAGACTCTTGCGACTGAAGTATAATTAGTTGTTTTGTTGGATTAATTAAATAGGTGTTTCTAAAGCCCTCAATATTAAAGTCGCCTTCATTAAGTACTAAACACTTAAACTTAAATTTTTCTGATGTTTTAGGTCTATTCAAAGATACTTCAAAATACAAAGGCTTATCTGGTGCTTGCCCCGATACGACCATTTCAGTGTTTCTACTGCCACTTTTTAAATCTAGGTTGGATACTTTTGAAAGTGTTTTTCCTTTATCTTTCAGGTTAACCTGGTCGAAATTAACTTTGGCACCCTCAAACGTTAACTTAAGATCAAAGTCTGTATTGTTTTCACCCACTACCAACAGAATATGTCTTTCTTTTTGCGCTGACTTAGCCTCACTTTTTGTACGCACGTATACGTCAGAAAATATTGAACTTTCGTCAATTAGGTTCAGTGTTTGCTCTCGATTATTATCTTGCTCTTTTCTAAATTCATCATAGGTCAAAGTTTTCCATTTTTCGGTGTCTTCATTAAAATTATCTTTAATGAATTTTTCTCCGAAGTCAGGAAGGTTATCTTCAAGCTGGTCTGGATAATGCTCCAAAACACTTTGTATTTCGTCATGTAGCTTTTGGTTACTATCCAATCTTTTTCTTATTTGTGCGTCATTTCCAGACATATTTAATATGGCAGGGTCTTCTAACAGTCCAATTTCATGAAAGCGAATATCTCCATCAGCAATAGCATCGTATAAGGCTCTAAAGCCAAACATACTGCCTTTATCTTCAATAATCAGGTCATATTGATAGTCCAGCAGTATCCGGGATACTTTCTCTCCGCTTGGCGAGTCATTTTCATCGATCAAGTCAGCCAAGGATTTCTTGATTTCATTAGGTGAAAATACATTTTCATCATTAGAGATGTCTTTTGCACTGTTTATTAGTGTATCTAACAAACTATTGTGGATAACTAATAAGGCTGTTTTTTCGAACAACCCACTTTGTGATGAAACTTCGTCACGTAAGTAAGAAATGTAGTTTTCAGTATATCCAACACCTTCTTGGTCATTATGTAATACTGGGATTATTTTAATTTCATTACACGTAATAAACTTTAAAATTTCGCCATTACAGTCCAAAGAACCTGATGCTCGATCACTATCCATAATCGCATCATATAACTCAATGCTGCTTTCAAGGTTAGGTGATCTAAGCTGATACCGACCTATCTCACACTTTTCATCAGCCCAGGTAATAAAATGACTGACTAAAAATTCACTAAACTGTTTTACGTACATATACTGCATCCCCGCTGTCACTCATCCTTTCAACATTCCCAACTCGCTCGTAAAATACTATTAACGATTGCTGTGATTGTTTATCAAAATATACGCCCCTTGCTTCAAACTCTTTTAGAAGCTCATGAAACCGTAGCCTTTCATTTTTACCGATACAGACATTTGTTAATAGGCTTAAGTAATCTTGGTTAATTACAAGTATCTTTCCAAGCTGTCCACGACTCCTATAAAACTCACTGCAAAGCTCTTGCTCGATCGCTTTAAGAAACTTACCTTGGGCTGCAGCACGTGATTCACCCTTATTAAATTGATCCAATGCAATTTCAAGTAACGTTTTCAACCACTCTTCCGGCCCTTTCTCTTCTGAGTTTAAAGCATAGTCCTTGTTAGATTTCAGATTTCTCGATTCATGAAACTCTTTTGTATACTTCTTTAGGCCTATTGCATCTTGTTCCTCTAGCCGGCTTGCAAGATCCCATAAAGGTAATCGATGTTGGTTCCCACTTTTATCAATTTCTTGCAGCGATTCACTTACACTTAAAAATGGAAATATATACTTAAATGACTTGGCCAAATTCTGGTAGCCATTTGATATTAAGTCACTTCTTTCTCTACTGGCTGTTTCATTTTCCATTATAAAAAATACAGGCCTTGATTTAGGTTCGCTTCTCCAACCATTTATATTAAGGGCAAGTTGTGAGGTGTATAAAAACCCATACAATTTTAAAAGAGGTGTTAGATTTTCAATTAAATAAGCAGGGTATTGCCCTAGTAGCTCTAGATCTTGTTTGAATTTTGATGTTAAGTATGGAAGATACGGCTTTTCATTAACCCCCTTCGATAATTTCTTATCATCAAAGACATCCAATATTTCTTCTGAACGTAGACAGTCAACTACTTTTTCCTCTAAGAAATTTCTATCCAACCGCTTTAATGTAATTTCAGTTGAATCGCCAGACCCTCTTTTAAGATGAAATCCACTCATGATACTTAAAAACAAATCAGCTAATCTATTCTTAGAATTACCAGAAGAATAAGGAAGGATTCCGAACAAGGCTGATTCAGGTGCCAATTTTTTAAAGACATCTTCTTTCAAATACATGTCTTCAATAATTGGCCAGAGTTCTTCTTCATCTAAAACACTAGAAAATTCCGATTCTGCCTTTTTTGACAACAGCGCCAATGAATTACTAAAATTCACATCTTCATTCGATTTTTTAAGCGCTTTTAAAACCTTACTAGATACATTTCTCTGATATAGATTTCGGATAACAATCGCTGTTGCATAACGCCAATCATATGCGTCACCAGAATTGTTTGTACGAACAGGAAAGTAGCTATTCAGGTTATTATTAGTTGTAACTTCTAATTCTTTTTTTAATATAGTCATTGTTATAACCCACTAACCTCTATATCACCATCTTGTGTATTCTTAACCGTTACCGCCTTATTGTTAACATGTAATTTAAGAATTGGGGATGAAACTCCTAGTGATACAATATGACTTGCTAACTCTTCTAACAGTACAACGCTATTTTTATCATGCTTATTTGGTCTGTAACCAGCGACAATATTCATCATCAATGTTAATAAATTCACATTTACAGGAATTGTCTTCAGTGTCTCACCTGCTATTTCAAGATAGAGATTAAAATGAGAGATATCTGTTTCTGTTTCATTTTTTAATGCATCAAAATCTATCCTTATATCAATTTCAGTCGAAAGATAGTTTTTGCCATGCGCTGATAGAAAGTATTCAGTTTTAGGTAGGTTCGGTTGATTTCTATTTATATAAAGGCGGATGGCAGGCTTAATGATGTTTTCATAATACTTCTTAAGCTCTTTCTTTCTGTCTTTATCTCCATTGAATTGATCATGTGCAACCCACAATTTACGATAAAGTACCATCCCATCATCTTCGAAAGATTTATTAAAGCCAGAACAAAAATTGCTTGTCAGCCTCACCTTACGTACAAGGTAAAACATTCTGATCAATGTTCTCCCTGTACACATATCTAACTGCGTACTTAACTCATACTTTGTACGTACCTCTTCAATACACTCTTTATAGTCACTATCAAGAAGTTCAAGATCATGATGCAGTACAAATTGGTCCAAAAATTTATTTCTAGACAAGGAAGGATCAAATTCTGATATAGCTGTTAGTAATTCGTTATCACCACCTTCAAACAGGTTGTCAAATAATAATTCTGGCCCAGTTAAAATGCAGTAAATAAAATCTAACAGCATTCTTGCTGTGATAAATTGATCTTTTTTTATCCTAGCTGAAAGCAATAGATTAATTATTTCTTTTTGGACAAATCTATCTCGAAGAATAGTGAAGTTTTCAACCAATCTTTTCTCTGATTTATTACTTAACGCATCATTGAAATATGAAGTGAATCCATTGCGGTGATCGTCTCTGACTACCCTGTCAAGTAACGCGCTAAGGAATTCAGCGTTTATACTTTTATCATCTAACTTAAACTTTGGAAACGATTCAAAACTAATAAAAGACGCAACCTCAGATTCTATATTTCTATTCTTTTCTAGAAACCCCTTAATCTTACCTTTTAGTTTAGAGTGTTCGTCAGAACCATCACGCTCATAATTACCAAGCATACCGATATTGATACCGACGACTAATGGCCGTCCAGTTTCTTTTGATTTATCAAAAACGGTATCTAAAGTTTGTATTGCACTGGATTTTGCTGAAAAGCTATGTGTAGCATCTAGATGGAAGTCTATGTACTGAGAATATTCTTTTTTATATTTAGTAAGGATTTCAGATTTACCATCACCACTACTGCCACATAAAAATAATATACCGTGTCCTCGCGCCTTCAGATCGGCAAGGCTATTTCGAAAATATATTTCGACATCTGTCTCGACATAAATACACTTTTTTAGAGCGTCTAATTCTGTATTTTGAAGCTCAGCTTCTGTGGTAACTGCATATGGCGAAGATTTAGACAGCACTGATAGTGCTTGTCGCAGGGATAAACACCCCATAGAACCATCCCTATTCTTGAGAACTTATTAATTTTGTGGTCTTTTATACCTTTTTGGCCATATTGGAGCAATGTTTATAACTGATTAGACAGGATTTAGTTACCTTAAGCCCTTAGAGTTGATTAGTTTTCAAACAAGCTGTGCAATGCCCCTACAATTTGACTACCTCAACTATCTTCACACCTCAACCGCACAATTAACTGATTGTAGGGGTTTTATACAAGGTGATTGAATACCTACAATAGCTTCTGCTTTAACCAACTATTAATAGGGCTGACTACCTGACAGAATACATTTGTGTCAGCTAGCCGCTAATGGTTATAAACTAGGGAGGACCTGTTGCTATTAAGATTTCTAAAACAAGCCTATATTATAAAATTTAATTGCCTGAGATAGAAATCTGAGTCTTTATTGATTGATGGCACGATTGACTCTAACATCGAATACCTGTCGCTTAAACCATATAAAACACAAGACGAAGCTTACTTTAGAGTAAGGCACCGTAATATTTTGGCAAGAAAAAACAAATCTAACGCTTCTCAGAAAATGACTTCTATCCAACCACAACAAGTGCAACTTTCAATATAAACCCATATTTCTCTATGAACCCTTGACAATCCAGTTTAAAAAGTGGATGTATATAGTTATGTAACGCTAAAGGAATAGCTATGAAAATAGCACTAATGGATACTGAAAACATCTCGAAACTGGACTTGATCAGCCATTCTAGTTTTGATCAAATTGTAATTTTCACGTCCCAAAATAGCCCTCGTACGAATTTAAAATGTAGGGCAGGCACTACTCTCCCTAAGATTTCTTATGTATCATGCATTGGTGTTTGCAAGAACAATATGGACCACCACATCATGACTTATAGTGGGTATTTGTTCGGTCGACACGATAATGCTGATATTTCCATCATCTCCAATGACCATGACTTTGACAACATCATTACTTATTGGCAGGTCCAAGGTAAATCCATTCGCCGTATAAAAAATGTAGCTACCAAAATGCGGCCAGCTCTTCATGCCTCATTTAGCGATTTACTGGTAATTCTGTCAGCCTACTTTAGTTTCAAAGAAAACGATTCCATCAAATTGACGACTTTGAAAAGTTTTATTCATTCCAAGCACCCAAATAAAAATATTTCCCTACCTTCACTTATTGAGCAAGCAGGAATCAAAGTCACGAATAAAGATACCATCTTCAAATTTGATCAAACAAATCCCTGTATCGTTTATACGGAAATGGCGCCAGACCAAAAATCAGGCCCCTCAAAAAAAGAAATACAAAAAACACTTAGGCGCCATTGCCAGACTCATAAATTGACTAGAATTTCATTGAGTGAGTTTGGTAATGTCCTAGTAGCGCATCATGGCAAGAAAACACAGAAACTTGCCAAGAAACTTAATTCATTGAATATCTACATCGATAAGAATAATACAATTCACTACCCTGCAATTAACTCAAGACAGCACTCCGTTTAATCTCTGTTGTTTAACGCCGCTATAAGCGGGCATTTTTTATGAGGTGTAGTTCCGGGGTAAAATGGCGCAGCCACCCAAATACGGAGTAAAGTTAAAATATCCTTATGACAACCTTGCTAGGACTCTCCCAAGCGTCTTTTTTCGAGACTGTAAACCATTCCGTGAAACTGCCAGTTTAAATATAGTCCTTCAAACGGTCTATGAACAGGATCATGAACCTGTTCAGGGCCTCCTTCCAATTTCTTATGGGCATAGTCCACTTTTCTAAAGCCTAGCTTACAGCCAAGTATACAACCTTTTTGGCAGAATCATCCATTGAGAATGTAATCCTCCCTTTTTTAATTGACGCTGAAAGTATAAGTTAAGCAGCCATTAATGGTGAAGCGTGTTTGGCTCTTTTTGACAAGTTTATGCTCAAAACTGCCTTCGCGATCCCTTGACGTGTCTAGTTGAAATTGCCCATCTTCGGTACGCAGAATCTTCCTGGAAGTGCCGTTGCGGCTATTAGAATTGACTGAGGATTCGTGTTTATCGTACCCAAGGTGATCGCCTAGCTCGGAATTTAAGACGCGCTCCACCGTCACCTTGATGAGCATCTGACGTAATTCATTGAGGTCTTATTCATTTTTAATGCCTTGGCCGCTTCGCGGGAAAAGGCTTCAAGTGCTTCTTTGTTCATAGCTGCCTATCCTTAGCCATTGCTGGCTTTATGATAGGCAGTTACACAGAATTAGCTATAGCCTCCTTTTTTCTACTGGCATATTATCTATAATAAGATCCAACAACTTATCAATATTATAGTTGTGCTCTGCTGAATAATAAATCGGCCTGATAATATTAAGCCCAGTAGCCTCCTTCACCCTCTTCTGAATAGAAGCAGCTTGTGCCTCTAGAAAACACTTTAACTTTTCCATTGGTTTATTTTTTTCATAATCCCAATACCTACCTTTCATTGCTACATCAGACTGATTGATAGCAATTAAAACCCTATCACTTTGTATATTTGGAATTATAATGTCATTCAAAAGCTTATAGGTTGTACCCATATCACGATTCGACCCTTCTATTACCACTAAAACCAAATCAATAAATCCGTAAGTACTTTCACCACTCACATAATCTTTGAATAGTAAATCTATTAATTTTTTTGAATGCTCGCTATCTTTTTTCTTTCCATCCCCAAGACCAGGGGTATCCCACAATCTAAAAGATTTATTGAGTAAGTAGCTATCTAAAGCCATTGTTTCAGGATCAACTCCTTCTCCTACCTCTGCAATTTCTTTTTGAAAAATTGTGTTTAAAGTTGTAGACTTTCCAGCACCAGTTACTCCTGTAACCATGATATCAAAAATTATCTCAACCTTTGCTGATTTACTTTCAAGCTCAGAATACCTGTAGTTTTTATACATTTTACAACCCAAATAATCCGCCAATAAGACCTATTGCGCCACCTACCGCAGCACCAATTGCCGTTCCAATAACAGGTATTACCGAACCCACCGCCGCACCAGCTGCCGCGCCAGCTGCTACATTTTTTGTTACATTTTGAGCCACTTCTATAAAACTCTTTCGAGTTTCTTCCTTATAATTTTCCAGTTCATCATCATCCTCCCACATTTCCTTTTTAGTTGATAAATTATCAACATAAGATAGCCTTTTATTCACTGGGGTATTTTTTACTATAAAAAATAAAAGCTTTGATAAATTCCAAGGTCTTTGATCTTCACCTTCATCCTTAAAACCAGCAGAATAGACAATTGGCTCTACATCTACTCCTGTAGCCTCTTTAACTCTACTCTTAACTGATATTACTTTTTCTTCTAAAAAGTTTATCAATTTCTGTTCTGGTTTGTTTTTTTCATGATTCCAGTACCTACCCTTCATTGCAACATCTGCTTGATTTATTGCTATGAGAATTCGATTTTCTGAATTACTACCTAGATTAGGAATGATAACTTGATTAATTAACTCGTAAGATGTACCTAAATCTCTACTACCACCATCCAAAATAACTAATACAAAATCAATTAATGGGTCTCCATTATCATCGAATTCATTTAATACCTTTACTATTCCTTTTGCGTGCAGCAAGTCTTTTTCTTTACCATCCCCCAATCCAGGACTATCCCACAAAATCAAGCCATCCATCTCATATCGTTGAATTTCCATTGTCTCTGGATCAACACCTACACCAACTTTAGCCACATTAGTATTAAACATTGCATTGATAGTCGAACTCTTACCGCAGCCTGTGGCACCAGTAATCATAAGGTTTACTTTTTGCTTTTTTAGTTTGATGATATTTTCAAATATTTTCTTTTTTAAACCCTCATCAATATCTAATGAATCGACATTATTTTCCATATCGCGAAATACACTGCTTTCCATGTTCAATCATTCCAATATAAATTTATAGTAAATCACTAGTTTAACCTAACGCCTCGGCACAGCTGCGAACGGTTTTATTCAAACCCAACTTGTTGGGCGTACTGCTGCCGCTTGTTATGCTATGTCGATTTATTGTTTTAACTTCATGTGTGATTGTGAGGCATTAAGGCCGAAGCTAACAATCCTTATTCTTTAACTTACCGCATAAAAATATTAACTTAATCGTTATACATTATTTTATCGAGAGGCGACATCCGGTCCATTCATACACTGTCACTTACGATTTTTGTATATAGATATCTGATAATTTTCTGGCCCTCGACAATATGTAGTGACCAAATTTAGGTGACCACTACATATACGGATCTGTTGATAACCTGTTTGTCCTTTCGACTATTCCTTATCTTTTCTATTTTTGATGTACTCACTTACATTTATAAGATTAGCGGTACCTACTTTATCGACAATACGATCAACTGCATCATCTATCTTATCTTCAGCCGTTACATCAGATCTAAGCATCACATACAAAAAGTGCCCGCCATAACCTATAGTACAGACGGCAATAATTAACCACTCGTACCATATAATATTTTCTCCCACAATAAAACAATATATTACCTCGCACCACATCAATAAAGGCAAGATAATCGGTGGTATAAATCCAACCATCACTTTTTATCCTGTCGTTTTTTGATAAGCTGCCTTATTTTTAAAACATTCTCTACACCTATCTTATCGATTGCATAATCAACTACATCATCGATTTTATCTTCATCCATAAATTCACCAATTTGTTCTTTTATCATTTTTTTAGCTTGATGCTTTACGACCACACCCTTGCTTCTATTTACCATATTAACCCAAAGACCCACTGCCCTTCCCCTATCCAACAAAAATGCATTGCTTGCTTAAAGTGGTTATCACTCATATATCAGATAACAATTACACTCTAATTAAAGTGTGGAATATTTAAATTAGGATATATTCTTACCAATTTTTGAAAGTGTATTAACAACCCACTCGTACGGAGCACTATTATCTACAGTAGGCTTAGCTAATCTTGGATCCGGATCAAAAGCAGTTTCAATCACTTCAACACCCTCAAGATCAAGTTTTTTTCGGATGGATTCAACTAGCTGTTTCCTTACACCCTCATCCCTAGGCAGATCAACCTTATTGATACAGGCCAAAATTGGTTTTCCATACTCCTTTAAACGCCCCAAAGAAGTCTCTTCTTGTTTGGTTGCACCCCGCATAACATCCAACACCCAAATGAATACATCTGTATGGGCTAGATGATCAAACGTTTCCTCATTTACGTTATCGCGAATATCATTAAAACCCGCGTAATTCACGACCTTAACGTCTGGTATTTGTTTTTCTTTAGATATTTTATATACCTCTAACTGAGCCGTAGAGCCAGAAATTGGGCTGATATTAGAATTAATATCAAAAATACTACGAATTGCAGAATCCTTACCCGAAGAAACCTCACCAACAATACCAATAGATACGCTATTCGTAAGAACTTGCCTTAACATTGCAATATGAACAACTGCTGGTACAGTTTTACGGAATGCAGGCCCGGCCAACTCATAAGCTAACCAAGCACCACTAGCCATCCAAGCTATAGGACCAAGGAAAAATCCTACACCTCTCGCCAAACCTGCATTGGCTGCGAATGCCAATCCCTGATTAAATAAAGCCCGTGAAACCATATTGGCTACAATCACTGCCAACTGGTAAGTCATGAAGCCTCCAAGAACCCCCCCCGCCTGGATAGCAAGAAGAACAGCCGGACCAATAGCTCCAAGGTCCTGCCCTTCAATCCCCAAAGATGAAGAAAGTTCACGCTTTTCATCATTGGACATATGCTCTAAGGAATCTTCAAAAATTTTAATTAAAATCGCCTGTTCATTCAAAGAAACACTATTACTAGTTTCTACGTTTGCCTTTAATTTTATACCAACATCAAACACAAGTTCGGAATATTCAACACCATCTCCCCTGTATAGGTTTGCAAAATCATTTCCACCTAACTCTCTAAAGTAATCAGCAATTTCTTTAGACTTCACCTCTCCCATTCTTGTCATATTCAAATCTAACCCAAAATCCTTTTTTAAATATTTGGTTAATGCGTTAACATCCTCCACAGGACTTCTTACTATTATTGCCTCTAAACTCAACTCTTTTCCGTTTTTCATTTCACCCCCCCTCTTAATTAATTATCATTGTATTGTTTGATGTAATCTCTACAACTATCATTGAATAAGCGGCACCTATTCCAGCACCTAATACAGCCCCTCCTATCAAACCCGCTCCCCCAGCAAATAGCAGTCCGATACCACCACCAATTGCCCCCCCGGTTACCATTCCTAGGATCAACGTTTCATTATTTACTTTATCCACAACCTTTACTGACACTCCTTTCTTCTCGGCCCAATTAGCAATAGCCGCGATTACTTCCTTAGTCATCTTAATGCCAAAAGATATCTCCCCCTGATACTTCGCACTCAATGCAGCAAATAACTTTGGCAACTCATTCATATTTTCAATTTTCATAGCATTTCTCTTTTCAGTTAAAGTGTACATATGAATTTGCATGTTCTATGCCACACTCATAACATAAATATTTATCCTTATATTTCAATGAGTTACCTACATTCAGAGAACACTCGTACGAGTTACCAGTGATATATTTGAGACATAGTGTTAATTATAGTTATATAATTAACACTATGATAACGAGTGTGTTAAAAATTAATCTGAGCAATATCCTGATAACCAAGGGCATCAATATCCCTGGTGAAATATCAGATCGTGTATCTCAAGTACAAGAGTCCACATTCAAGCCAGTTAAAGATCAATTCTTTTCCGATCCTTCGACCTCCAGGTTTCCGACGAAATTAAAGGCTCAACTACTCAGAGCTTCAGTTCATCAACTAGCTCAAATAAAAGACCCCGATCTCGATCTCGCATATCTATGCGAGAAAGCCAACAATATCACCTCGCAACCTAACTGGATCGTAATCGACACTGACCTAGGTAGAGATAGCTTCCAAGAACTTGCAAAATCTATCGTTCGGAATCCTGATTTCTACATCCATCAAAAAATCGAATTCATACGAGGAAAAGAATGTAAAGAAGAGTGCTTTCAAAGGTTTATATCCTGCCTCCATACTGAAATAACATCTTTAGAAATCGGTGACATGGAGCTCGATAAACCTGGCCCAATATTGTTGTCAGGGCCAACCGGAAGTGGCAAGTCATTAACAGCTCAACTTATGCAGAAGCCAAATATCATCACACTAAACCTAGCTGGGATCACTGATACCCTATTAGAAGGTCGAATCAGAGGCTGGAAAAAAGGAGCCTTTACAGGGGCAGCTTCTGCTTCTGCTTCAATTTTTGAACAAGCGGATAAAGGTGTAATTTTCTTTGATGAGCTGCAATCAGCCTCACTAGAGTCACAAACCCAATTACTTGATCTTATCAATGCATCAACTGATAAAATTCAAGTATCTAAAATTGGCGAACAGAATAAGAAAGAACATTATCAAGTGAAATGTGTTTTTGCCGTCAACGAAAATATTGATTATCTAATAGAAAAGTCGGCACTAAGGCAGGACCTATTCTATCGAATGCGACAAATCAAACATTTTCGCCCCTTATCAGAACGGTTATCTGACGACAAAAAAGGACAAGAGCTGCTTAAAATCTTACTCATGGTTAATCGTTGGAAGTATGCAAATGATGATACCTTGATAAATAAAAACAGGAATACAAAAGAGATACAGATTAAGAATATACTATCTACTGAATTCCCAGAATCCACTCTAGTCTATCTCCAAGAATATTCTTGGCCCGGGAATTTACGTGAATTTGAACGCGTTTTAGCTGATATATATTGGGACGTTTCAAAAAAGGGACTCCCGATAACAGTCACCTCAGAACACATACAACGCAAGCATGAGAGCTTTATTGGAAAAGGAAGAAGCAGTGCAAGCTTGAAAGCAACAACTAGCTCAGAAAATACTCTGAAATACGATACCCTCAATAAAGACGAAATTTATGTATTAAATTCTGTTCAAATAAAATTACGAGACAATAAATTCAATATCAAGAAAACCCTAGAAGAACTAGCTCCATTTCGAATTAATGCCAGAGCCACTTTAAAAAAATACCTTACTAAGAACAAACACCTATTAGATGAAAATATTCTAGAAGGGTTAGAGCATGTAAGATTTAGCTTCTTGGAATAATTTCACAGTGTAATTTTTTGAAAAATTTCTCGCTTGCAGGAGATGACAAGAAAATATCATAAGTACCACTGATTTCAGATTGATCAAGTACTCCGTTATAGATTTGATCTATACCCGCCTCTACTGTGACTCCGCCGTACTGGCAATAGAGACTTGGCTGAAGTGAGCGGATCTATGAAAGGGGTTCTGGTTCAGGCTGATTATCACGGACTGAGCCAGAAGATTGTTCCGCGCCAGATTCACCACCACACCCTGTCATCGAACTCAATAACACTGAAATAATGAACGCCAATGATGAATTAGGTTTTATAAACTTCATCAAGCATCCCTGTACACTTATCAATCAAACTAGGTGAGCTATAATTTTAGAAGTGTTTTAGGCTTACAATATACATTAAATTATTAGCATGAGATTTTTACACTTTGACGAGCAGCTTAATTTTAATTTCGATTAAAAAGGTAGGATTACCTTTCTAAGTGCGTTTAATAACTAAATGATTAAGGCTTGCACAGCCGCCGGCCATAAATGTTAAAATCACAATGAAAATGGTTTGAATGTTTGTTAGAAATACGTATATTCACTGTTAAAAAATTGAAAGGAGTAAGTTATGGACAAAGTTGTAGATGCAATAGCTGCGCTAGGTGTACCAGGTATTATTTTACTGATCGCAATCTCTGCCACTGGGCTAACAGGGGCAGCTGCACTTACAGCCGCGCTCGCAACTTTAGGGCCAGGAGGTATGCTTGGTGGAATAGCACTATTAGGCATATCTGGCTGGATTGCTAAAGAAGTATCTGAATACGGTTTTGAGGAAATTTATAAGAGTGTATTTGAGAAACTGAATAAAGAAAAAGGTGTGAGTAAGGCAGATATTCTTAAAAAAATTGATGCGGCTTGGATAACCTCTGGTATGAAAATAAAGCTCAAAGAACACATCAAAAACTTATAATTGTTGAATATTACGTCCAACTGATAACCTTTATGCTGTTAATAGAGGCTGTAGCTAATTCTGTGTAACTGCCTATCATAAAGCCAGCATTGGCTAAGGATAGGCAGCTATGAACAAAGAAGCACTTGAAGCCTTTTCCCGCGAAGCGGCCAAAGGCTTTAGAACTGAACATACTTTCTGAATCCAGAAGAAATTGTATATCCCCTCCTACAATAAAGCCCCTCTATGAATTCGCCGGCGGTGTTTTGTAGTATCCCTCTATCTAGATTACAGCCGCAAATGTAGTGGCTGTAGTGGGACACTGATTTTGGTCACGTAATAGGAGGTGCTAAAATACCCTCATATATGTAGGGCTGTACATTACCCTATCCAGAGTTCAAGCTGCTCATCTCGCTTTAGGACCCCTCCCCTAGCTCCAATTACAGGACGTAAAAGTGTCAATATCGGTACCGTTCAGTCCTATTTCGGGCCTTCATGGGAGTGTTACTAACTGCACAATAAGCAATCATAAAAGAATCAACACCTGGCGAAAGTGTCTTCCTACCCATCACAGGAATGTTCATAACTTGCTCAACCTGAGAAAAAACCCGTTATTCATGGCAGAGCTAAAACCTAATCTCATACTCGTGATAGGCCGAATCTATATCGGCCTGAGTCAGACCAATATAGCGCATGGTTACACCTGAATCTTTGTGATTCAAAACCTTACATATGCGCTCTATACGCTCCCCTGCAGAATACATAGTCCACCCGAGGGTCTTGCGCATACTGTGAGTGCCAAGTTTCAAACCCAGAATATTTCCTACCTCTTTGAATGCTGCGGACACTGTTTGCCTGGATATGGGTTTGTTCTTAGCCCGGTTGCAGTCAACTTGAAACAAATAGACGTGGTCCAGGCATTGCCGATGACGAAGCTGAGCCACAGCCATAGCGGTGTGATTTAAAGGGATGGACCTGCGCTTGTTGGTTTTGCCTTCCCGAAGGTTAATGGTGCCTGTTAGAGCGTGATCCATAGTGATTAAACGCAAGTCACTAATTCTAAGGGCGGCATTCACACCAAATATCCACATATGACTATAAATAGTGCCGTAGTGCTTTTCTAATAGATAAGCGACCTGCTTTATTTTTTCCTTGGATTTAACTGCGTCAACTATCTCCATATCACACACCCTCAATCAACTGACTGTTATGTGTTTTATACAGAGAGATTGAATACCCACAATAGCTTCTGTTTTGGCCAACCAATAAGGAGGCTGGCTACATGACAGAATTCATTTGTGTCAGGTAGCGGGGCAAGTAATTGGTAAAACCGTTTAGCGTGTAGTGGAAATCTCCACAACCCGGTTGGGTCTTGTCGATGAATTCCGCACCCTCTAGCTTTCCCCGAAAAGTTTTATCACCGCCTTCATTGGCAAGTACAATCGTGTTCTACCGTTGTGCTTGCAAAGCTCTACAAATCCAAACTTAAAATAAAATTTTTCTGCATCGCCGTTTAAGCAATCAACGACTACTGCGTAGGATGGCATGAATTCATTTACGTTTAGGAGATACTTTAATGCCTGGATTAATGTTATTTGCCCTAAGCCTTGCCCCTGATACGTGTCGTGAACAGCCATTTGAGCTATTAAGAATACAGGGACTGGATAGACAGGAAGCTTTTTTCCTTCTGCATGAGGCAGATTTTCTCTTTTAATTGTACTGCCTGCAACGGTGAAAAATGAACAAATAGAATCCAAATTAGTCGGCAATGAAATAGTGGCAGGGAGAACCTGGGTTTTGCTTATTCCCGATTTCATATGTTTACTAACAAGGGTGCGAATAAATGTATTTAGCTCTGGTTCTTTGCAGTCAAAGGAACCCCTGTCATGGATGGATTGATTAAGGTCCACAAACTCTTTTTGGTGGCTCATTTAAAACCCAGTTTCTTTGCATTCTCCGCAGCTTTAATTAATGCAGCATTTGGAGCTGATGCATTTTCACAAGCAACCATGAAATTATCAAAAACATCATTTTTAAGAGTGAAGCTATCGTGCTCGGCAATCACTTTGTTTGCGTGCTCTTCAATAACTTCGGTAATATATGCTTTTAAATTTGGGCAATTTGTTAAGGCACTGGCCCTTTCCACTTTTGCTTTGAGTTCTTCTTCAAGGCGCATTTCAAACCGCACAGTAGCCATAAGATTCTCTATAAAAGGTGAGTTAGTACGTATGTGTACCGTACAAGCCCAATATT
>MAAB01030420.1_pt1 | contig 17170 bp, 8 predicted proteins | sample 1115991 | NCBI WGS metagenome assembly MAAB01 (sample SAMN04961124, study PRJNA320927) | seawater metagenome | isolation source: sample BD02T18 sea water enriched with oil for 18 days | place: USA:Gulf of Mexico | collected 2013-07-27
TCAAATAAACCATCATTAAACCAATGAATTAATTTCCAATCGCCATCAATTACAGCAGAACTCATTCGATCACCTGTTGAGTTTGGTCTTGAAATAGGTGAATGCCAAAACATAGGCGGGCGTTGTTCGCCGTTACCTAAAAGCGAGTCAAAATAACTGATACCATCTTTATGATCATCAGGACTGATAGGCAAACCAGCCAACTGAAGAATGGTAGGGTAGTGATCCGTTCCGGTAACTTGGGTATTACTTGTTATACCTGCGGTGATTTTTGCTGGCCACTTGATAATATGCGGTACACGTATGCCACCATCATATAGCCAGCCTTTACCATGTTTATAAGGTAAGTTCGAGGTGGCAAGTTCACGATTTTTAGGTCCTCGAGATGATAATCCACCATGATCTGATGTAAAAATAACAACGGTATTATCAGTTAAACCTAATTTGGCTAATTGATCATTTACACGACCAACACTTTCATCAACAGATTGAACCATGGCTGCATAAACGGGGTGATTTTGCATGGTTTTACTGACACTGATACCTGTACCGTCAGGTTTAATGTCGTATTGAGAGCTACCTTTAACAGCTTCTCTTCCCATCTTTTTTAATTTACTTTCAAAGTATTCAATTTCATTTGGGCGAGATTTAATAGGCGTATGAACGGCGTAATGAGAAAGAACCAATAAGAAGGGGGCATCTTTATTACGTTCAATGTAACCCAATGCTTCATCGGTCATACGCGTGGTTAAAAAATCTCCTCTTTTACCGGTAACATTTTTAAAGGTTTCTTTACCTTTCTTAGATTTAGCACCCCATGGATAAAAGTAGCTGTCTGGTGCGCCAGCAGTACCAGCTAGAATACTTTCATCAAAACCTTGATTTTTAGGCCAACCATTGTGCTCTTTTTTACCTAAGTGCCATTTACCAATAAATCCGGTTTTATAGCCAACTTTTTTTAAATGCTCGGCAAAAGTAACTTTATCTGTAGGCAACGAATTTTTCATTTTTACTAGACTACTACCCATTCTTGCAGGAGATTGACCACTCATAAAACCGATTCTTGAAGGTACGCAACGAGGATGAGCAACATAGGTATTATTAAACTTCATACCATCAGCTGCAAGCTGATCTAAATTAGGTGTTTCGTAGAAATCACTACCGTAACTTGCTAAATCTTGTCGGCCAAGATCATCAGCAATAATCAAAACAATATTCGGTTTTGTGCTTTGCTTATTCTTGTTCGGTGAAGTGCTGTTTGCCGAAAATGCAGTCAGCAAAAAAATGGTTAAGATAAAATAGTTAAAATTGTGTGCTGACATTATTTTGATTCCGTATTGGTATAATTGAATGATGTTTGTAATCGTATGTCAGTATGCGATGAGCCTAGCATAACATTGAACTGGCCTGTTTCAGCAAGCCAGTTATTCGTATTTATATCCCAAAACGATAAATCTCTTGGGGTTAGTGTAAAGGTCACTATATTGCTCTCGCCTGGCGCTAACTCCACCCGGTTAAAGCCTTTAAGTTCTTTTAACGGCCTTTCAACTGAAGCGCTTTCGTCATGCAAGTATAACTGCACCACTTCAGCTCCTTTTCGCGAGCCGGTATTAGTAATAGTTGCACTTATGACAATGTTATTTTGATCTGAAATATTAAGTTCTGAAGGGGCAATATTTGTATATTCAAACTGACTATAAGATAAACCATGACCAAAGGGGAATAATGGTTTTATATTTTGCTGTTCGAACCAACGATAGCCGATAAAAACACCTTCTTTATATAGTGCTTCTTGGGCATTGTAATCATCTAAGGCAATGGCAGCGGTGTCCGCTAATTTTCTCGGTAAAGTCATTGGCATTTTACCTGACGGATTAACATTGCCCACTAATACATCGGCATACGAACGACCTGCTTCCATACCACCATACCAACCCCAAACTATTGCTTTTGCTTGTTCCACCCAAGGCATTTCAACCGCTGAACCTGCTGTAATGAAAACAATAGTATTGCTGTTAGCGCCAAGCAAATCTTTTATCACCTCATCTTGTGCATTAGGTAAAATTATATTGGTTCTATCTTTTGACTCCCTATCGTCAGCATGACTTAAACCACCAAAGTAGATTACTGCATCAGCACTTTTTGCCGCTGCGACATATTCGTCTTCTGAGCTAAATAAACTACCAGGTGCATCCCATCCCAAGAGGTAGGACTGGTTGCCAGTGTAGTTAATAGTAAAGTTATATTCTTGGTCAGCCTTTAATGAAATAGGATATTCAATAATTTTATTGTTGTTACTTTGATGTGTTAAAACTACTTTGTTATTAACTTTTAGTTCAAACTGTCCCTTTAAGGAAAGCTTTAATTTATGTTCACCTGATTGCAATGGTTTAAGTCTAGCTTTCATCGTAACATATTCATTACCAACCGAAACAGGTGAGCTATAAGCGGAGTCTGGTAACCATGCCCAATGGATGGTTTTTTTACGTTGTGCTGTTTTATAATGTATTAAACGCCATGCCGGAGTTCCTGTGCCAGCATGGCGAGTAACCACATAATCACCCGCAATTGGTAAAATACTTTTGCTGCTGCGTGCGCGCATATGGGTAATATTGACAGAATCCCCAAGCTCCTCTTTAAGTCCTTGTAATGGTGTAATTTCGTATAATGATTTCACCTGTGATGAGCCACCACCTGTACCGTGTGCTTTATCAGCATTCGGCCCAAGCACTAAAATATTTTTTATTTGCTTTTTATTTAGCGGTAAAACACCATCATTTTTCAATAGCACAATGCCTTGTTCGGCTATAGTACGGGCTGCAAGGCGATGTTCAGGAATATTGCGTTGGCCAGACTTACGGTCAATATCCATCATACCAATGCTCAACTGAACTCGAAGAATACGGCGAACTTTGTCGTCGAGTACCGCAACAGGCACCTTACCTGATTCGATCATCTCAAGCAGTGGCGCAGCTAAATGATAATCGTCATAAGACTCCACTCGGGTACCCATTTCAATATCTAGGCCATTCATTGCGGCATCATAGGTATTAATGTTTACGTCCCAGTCAGTCACTAGAAAACCATCAAAACCCCATTCACCTTTTAAAATATCTTTAATCAAATGCTTACTTTGGTTGGCATTGGTACCTCTGAAATTGTTGTAAGCGCCCATTACCGCATGTACACCAGCCTCTTTTACACCTGCTTCAAAAGCCGGTAAATAAACTTCTCGTAACGTTCTCTCATCAGGCTTAGCATCAACCCCATGACGATTAAGCTCTTGAGTATTTAAGGCATAATGTTTTACCGTTGCGGCAACATCATTTGCTTGAATGGCTTTAATTTCAGGTACAACTAACTTGGCCGCTAAATAAGGATCTTCACCTAGGTATTCAAAGTTTCTACCATATAAAGGTAAGCGTGCTAGATTAACGCCTGGTCCTAAAATGACATCTTTTCTACGGTGCCTTGCTTCACTACCTAAAACATGACCATGCAGTGATGCCATTTTTGGATTCCAGCTAGCTGCAACAGCCGTAAGTGGAGGTAAGTAAGTCGATTGATCATCACTCCATCCCGCTGATTTCCAACTATCGCGTGATATTTCTTGTCGAACGCCATGAGGGCCGTCAGACATCCACATTTCATGTATACCTAAACGTTCAACAGAGGCTATCGAGAATTTACTATTGGCATGAACCAGCGATACTTTTTCTTCCAGTGTTAATTGGCTCAATAACTTTTCAACATCTGACTCTACCGAAGCTAAGCGCGGTGAGATTTGTTGTTCAGTTGAATAAGGGGCATTTACGGTGTTACCTTGCTGCTGTTTTTGTTGAGAGCATGCTGCAAGCCCAAGTAAAGAGAATATAATTAAAGTTGACTTGATCATAAAAGTGGGCTCTTAAAGTTAATTAAATTGTTTAGAAGATAAATGCTAGCTGTCATCTCATGGCCTTTTGACAAGGTAATCAACTTCTTTGGTTTTATTGCTTGTGTTTGTTTAGTTGACAATAGAGCATCGCTTAATAAAGGCATTAAGCTGAAGGGAATTGTTGTTTTGATATTGTTGTTATTAATCATACTCGACCATGTTTTTATCTACCTAAAATAATGTGATTGTTTAAATGGTACTTCTCTTAACTGCTTGTTATTAATCTTTAAAACTCAAGTGATGTGCTTGCCATATTTGTATGACCATTTACCTTGCTACCTTGGAAATTGATATTTCTATCTAATTCAACTACGCAATATTAAAGATTTGTTTACTCATTTTGATGATTTATTAAATAATAGTTTGACATCGATGTCAATAATGGATTAACTTAAGACGTCTATTAAATTTAAGTGCTATATTATTTCGGAAGGATATTGGAAAGTTATTTCGGAAAGTATGATGCAAAAATGTAAATAATATAATGTCGGGGAGTAACATGAACAATCTAGGCCTAAAATTTCAACCAACCTTAGTCGCTATTTCTGTAGCACTTGCTATGTCATCAGTTTCAGCTGAAGAAGTAAAAACTAAAGAAACTAAAGCGGATGAAACTGAAGTGATCACAGTCACAGGGATTCGAGGAAGTCTTAGTGAAGCTTTGAATAACAAGCGCTTTTCAGATCAAATTGTTGATTCTATTTCTGCAGAAGATGTTGGAAAATTCCCTGATGATAATATCGCTGAAGCCCTACAGCGTATTGCTGGCGTGAGTATGAGCCGTGATGAAACAGGCTCTGGTGATGTTGTCAGCATCCGCGGTATGGGTCCAGACATGAATAAAGTCACCATGAATGGACAAGCGGTTGCATCAGCAGGTGGAGTAGGAAATACCGGCCAAGGTTTCTCATTCGGTGTACTTTCAGCTGACATGATATCAGCGTTAGAAGTGTGGAAAAGTCCTAAAGCAAGTCAAGATGCCGGTTCTGTTGGTGGTACGGTTAATATTAAGACCAAATCTCCATTAGAAGTAGAGGAAACTAAAATTCACCTGGGACTTGAAGCCGGTTTTCAAGAAGTGGGCGAGGAAAACTCACATAAAGTTACTGCACGTATTATTAGTCAATTCTTTGATAATAAAGTAGGCCTTTCGTTTGGCTTTAATCAATCTGCATCTCCCTATAGAACTGATTCTGCAGGCGTTAATAGTTATGTTAAGCCAAAAAATCCAAGTAATATGGTTGATGAATCGGGCGCGGCATATGATGGCAGTAATTGGGGCGATGGCTGGGATGATGGTAAACCTTGGATGATTAACGGTTATAAGTTGCAACAAAGAACGGCAAATCGTGATAAAAACGGTGCTGACTTCACCTTGCAATGGCGTCCGACGGACGCATTAGATATTCGTTTGAATGGTTTGTATGCGGAACAAATTGATGATGACCATCAAGAAAATTTATTGTTTAAATTTAATGCCGGTGGCCGAAAGGGTAGAGAAGGCGTTGTTGATGAAAATGGTTTTGTCAGTGAAGTGGCTGTAACACCCAAAAATGGCAACCAACGTGATTTACAGTTACAAACCTGGTTAAGAACCCATGAAAAGGATACAAAAGCGGTTAATTTCAATGTAGATTGGACGGTAACAGACAACTCTAGCTTACTATTTGCAGCAGGAACGAGTGAAGGTAATCGTTGGATGGGGCAGCAGTTTCCGGTTTTCTTAGCATCGGGTGTTTTATCTTACAATCAAAATACTTCATCAAGCACACGTTTTCCTGATTTGGCGGTAAACGGTGAAGTGGCGATGCCAGAAGATAACGCGTTTTTGCTTACTTCTGTCGCTAATCAAATAAAGCAATGGGAAGAAACGAATGATTATATCCAGTTAGATTATGAGCTCGATACGGGTTTTGAAACTTTTCATCAAATCTCTGTTGGTGTTAAAAGTATTGAAACGCACAATAGTCAACAAGTACAAAAAGGTAAAATATCAGGTAACTTAGGGACAATGGAAGATTTCTACAGTCATACCACACCTAGTACCGCTTATTATCAAGGTACACCGTGGAATAGCTGGTCAACCGCATCTTTTGCTGCGATTGAAGAGGTTTGGGGTGATATTGATGATATTGAACTTGGTCTAAATACCAACGTAGACGTTCCCAGTAAAACAAAAGCTGAAGGCAGTCCAATTGAAGATTGGCAAGTTGATAATGATATCACAGCGCTATATATTCAAGCAGATTTTGACGCTGAGTTTATTTGGCCTGTTAGAGGTAATATCGGTGTGCGCTATGAAGAAACTGAGCTTACTGCGCATGCTATGACACAAGTCGGCAATGACTATACTCCGTTTACCGCAACTAACGATTATTCTGATTTCTTACCAAGTTTGAATATGGTTTTTGAGGTTAGAGAAAACTTTCTAATGAGGTTCAGTGCTGCAAAAGTTATGGCGCGTCCAATTGCACGTGATTTAGCGCCTGCGTATCGTCTTAATTCAAATGGGGAGTTAAATGGTAGTGGTGGTAACCCATATTTAGACCCCTTTAGAGCAAATCAATTAGATTTAGGTGTTGAATGGTATTTTGATGAAGGGAGCTTATTATCTGCCAACTATTTCAAAAAAGATGTTGAATCATTTATTGCTAAAGAAGTGACGAAACAACCACTTAATGGTGAAATTTATGATATATCGTCACCAGTAAATGGTGGTGCAGCAGATATTCAAGGGCTTGAATTGGGTTATCAACAACATTTTACCGGTTTACCTGGCTTTTTATCTGATATGGGTACACAAATTAATTATACCTATACTGATTCATCAACTGAATTTGTTAATACGGCCTTTGAACGTGAAATGCCAATGGAGGGTTTATCAGAGAATACTATCAATGCAACGTTGTACTATGAAGTAGAGAGCTTTTCTGCGCGAGTAGCCTATACCTATCGTGATGAATATTTGTATTCGGGAGCTGGTTGGTCAGTAAACCCAATCTTTTTGAAAGCCAGTACATATGTGGACGCTCAGTTAAATTACAAACTTAACAAAACGTTTAGTTTTGCATTCAAAGCAAATAATTTAACGGATCAAGAAATTGAACAGTATTTATTTGAAGAACAATATCCTATCAGTACCTCCCAGCCGGGGAGAAATTATAAACTTTCGATGACTGTTAGATTATAACAGTGACGTTAATGGTTATTAACAGCCAATAAAACTATCTATACTTATATAAGGGCTTGGTTAACAAGCCCTTTTTTTATTCTCATTTTTAACTCTTAATTCCAACTCAATAATTTCAAAAGATATTCTCCATTTAATCAAATAAAGCAAGTAATGACGATATACGCGCCCATGCTACTAAATTTAGATGGTGTATCTAAATAAGCTAACTCGGCTTAACAAATGTTTCTCTAGCAGCTATTGTTCGGTATCCACTTGGCAGTAAAAACCTTGAAAATGAAAGGCAATTACAAAGCCATCTGTTTCAAGTTCCTCGTGTTTCAGGTACATCCTGTGTTTATGCATTCAAATGTTTCTTTGTTGCAGATGAGGGATTTTTATCAAGTCGTAACAGTACAGACTTAAAACCTTTATTAGCAAAAGCGGTAGTAGCAACGATGTATAGTATTTAGGGATTTAAATATGCTGCTTGAAAATTGTTCTGTTAAGGCTTTGAAAACCTCTTTGAATAACAACGCTATTAATTGTGAAGGAGTTAAATTAAGGAAATGATATTGAGAGGTTATGTTGGTCTTTGTTGATTATTTAAGAGACTGAACTTTTTATGTTTTCTTTGAGTAGTAAAAAAACCTTGAAGATCAGTATGTAAAATACATAAATTCTTTCAAGGTCGAAAATTAAAATTCAAATTATTTTGAAGTAGCCAATACGTGTTTTAAGTTTAAATATGCAGGTTTTGCATTTAAATCTTTATCCCACACCCCAAATCTCGTCTGGTTAGGATTACTGAAATGAGGTGAATCTATTACATTCCATAAATTCCAGCTAACAACACCCGTATGGCGATTATTTAGTAGTACTTCCACTATATTAGAAAAGACCTTGTTAATCGACTGAGGCTGCTGCTGTGATTTAGGCAAAATAATGTTATTTTCAGTGACATGAAAATCTAAATGGTTTACATGTGCCCACTTAATTAATAGGTCGAATTTTTTAAGTGGCAGACTATCAGGCTTAGTCCAATCAACCCATTCTTTGCGTAAATGTGCTTGCCAACCAATACCATCAACACGTAAGCCCCTAAAGCGTAAATAAAGCACCAGCTCTTTCATTAACGCGATAGAAGCATCAGTAGTCATGCGATGCTGATTAAGAACAAGGGAAAGGTTTGGCGCATGTTCATTCGCTATCTCAAAGGCTTTGATTATATAAATTGGTACTCCTTTTTGTTGTAAAAGAGGAAACTGGTCTGGGATATCAGTTTCAAATCCTAGAATAGGCCAAGGATTTTCCCATTTATTAATGCCTTTTTTGGGACCAAACCATTTGCCATCTTCAGTGATGGTTTCATTGACCACATCCATCCATTTTACTTGTGGTGAATTATTGTAACGTTGACTTAATGCGGTCAAATATTCGGTCATTATTAATGTCAGTTCTTCAGGTGTCCGCTCATCTGCTAGCACCCATTTTGAACTTTGCGGACTTATTGGCCCATGCAAGCGGATCAATTGATTATTTTCTTTCGCTTTTTCAAGCCATTTATCTGCAATTTTCCAATTCCATTTGCCCGGCTTTGGATGAATTTTCGTTTGTTTAAAATCGTTCCCTGGCGTGATGTAACTAAACTCTCGGTTAAAAATGGTTTCTAACGCTGTGCCCCAATCTTGATAACCTATGGTTCCGCCAATATAAACATTATTAGTAAACCTTTTGGCAACAATCTCTCTTATTGATGGCTCTTTAGCATCAACAACTGTATTTTCTGTAGAACCAGAACAACCAGTCAATGTCACTAATACTGAAAGCAAAGTGAATAATTGCAGTGGCAAATATAATGAGTTTCTACTGAATTTATTTTTTTTCATATTAATTTTTACCTACAACTTTCTTATAATTTTAATGGTTTGGGTATCGTTATCTATTTGTGATTGTAATGACAAAACAATACTATTCATTCGCACTAATGTGCGCTTGTAGTTTGATTTTTAATGCATCAAGCGTTTTTTTGTATTTGTTATCAGCGACCAAATTTACTGTTTCATGCTTATCATTTTGGTGATCATAAAGCATGTCGCTGGTAACTTTATTCGTTTTTACATTACGCCATTGGGTATAGCTAAAGCTTTGTGTTTGTATGGTATCTGAGTTTTTCCAACGATAATATATAGCTTCTTTAACAGAGCTTTCAGGTTGCTTTAATAGGGGAACTAAGCTTTTTCCTTGTAATGAGCTTGGTGCTTTTAAGTTGGCTAGCTCCATTAATGTTGGGTAAATATCAACAGACTCTACCAGTGCTTTTGATTCTTGGCCAAGTTCAAAGTCTTTGCGTAAAGTGTTGGGTACTTTTATAAGTAATGGTATATGATTAGCGACATTAAAAGGAGAGTGTTTAGCCCAAAGCCCATGTTCACCTAAGCTCCAACCATGGTCGCCCCAGACAACAACAATAGTATTGTCGGCTAATTTTAACGTTTGTAACTCATTAAGTATGTTACCAATAAGCGCATCGCTGTAACTGGTTGCTGCATAATAGCCGTGAATTAAATCTAGTGCTAAATCATCGGGGATAGGGTTGTTACTTTTTGTATCAGGCATTAAACCATTGTGGCCATAATTTCTAAGTTCTCCAAAGTTATGATAAGCACTTTTAGGCGCTGAATTAGGAAACGCTGGCGTTTGAGTAAGGCTAATATCTGATTTTTTATAGAGGTCCCAATATTTTTTTGGAGCATTAAATGGCAAATGAGGTTTTTTTAATCCCACCGCTAAGAAAAACGGTTTTTCTTTTGTTTTAGCTATGGCTAATTGTCGAATCGCTTCGATGGCAATATGGCCATTTTTATAAGCATCGTCAGGTACATCCATTGATTCAAAAGCAGTGTGGTATTTTTTAGACTCTTTACCTGTCTCTTTTGTTTCTGGATTTAAATAATCTCGACGACTCAGTATTGCATGAATGTTTTTACTACTACTGACCGTATCTTCATTTTTCACTTCTTTTGGACGCCAAGGGGGGATACTCCATGATTTACTATGATCACTTTTATTATTGAAAACTTTACCTAGGCTAACCGTATAATAACCGCTTTCCTTAAATACAGCAGACATAGGTTTAGCCCAAGGTGCATCTTTGTCTGCACTATTAAAGGCAACAAAGCGAGATTTTGTTGGCCGTACGCCGGTGAGCATTGATGCTCTAGACGCACCACAAACTGGCACATTTGAATAGGCACGAGTAAAGTTTAGTCCCTTTTTTGCAAGCGCATCAATATTAGGTGTTAAAATATTATCAACGGCATATTCACCATGCTGCACTCTTAGATCATCAACCAGTATAAATAGTATATTGGGCTGCGTGCTTGCCATCGAAAGTGAGCTACATAATAAGAGGGCGCATGTTAAAATACTTTTATTTTTCATATGAATACCAATATCTAAATACCAACATAAAAAAGCCTGTGAACTCATATTTTTCTGGGAGTTGACAGGCTTTTTAATTAATGTGCTTTGTTCGTTTTATATTTTTTATTGAATTCTTTTTGCTTTTCAGCTGAAAGGCTTTTAACGCCATGCTTCATAAACTGTCGTAAATCTTTCGCGTCATCGTTTCTCAACCAATCATCAGGAAATTCAGCCGCTTTAGAGCGAGAGCCCTCACGAAATACTGCGCCGGAACTAAATTTCTCAGTATAAGGCACTGTATGTTGCCCCTGGTTGTTTTGTAACTTTTTAAATAATTCAGCACGCATATTAACTAAGGTCTCGATATGCTTAGGATCATCTATCAGGTTCACCATTTCATTTGGATCATTTTCAATATCATATAACTCTTCGGTATCCCAAATACCATGGTATTGAATGTATTTAAATTTGTCAGCGCGTAATGCAAAAGTAGTGGGTGTTGATGGATAGTTGAACTCCCAATAATACTCATAAAGGAAGTCTGTTCGCCAATCAGGATCTGTCTGACCTTTTGCGATAGACAGAAAGCTATCACCATCAAAATGGCTTGGTTTTTCAACACCTGCCATTTCTAAAAATGTTGGTGCAATATCAATATTTGCGACCATTTTATCGACAACAGTACCAGCTTCTAGGTAGCCAGGGGCATAGGCAAGTAATGGCACGCGCATTGATTCTTCATAAGCATTGCGTTTATCAATTAAGCCATGCTCACCAAACATAAAACCGTTATCGCCCATTAACACTACCGTAGTTGATTCAGTTAAATCATTCTCTTCTAACCACTGCAATATTCGTCCAAGGCTGTCATCAACGGCAGAAATTGCACGGTGATATTGTTTTTTATATTCTTTTACATCTAAAGAACTATGATATAAAAAATCGACGCCATGCCAGCTATTGCGCTGGTTTTGCACCCACATAGGTTTGCCTTTATTGTTTTCAGGCGTATCAGCTTGACTGGCTGGCTCTGGAATTTTTACTGCGTCATATTGATTTTCATGACGTTTTGCAGGGGCAAAATTTGAATGCACTGCTTTATGTGATAAATATAAGAAAAACGGTTCGTCTTTTTTTACACTATCTAGCCACCCAATAGAATAATCTGTTAATTCATCGGTTATATAGCCTTTTTGTGGAACACGCTTACCATTGATATTGAATGTATATGGCTTACCGTTAGGTAATGTTTTCGGGTAATACACCCCTTGTCCAGGGAAGCTTAGCCAATAATCAAAACCTGGTTGAGGTCCGTCACTGGTACCATGTCCTTCAGCTTCACCCATATGCCATTTGCCAATAAATCCGGTTTGATATCCTGCTTGTTGTAAATATTGAGGAAAAAATTCAGTACCTTCACGTGGCGCTTTATTGTTATCAACCACGCCGTGGTTATGCATATATTGGCCTGTTAATATTGATGCTCTACTTGGAGAACAAAGTGCCGTTGTAACGAATGCATTTTTAAAATGAACCCCACCATTGGCAAGCTTATCCATATTGGGTGTATTTAAAATAGGGTTTAAAATACCTAACTCATCATAACGCTGATCATCGGTTAAGACATAAATCACATTACGTTTTTTGTTTTGCTTTAGCTTTGTATTATCAGCAGCATATGCGTAGTTAGTTAAAGCAAGTACGCTTGAAATTGCCCCTATACAAAGAAAACTTATTGATTTTTTTAACACTGTAATATTCCCTGAAGAGTTTTTGTTAACAACATTAAACAGTGTATTGACATCGATGTCAATACACTGTTTAATGTTGTTAACTAATATAGAGGTTCAAATAATGCATTTTAAAAAAGTTTTCACATTGACTGTCTTTGCCTTAATGACTAGTCAAGCATGTTCCGATACACAAAATTTCCCTTATAAGAATAAATCGCTAACAGCAGAGCAGCGTGTAGATGATTTACTTGGACGTATGACCCTACGTGAAAAGGCTGGCCAAATGAGTCAATATGTTGGTATAGAACATATTAAAGAAGCTCAACAGTCAATTTCAGAACAAAATCTTGCGAATAGCGATCAAAAAGCCTTTTATCCCGGATTAACCACGGATGATTTATTAGCACGTATTGAAAAAGGCGAAATAGGTTCTTTTTTGCATGTTGTGAATGCGAAAGAAGCAAATGAACTTCAACAACATGCGATGGACTCACGTCTTGGTATTCCATTGATTATTGGGATCGATGCAATTCACGGTAATGCTTTAGTTTCTGGAGCTACAGTGTATCCGTCACCTATTACCGCAGCTAGTTCATTTAATTTGGATTTGGTGAAAAAATCGAGTGTTGAAACAGCTAAAGAAATGCGTGCTAACGGCTCCCATTGGACCTTTACGCCTAATGTAGACATTGTGCGTGACCCTCGATGGGGCAGAGTTGGTGAAACATTCGGTGAAGATACTTTTTTAGTCAGTGAAATGGGCGTAGCGACCATTGAAGGCTTGCAACAAGGTGATTTTAACGGTTTTGAGAAAGTGATTGCCAATGCTAAACATTTTGTTGGCGGCGGTGACTCGTTAAATGGTTTAAATATTGCCCCACTTGATGTTTCAGATAGAACGTTGAGACAAGATTATTTTCCTCCATTTAAACGTGCGGTAGACGCTGGCGTTTTTACCTTTATGGCGGCCCATAATGAAGTAAATGGCGTCCCCTCACATGGTAATAAATATTTGATGGATGACGTCTTACGTGGAGAATGGAATTTTCCCGGTTTTGTGGTTAGTGACTGGATAGATATTGAACGCTTAAAGACACTGCACAAAGTGGTACCAACACAAAAAGACGCCGTCCATTTAACAATTGATTCTGGCATGGACATGCATATGCATGGACCTGGTTTCTTGGAGCCCATCATTGAGTTAGTGGCAGAGAAACGTTTAACAGAAGCGCGCATAGATGAGTCTGTCCGTCCTATTTTGTTAGCAAAATTTAGATTGGGGCTTTTTGACAACCCTTATGTTGACGAAAGCTTGGCTGGCAAACTAAATTTCCATCCTGAACATCAACAAACTTCACTTGATATGGCGCGTGAAGGTATTGTATTGCTTCAAAACAATAATGATTTGCTGCCATTAACTACAGCTAAAAAGATTTTTGTTACCGGTCCAAATGCTAATAGTCATGCAATCTTAGGTGATTGGTCTTTGCCGCAACCTGAAGATAATGTAACAACGGTTATTGAAGGTTTGAAACTACAAAATCAAGCAAATATGGCAATCGATTATCTTGATGTCGGTAATCAAGTGAAAGTGCTTAGTGATAAGCATCTTACTGAGGCGGCAGAGCGAGCAAAAGGTGCTGATTTAAGTATAGTAGTTGTTGGCGAAAATCCGCTTCGTTGGGATAGCCAAGGCAAAACTTCAGGCGAAAATGTTGCCAGAGCTGAGTTAGATTTATACGGGCGTCAGTTAGAGTTAATAAAAGCGATTGAAGCAGCAGGCAAACCAGTTGTTGTTGTATTTATTAATGGCCGTCCTATCTCTGAGCCTTGGTTAAGTGAAAATGTTGAAGCGATTGTTGAAGCATGGGAACCAGGGAGTTTAGGTGGCCAGGCTGTTGCTGAAGTGATTTATGGACAAACTAACCCAAGTGGCAAGATGCCGATTTCAGTTCCCTATAGTGTTGGACATATTCAATCTATTTATAATCACAAACCTTCGGCGTACTTTAAAGGTTATAAAGATGCCCCGACCAGAAACTTATTCGAATTTGGTTTTGGGTTAAGTTACAGCAACTTTAATATTTCAACGCCAGTATTGGCTGATGAATCAATCTCTACAACGGGTAAAACAACTGTAACGTTAACAGTGAAAAATACCAGTAAAGTTGCTGGAACTGAAATTGTGCAGCTTTACATTAATGATGAATATAGCCAAGTGACTCGTCCTGTTAAGGAGCTTAAAGCATTCAAGCGTGTACATTTAGCAGCAGGTGAAGAAAAACAAGTTGAATTTGAAGTGACAGCAGAGATGCTTTCTTATTACAACCTAGCGATGGAGTGGGTTGTTGAACCAGGTAACTTTATCATTATGGTTGGCAATTCATCACGTGAACAAGACCTTAAAACAGCTAATTTGTTAGTAAAATAAGTCAAAATAATTGCAGGAAAGAAGATGAAATTTATCTCTTTTATAGTAAAGCGTAGTTTTGCTTCGCTTCTTCTATTGCCTTGTTTAGTCATGGCAGAAACAAGTAAAGAACAACCGAATATTTTATTTATTGCGGTTGATGATATGCGAACGCTTACGGGCAGTTATGGCGATAAAATGGCGATAACCCCGAATATTGATGCGCTTGCTAATCAAAGTACGCAATTTAATAAAGCTTATGTTTCGTGGCCCGTCTGTGGCCCTTCGCGTATGAGTTTGATGACAGGTCAGCGGCCTGAAGAAAACGGTATCGTTAACTTAAAGTTTAAGATCAGAGAGGTGAATCCTAATGTTGTGACGCTTCCTCAGCTATTAAAAAATAATGGTTATGAAACTGCCGCTGTCGGTAAAGTATTTGATCCTCGTAATGTTGAAAGCCGCATTAAAGATGACCCTGCCTCTTGGACGATTCCTTATCAAACTCCTAAGGCATCTTTAAAAGGTAAAGATAAATTAGCGGTGAAGTCTATCGATGCGCCAACGGAAAAGTTTGTTGATGGAAATATTAATAATAGAGGTAAAGAATTACTAACGCAGATGGCAAAAAATGATAAACCATTCTTTTTAGCCGTTGGTTATAAACGTCCACATTTGCCTTTTATAGCACCCAAAAAATATTTTGACTTATACGATCGTGCAGCTTTTGAGCTCGCACCTTTTCAACAAGCGCCAAAGAACAGTAATGCCAAATATATTTTAAACAATAATGGTGAAATGCGTACTTACCGCCCAACCCCAAAAGCAGGTGGAAAAATTATCCCTTACCCGAAAGGCGATTTTTCAGAAGCACATCAGCGAGAATTACTTCATGGTTACTACGCTACCATGGCCTTTGTTGATAGCTTAGTAGGCGACTTACTTGAAACCTTAGAAAAAACGGGTGAAGCTGATAATACCATCGTCGTATTCTGGGGTGATCACGGCTTTCATTTAGGTGATCACGGCATGTGGGGAAAACATACCACGATGGAGCAGGCTAACCGTATTCCTTTGTTGATAAAATTACCCAACGGTGCATTTGGTCAGTTTAATAGACCTGTTGAGACCTTGGATTTATATCCGACATTAGCAGAATTAGCGCAAGTGAAAACGACGCAAACCATGCATGGTCAATCGCTGGTTAAGGTATTAAAAGACCACTCATCACCATTAGAAAAAGAAATCGCCATTAGCCAATATAAACGTGGTGGCACTTTTGGTTATTCATTACGCACAAATAGATACCGTTATACCGAATGGATAAATAAGAATAAAGACGTTTTATATCGCGATTTATATGACTTAGACAAAGATCCCTTGGAAACAGTAAATATTGCAGTACAAAAAGAAAATCAATCAATAGTTACTGAGTTAGCTAAGACATTAAGACAGCACAAAGCTGGGCTAAAACGATTGTAATCAAAACAACTTTATTCGAAACCCTTATAACGGGTTGTTTACTATAAAAAATTAGAAGAGGTAATAATAATGGCAAGTCCATCAATGGCCGCAACAAAAGAAGTAACTGGTGAATTAGATAATAATGAAGGTTATTCATTTGCGTTGGTTTCATTAACTTCGCTGTTTTTTATGTGGGGGTTTATCACCTGTTTAAATGATATTCTGATTCCTCATTTAAAAAATGTTTTTAGTTTGTCATATAGCCAAGCAATGCTCATTCAGTTTTGTTTTTTTGGCGCTTACTTTTTGGTTTCATTACCTGCCGGCTCGCTTATTAAAAGAGTTGGTTATCAAAAAGGTATTGTTACTGGGTTAGTTATTGCCAGCATCGGTTGTGCTTTATTTTACCCCGCAGCTTCACTTCAGAGCTATCAGGTATTTCTTGGCGCTTTATTTGTATTAGCTTCAGGTATAACGTTATTACAAGTGTCTGCAAATCCTTACGTAAGTATTTTAGGTGATGCAAAAACGGCGTCTTCACGCTTAACATTAACCCAAGCATTTAATTCTTTAGGGACTACAATTGCCCCGTACTTGGGTGGTTTATTAATTTTAGATGCAGCTGCAGATTCAATGACAGCAGCTGAAGGTGCATCAGCGGTTCAAGGCCCTTACTTAATACTTGCTTCAGCGTTACTTATTCTTGCTGCTATTTTTGCTTATATTAAATTACCTAACTTAGGCCAGGTGACAAGTACCGAAACAGAAAATACAGAAATATCAGGCTCTGCTTGGAGCTATCGACACTTAGTTCTAGGCGCTATTGGCATATTTGTTTATGTGGGTGCTGAAGTAGGTATTGGTAGTTTTTTAATTAACTTTATGGGTTTAGAGTCAATTGCTCATTTAGAAGAGGCTGAAGCTGCCCAATACTTAACTTACTTCTGGGGTGGTGCAATGGTAGGCCGTTTCATCGGCGCGGCAGTCATGCAGAAAGTTTCTGGTGGTAAAGTATTATTTATTTGTGCCACTGC
>MAAB01030421.1_pt1 | contig 17161 bp, 15 predicted proteins | sample 1115991 | NCBI WGS metagenome assembly MAAB01 (sample SAMN04961124, study PRJNA320927) | seawater metagenome | isolation source: sample BD02T18 sea water enriched with oil for 18 days | place: USA:Gulf of Mexico | collected 2013-07-27
GCGTCGATATCATCAGGGTCGGTTAATTCTGCGGGTTCTTCTTTCTCTTCAATTTTAGCTTCTGCAGGTGCTGCTGGTTGAGCAGCCAGTGAATCCATTAACGCGTCGATATCATCAGGGTCTGTTAATTCTGCGGATTCTTCTTTCTCTTCAATTTTAGCTTCTGCAGGAGCCGCTGGTTGAGCCGCTATTGAGTCCATTAACGCGTCGATATCATCAGGGTCGGTTAATTCTGCGGGTTCTTCTTTCTCTTCAATTTTAGCTTCTGCAGGTGCTGCGGGTTGAGCAGCCAGTGAGTCCATTAACGCGTCGATATCATCAGGGTCGGTTAATTCTGCGGGTTCTTCTTTCTCTTCAATTTTAGCTTCTGCAGGAGCCGCTGGTTGAGCCGCTATTGAATCCATTAACGCGTCGATATCATCAGGGTCGGTTAATTCTGCGGGTTCTTCTTTCTCTTCAATTTTAGCTTCTGCAGGAGCTGCTGGTTGAGCCGCCATTGAGTCCATTAACGCATCTATGTCGTCTGGATCGGTCAACTCTGCGGGTTCTTCTTTTATGTCTGCAGGAGCTGCTGGTTGGGCCGTCATTGAGTCCATTAATGCATCGATATCATCAGGGTCTGTTAACTCTGACGGAGCGTCTTCTTGATCGCTTTCTATTTCATCTAAAATACTATCTACATCAAGTAAGTCATCATTACTTTCTGATTGATCATCCTCTACCGTATCAATTAATAGATCATTTAATAAATCTTGATCTAATAATCCACCTTCTAATGCTTCTCCCGGCTCTTCGTCTGATTCGTTGATATCTTCATCTAAGCCAGAAAGTAAAGAATCTAAATCACCTTGATCTAACTCACCGCCTTCTAATTCTTCACCATCAAGTGAAATATCTTCGAGGTCGTCAAGATCACCTAAGTCGTCTAAATCATCTAAGTCGTCTAAACCATCTAAGTCATCATCTAAGTGGATAACATCATCGTCCAGTAGATCGTCATCTAACGACAAGCTATCCTCATTAGAAAATAAAGAGTCATCTACGTCTTCAGTTAAATCCATTGATAGCTCGTCATCGAGTGATAACTCGTCATCTAGTGATAGCTCGTCATCTAGTGAAAGTTCATCATCTAACGACAGTTCATCGTCGAGGGATATTGGCTCATCAACCTCGGCGGTCTCTTCTGTTACTTTTTCACTATCCTTTTTCGATTTCTTAGGCTTCTTAACTTTAGTTACTTCGTCCGTCTTTTTACGGCGAATAAACCAAGCGAATAGACTGATTAAAAATACTGCTGGCAGTGAGCCCATCAGTACAATAAACCAAGCTTGAGACGTTAGCCCCTGATTTTCCAGTTCCGCTTGTTGCTTTTCTAATAAAAGCTCTTGCTCTCTCGCTTCCGCTTTTCTTAATAGCTCTTGCTGAAGTGAGATAACATCATCCAGCTGAATTTTAATCTCTTTACCTTTTGCCACTTCATTTTGCATAACATCAAGCTGTTCATTAAAATTACTTAAGCGAGAATTTAAATTTTCATTTTCTTTTAGTATTGCTTGTAAGCCATCGATAGAATCTAAGACATCATTTTGAATCGTTTCTAACCGAGCTGTTTGTTTGGTGTCAATCTCATCAATTTGCTGATTAATTTCTTGTTTAGTCGCATCTAAATCTTTTTTTCTAATGGATAAGTCAGCAGGGGCTATAGTTTTTTTCTTAATTGTTTTAGCCACTTGCTTTTGCCAAGCTTTGTCATCGGTGCTTGATTTTATTTTTGCTGATTCAGGGCTTATGGCGCGCATCTCTTCAATAGAAGGTAATTTTAAATACTGACCATTGATAAGGTGGTTTAAGTTATTTTGTTTAAATGCTTGAGGATTTTTTTGATAAAGCGCCTGCATAACTTGATAAACAGACAAAGTGGTTTCGGGACGAACTTTTAAGGCTATATTCCACAAAGTGTCTCTTGAAGTAAGGGGACCATATTGATCATAAGGAAACATATCCGTTGCTTTTGGCCCACGAATACGAATACCACCCTCTTCGAAAGCGAATAATGAAACACTGAATGTGGTAATGCTGATAAATATTACCTGCCACAGGCACAGGCGAAATAGTCGATGCATCAAGTTTTCCTAATTATTTTTATTTGTTGCCAATAGTTTGGCACTTCTAACCTTAGAGAATTAAAGCAAAAATTATTCCAACCTTGCTTTACTACTTTGTATCATAGCAAGTTAATCCCGAGAGTTTTACTAAAAATAAAACAAAAAAACTCGTCGTTAACTATAACGACGAGTTTTCATTTTTCTTTAATAAATCTTAACGTTAACGGTTATTTAAAGTTATACCGCAAACAATCAAACATTATGAAAGATGGTCACTCACTAAGAGCTCAGCAATCTGTACACTGTTTGTTGCTGCGCCTTTACGAACGTTATCTGCAACAATCCACATGTTAATACCGTTGCTGTGGCTAATGTCTTCACGGATACGGCCAACATATGTCGCATCTTTACCGCTTGCATCACCAATTTGAGTTGGAAAGTCTGCGTCATCGCGACAAACAACAATACCTGGCGCTTGCTCGAGTAAATCTTTAACTTCTTCAGCAGAAATTGGCGAGCCCGTTTCAATATGTAAAGATTCACCATGGCCGAAAAATACTGGCACGCGAACCGCCGTCGGGTTCACAAGTACATTTTCATCACCTAGAATCTTCTTCGTTTCCCACACCATCTTCATTTCTTCTTTGGTGTAGCCATTATCCATAAATACATCAATTTGTGGGATAACGTTAAACGCGATTTGACGAGGGAAGTTTTTCGTTTCAACAGGCTTACCACTCAACAGGTCAGCAGTTTGCTTTGCTAATTCATCCATAGCAGCTTTACCGCCACCAGAAACCGACTGGTAAGTAGAAACGTTAACACGCGTAATACCCACAGCATCATAAATAGGCTTAAGCGCCACCATCATTTGAATGGTTGAACAATTAGGGTTAGCTATGATATTACGATTACGGTAATCAGCTAGTGCACTAGGGTTAACTTCAGGTACGATTAATGGAATATCGTCATCGTAACGAAATTCAGACGTATTATCGATAACAATACATCCTTCATCAGCCGCCAATGGTGCAAATTTAGCTGAGATAGAACCACCCGCAGAGAAAAAACCAATTTGTGCTTGGCTAAAATCAAAATGGTCAGCGTCGAGTACTTCAATACTTTCACCATTAAAATCAATAAATTCACCGGCAGAACGAGCGCTTGCTAGTGGATATAATTTATTGATCGGGAAATCACGTTCTTCTAATATTTCTATGATAGTTTTACCTACCAAACCTGTAGCGCCTAATACGCAAACATCAAATTTCTGTGCCATTTTACTCTCTCTTTACTTTGAACAACGTTGCTTTTAATAAGTTACTTTTTAAGAAAACCAAGATGATGTGGCACATCACTCTTGGCTTGATTAGTCATACTGACGTTAACCGAAGAAAACTCCCTGCGAGCCGGATAAGTTTTTCTTATATGGTCAAAACCATGACTTAAAATTGTTTGTCTGAAAATTCCATCATCGCGACGCACATCGTAAACCATTTTGACTAACTGGCTTAGTAGTATTTGCTCGAATGGCTGATTAATTTTAACGTCAGTAATTGATGCCTGCGGTAAAAAATCGCTTAACTGCTTGTTTACGGGTATTTTCAGCTGTTGACATAATGCCTGATAGAGCATTTCTGTTCCACGAGCTTTTCCTTCTAAGCTATAACCAGCAATGTGCGCAGAAGAAATCTCGGTGTGCTCAATAAGTTCATGTAATATATTTGGTTCATTTTCCCAAACATCTAAAACAAGCTTTAAACCGTGTCCTTGTTTTTTCATCACAAGCAAGGCTTGATTATCTATCACTTCACCACGACAAGCATTAATAAGAATTTGCTTTTCATTAAGCTGTTTCAAACGATGTTCGTTTAATAAATGAAAAGTAGGATGTTCACCATCTTCAATAATAGGCACATGCAATGAAATAACATCGCAAGCTAAAACATCTTCAAGTGAGTCATATTTTCTTTCATCGTTATTATTTTGTTGTTGAGCTTCAAGTAACGGATCACAAATTATATATTTTATGCCTAACGCTGTTAACTTTTCACTTAAACGTGTTCCAGTATTTCCGCCACCAACAATACCGACAGTTAAAGAGAACAAATCAATAAGATAGCGTTCAGCTAAAACGACCAAGGTGCTGATCACATATTCGGCAACAGAAATTGCGTTGCAACCTGGCGCTGACGTAAAAGTAATATCACGATTATTTAAATAATCCTGGTCGATATGATCAACACCTATGGTTGCGGTACCTACAAATAGACACTGTTGATTGTTACTTAGCAGCGTATGATTTACTTTTGTTATTGATCGGACTAACAATACATCAGCATTCTCTGCTTGTTCAGCAGTTAATTCACGACCAACAAAAGGGTGTAATTGGCCTAAATCACCAAAAAATTCTTTGGCAAATGGCATGTTTTCATCATAAAAAATATTCATTTTTTATCGGAGGACTTTATTCAGGTATGTATAGTGAGATTATTTTCTTTTCTGCATAAAAAAGCCACTAATAAAAGTGGCTTTTATAATATTTTTTTAATTAGTTAACCTGAGGTTGCCCAAATTAATTAACAGAAAATATTTATTTGTATTTTTTCATCACTAAAGTAGCGTTAGTGCCACCAAAACCAAAGCTGTTAGACATGATCAAGTTAAGATCAACATCACGCTTTTCAGTCACGATATCTAAGCCTTGAGCTTTCTCATCTAAGTTATCAACATTGATAGACGGAGCAACAAAACTGTTTTCCATCATTAATAATGAGTAAATAGCTTCATGAACACCCGCCGCACCTAGTGCATGGCCAGTCATTGCTTTTGTTGCGCTAATTGCTGGTGATTCTTCACCAAATAATTCTTGAATTGCGCCAAGCTCTTTAACATCGCCAACAGGTGTAGAAGTACCATGGGTGTTTAAGTAATCAACTTTACCTTCAACACCTTGCATTGCTTGTTGCATACAACGTACTGCGCCTTCGCCACTTGGAGCTACCATATCGAAACCGTCAGACGTTGCGCCATAGCCGACAATTTCAGCGTAAATGTGTGCGCCACGAGCTAATGCATGTTCAAGCTCTTCAACAACAACCATACCGCCGCCGCCAGATATAACAAAACCGTCACGATTAGCATCGTAAGTACGAGAAGCAAGTTCAGGTGTGTCGTTACGACCCGCAGATAATGCGCCCATACCGTCAAACATCATGGCTAAAGACCAATGAACTTCTTCACCACCACCAGCAAATACAATATCTTGTTTGCCTAATTGAATAAGCTCCATTGCGTTACCGATACAATGCGCACTTGTTGCACAGGCTGAACTGATTGAATAGTTAACGCCTTTAATTTTAAATGGTGTTGCTAAACAAGCTGAAACGGTACTACCCATTGTTTTAGGAACCGCATAAGGGCCAACACGACGAATACCACGATTACGTAAAGTATCAGTTGAAGTTACGATATTTTCTGATGAAGCACCACCAGAGCCAGCAACAATACCCGTACGAAAATTTGATACTTGATCGTCCGTTAATTTTGCATCATTGATTGCTTGTTCCATAGCAATGTAGGCATAACCTGCTGCATCACCCATAAAACGAAATGCTTTACGGTCAATATGATCTTTAGGTTCAATCGTTGGCTTGCCCCAAACATGGCTTTTTAAACCCGCTTCTTCAAAACTGTCCGATTTACTAATACCTGAACGGCCTGCTTTAAGAGATGATAAAACTTCTTCCGCATTGTTACCGATACTCGATACAATGCCTAATCCGGTGATCACTACACGTTTCATTTGAATAACCATTTAAAAATTGAAAAATCAGGCATATCATACAGAATTTTGCCCAAGAACTGGTCTGCTCAGTGTACACGTGTACTCTGATATTTACAATTTAATGACAGACTCTTTTATTTTACGCTAAAATACACGCTTTAATGCCTGATAACCAATGGATTTAATAAAAACTTGTGATTGAACAACCTAAGCAAAAAAATAATCGACTCGAAAGTAAAGGTTATCAAATCAGACCATCGATAAAGCAGCCCGAGAGTGTCGCTGTTATTGGTGGTGGAATCGCTTCTGCATGTGTTGCCTATGCGCTGACACAAAAAAATATAGCCGTCACACTTTATTGTAAAGATGATGAAATAGCGCAAGGGGCTTCAAGCAATCATGTTGGTGCCTTATTTCCTCTCATTCATCAACAAGTTGACGAGATAAGCTTGTTTTATCAGCAAGCCTTTTGGCATGCGCTAAAGTGTTATAAAGATTTACACAACAAAGGATATACTTTTAGTCATGATTGGTGTGGTCTACTTGAAATATCTTACAAAATAGCTTTAGAAAAAAGGCAAGGTATATTCGAGCAATCAAGTCCTTGGTCAGAAGAATTAATCACCAGTGTCAATGCAAAACAAGCCTCAATATTGGCCGGAATCACACTTAAACATGGCGGTTTATTTATGCCAAGTGCCGGTTGGATAGCCCCAGCTGAATTAGTAAAGCAATTGTTTAGTGCCGCAGAGGCAACTCAATATTTAACCATAAGAAATCAGGTAGATGTCACACAATTACATCAACAAAACGACAGCAGCTGGCAATTAACAACGAACAAAGGGCAGATAAATGAAAAGCTTGTAATTTTCTGCGGCGGCGCAGAGTCTATCAGGCTAAATATTATTGATGAATTACCGCTTACTTCTGTTCGTGGTCAAGTTACGACCATGGCAACAAACGATCATATTAAAAATTTATCAACGGTAATTTGTCATAAAGGTTATCTAACGCCTGCACATCAACAGCAACATTGCATTGGCGCCACATTCGAAAAGAACAGTTTTGATACCAAAGCGACAACCGCTGGTGATCAATATAACTTAACCATGCTTGAAAAGTGTCTGCCGAAACTAATTCCCTGGAACGAACAAGACATCACGTCTAATAAAGCACGTTTGCGTTGCATGACACCTGATCATTTACCTATGGTAGGGGCGATGCCAAATATCGCGCGACATAAGGAAATTTATGCGCATTTAGCCAAAGATAAAAACTGGCGTTATCAAGAGGCTGCCCCAGTGATTAACAACTTATACATGTTAACTGGATTAGGCGCTAGAGGTTTATGTACTGCGCCACTATTAGCTGACATTCTGGCCGCCGATTTAACCGGCGGAGAATACCCTATAGGGAAACAAGAGCTCTTTAATTTATCACCGAACAGGTTTGTTATTCGCGATATTATTCGTCGGAAATTTCTTTAATGCTCAAACCCTACCGTTAAAAGTTAAGGTTATACAAAAGCTTCTCTTAGTTCTAACCAATAGTCTTGTACTATTTGTCTGTCTTGTGGGCTCAATTCGGTTCGAGCTGCTTGTAGTTTTTCATCGATACTTGATGCAAGGGCGGGAGAAAGCGCTTGTGACTCGTCACCAAATTCAATGACTGAAATACTAATAAAGCCACGTAAATAACTACTAGCAAATAGTTGGTCGTCAGTATTATCTCGGTCAAATAAACTATCTAAATACAGATAAAGTTCAGCGATATTTTCAAATGATTTTTTTTCTTCAGTTGTCATAGTTTTACTACTTTTACATTTAGTGATTTTTTATTTATAGCTTCCAGATAATACCGGAGAAACTACTATTGTGGGCTCGCAACAGGATACAATACCTGATCGTTGTAACCCGTAATGACGGGTAAATAGCCAGAGAGTTCAATGTCTAAATTGCTATCACCGGTATCAGCAATTAATGGTCTTGATGCTAAGTCTGTTAATTTTGTTTTTGTGGCTATAATAAAAATATTTTCCTTGCCAATGGCGCGAATAACCCTCGGACTTAACTGCTGATTACCACGGCCAAATATATGCCCTTGCCCACCGATTAACGTAATCACCAATTTAATGGCTTTGTTCTCTTTATTAGCAACTTCTATTGCTTGCCATAATCGAGGTTCAGTGACGTCACTCGCTATTAACGTTTGCTCTTCAACAAGGTCAACCCCAAGTAAGGTATTATCGAGCGCTAATTCTTCCATTAAGAATGCCGTTGTTGAGCCTGAACCAATAACAAAGAGTTCATCCTCCATTTGGTTAATAACATGCGCCGCAATGTCTTGTAACACCAAATCATCGAGCTCTTTACCACCCGACTTTACCGCTTGTACGTAACGTAACTCAGCGGGGATTTGCATTTCACCATAGCGTTTAGCTTTCACAATTCCCTCTCGAAAAAGTGACTCGTCAATATCCATTACATCGGCTTCGGTGAGTGTCACTAATTGATTAGTGACCATCATTTCGACCACACGCCCAGCAGCTTTTGGTGTAACAGCGTAAACGCCAGAATGAATTTTACACCCTGCTGGAATACCTAACACGGGAAAAGTATCTCCAACTATCTTACAAACGTTTCGGGCTGTGCCATCGCCACCGGCAAACACTAACATATCGACCTTTTTAGCAAGTAAAGCTTCGACCATACTTTCTGTATCTTTGGCTGTAGTATGCTCGGGGTCATTCGTTTGATAAATAACTTCGGTGGTAAAACCTAGTGCTTTAGCTGTACTCTCTCCCATCAGATGATCAGCACAATAAATGGTAATTTGATCTTGGTAAGGTCGTAAGATTTCAAGCGCCAATCCTGCGCGTACATTCGCTTTTGCCGTAGCGCCAAGTGCTAACGCTTGTTCTGCAATGCCTTCTCCGTCGCTACCTTTTAAAGCAACACTACCGCCAATTCCGGCAATAGGATTAATGATAAGACCTAGTTTAAACATCGATAATAACCTCTTCGTTGGAGAACGGCACAGTAAAGGGAAATTGATTAAGACTCAAAGGAAGTGTCACATGGTAAAAACGTGCTAGCGCATCAATAAATTGTTGGGCTCGAGGCGGAAAACCATTAGCCAAATACTGCTGAACCTGCTGATAAACATTTTCTTTGAAAGCAACAGAGTCTGGCGTGGCACCATTAAGGTTGTCAGCTGAAACGTTAAATTTTTTTCCCGCAGCAACACAAAAAGCCCATTCAATAGCTTGAGGTTTAATTTCAACTTGTTCAAATGTTTTTTGTTGCACTGCATCTCTGCCATCTGGCATATACCAGTAACCAAAATCTTCTAACAATCGTCTAGCTGTTCCAGCCACACACCAATGAGAAATTTCATGCAAAGCGCTGGCGTAATAGCCATGAGCAAAAATAATTTGATGATACCCACATTTTTCATCCGCAGGAGAATACAGCGGTTCATCGCCACCTTTTATCAATTTAGTATTAAAGGTTTTAAAAAAGCACTGTTCAAAAATATGAATTAAATCTTTAAAGTCATGTTGCATAATGCAGGAGCTAGGAAATATTTTGCCGCTATTCTAACGAAAAATGACGATAGTTACATCGTCATTTTATTATTTATTATCGACTATTTATTTATAACAAGTGTAAATAAATTAAGGCAACTTCTTAACGGCACGCTTTATCAATAGATAACCGAGAACTCCGGAAATTAATGAACCAATAACAATTCCTAATCTGTCTTGAAATAAGGGACTCGTAGAGTCTTGCTCGAAAGCTAAAGAACCGACAAATAGGCTCATGGTAAAACCGACACCGCATAAAGCTGCCACACCGTACAATAAAGTCCAATTTACATTTTCAGGCATTTTTGCAACCCCTAATTTAATGGCAATAAAACAGAAACCGAAAACACCCAACTGTTTACCTACAACTAAGCCTAGAATAATACCTAATGGAACGGGTTGCATAACCTGTTCAAGACCAATTCCAGCAAAACTTATACCCGCATTGGCGAAGGCAAAGACAGGTAAAACAATAAAGGCAACGAGCGCGTGTAAATTATGCTCTAACTCTTTTAGTGGTGACGGTTGGCCAGGCTTACCTTTTATAGGGATAAATAAAGCTAATACAACGCCGGCCAAGGTTGCATGAACACCAGACTTTAATACGGCAACCCAGAGAATAATGCCGACAAATATATAAGGAGCGGTACTTACAACACCTTGACGATTAAAGGTGAATAATAAAACCAACATTGCGGCAGAAACGCTTAACGACAGTACCGATAATTGCTCAGTATAAAAAGCCGCAATCACAATAATCGCCCCCAAATCATCAAAAATGGCTAACGAGGTTAAAAACACCTTCAACTGCAAAGGAACTTTTGAACCAATAATAGCCAATATCCCTAAAGCAAAAGCAATATCTGTTGCTGTCGGAATAGCCCAGCCATTCAACGCAGTTGGGTCTTCGTAATTTAACGCGGCATAACAAAGTGCTGGCACTAACATACCGCCAACGGCGCCAATAGCAGGCAAAGTGACTTGACCTGGTCTCGATAAGTCGCCCTCGAGGAATTCTCGCTTTAATTCGAGGCCAATTAAGAAGAAAAACAACGCCATGAGCCCATCGTTTATCCATAATAATAAAGGCTTAGCAATTTCAAATGTGCCGACCGCGACAACAACAGGTATATCAAGGAGTAGATCATACCAAGGGGCAAGTGGCGAGTTAGCAATTATCATGGCGGCAACAGCCGTCAACATCAAAATAATGCCGCTAGCGGCTTCTAGCTTAAGAAAATCTTGAATCATTTTTACAGGCATAAACTTCCTACGGTTTTTATAGTAAATAACTTTTTACGACTTGATGACATAATATGTCGCAATCACTACTTTAACAATAGCTTTGCTGTATAAAAGTGTAATTCAAAATATTAAAAGTGCATGTTTTTAATATTTAAATGATAAAAATTCGGAAAACTATACTTTTATCGACAATTATTTGCTTAATTATGGCAATCCATTGGTTATCAAGACAATAGTCGGTATAGTATGTTGGTTAATTAAATATGAAAAAGGCGCTACAACATGAAAAAATTAGATGATATAGATCTACGAATTTTAACCATCCTATATAGAGATGCTGATATCACTAATAAAGAACTCGCGGCACAAATTGGAGTTGCCCCATCTACATGTTTAGAGCGTGTAAAGCGCATGAAGAGTAAAAAAATAATTAATGGAGCTTACATTGATATTAACTTCAAAAGCTTAGGTGGAAATATTGAAGCTATCGCAGCGATTCGCTTACAGCCTTATTCTGAAGAAATAGTTAATAACTTGAGAAATGACTTACTTAAATTTCCTGAAATAGTGAGTTTGTATCATATGGGCGGCAGTTACGATTATTTCATTCACATGTCAGTGAAGGACAGTGAGCATTTACGACAGTTTGTTTTTAATGCCATTACTTCTCGTGATGAAGTAACGACAGTAGAAACATCATTAATTTTTGAACATAGCCGAAGTGGTGTATTACCCAATTTCGGTGAGTAACATCAAAAACTAATCGGGTATTTTAAAGTCTTCAGTCTCAAAATACATCGGCTTCATGGTGCCACAATTTAAGAACTTATATTGCAACTCTATTTCTTTAGGCACCGCAGATGTGGTTCGAAAACGCGGTAAACAACCGGCTTCAACATCGATATGGAGTATATGAGAAAAACTCGGTTTTTGTTGGATTTTATGGATATAGATTTTGTAACTTTTCTTTAAATTCACCACATCATATTCTTGTAAGCTACTCGATTCTTTAAGTTCATCGAGCTCACGCACATATAACTTTTTAGCAAAAGTAATGGGAATGTTCTCATAAACCAACATACCGTCCCGATCAAGATGACCCGCATATAAATCGGCCATAATAACCATTTTTTCACCACGCATTAGGCGCTGCAAATTAAAGGGTTTCGTTTTTATAGTCGTTAATTGACCGTCACGTACCGTTTGTAATAAAGCTAAATCTTTATTTTCTATTTTATACAACAGCTGTACATTGCTTGGTCGATTGTAACTTGTCATAACAGCGGCATAAATAGTTGAACTATGACTAACAAGCGTCATATTGTGTGATCCCATAAAAGAAGGATCTAACGGGGGTAATTCCTTTACTTCCGCCTTAGCGAAACAACCTAAACTAAAAATAGCCAATAAAACAAAAAGTAATATATTTTTCATCAAAAGTAACTCGGTAAACCTACAGATTTCAAAGCTCAAGTATAAACCATAATATTAATTCTATTAATAAAAAAGGCCAAATGAATGATCATTCAACCTCTTTTCTATGACTCATCAATAAAGTAATCAAACGAAACAACTAGTGCCGTTTTTTTACCGACGTTGAATGACTACTCTTTGCTGACGAACTGCGCTGTTTCTGCTTATGACTCGAGTTATGTGTTTTCTTAACCGACGATGTTCTGACAGTTCTAGAACTTTGATTACTTGAGTTTTCCTTAAACTTTTTATGCTCTACTTTTTTTGAACGTTCTTTTTTAGTACGGGTAGTAGCGTGCTGCTCCTTTTTAACTCGAACCTTTTTATGTTTATTCGTAGACGCATACTGTTTGGATGTATATTTTGTGCTCCTATTATCGAATGACTTCACATTATTGTTAGTTCTTTTATTCGGATTTTGATGTACTACATGTGAACCTTTTTTACTACTACGTTGCAGTTTTTTCTCTATAACATTGTGTGATTTATAACTCGTTCCACGTGCTTTTACTTGCTTATGATTATATTTCGAACCAGTCTGCTTGCTTCGATAAGCAACGCCTTTTCTATGAATAGGTTGATGTTTCCAATGTTTTGCATAACCACCGTTTACAATTAAACGACGCGGACGTTGCTCGTAATAACGATGTTTATGATGGTGGGTGTTCACCACCACCACATGTCGATTACTCCAATGAAACGCGCTAAAGAAATAATTGAACGATATATGAATACCTGAATGATAATAAAAAGGGTTATAACGGCTCACATAAACACTATGACGTGGCTTCCAGTACACAGGTGGATAAGAAACTGAATGCCAGGTGCCATAAACCATGCGTGTATCATAATAAGGAACATAGACAATTTCCTTTTCTCTTGGCTCAATAACAATATTACTGTCTTCATAACTAACATCCATGTTATCCATTTTCTGAAGATTACCCGCAAGCTGAGCTTGTTTTCTGAGTATTTGAATGCTTTCTAATAGTCTTGTCTCGTCTTGTAAAAAAGCATCCCCTAGTTGCTGAGTCCACGTTAAGTCTTCACTTAATCGACTAAGAATACGTTCAAAAGGTACCAATGCCTTAACACTGGCATCCCAATCGAAGTCTTTCACCGATTCTGCCGCGGCCTCAGTGCTTAGCCCTTCATTTTTTTTAAGCCAACGATGGGCTTCAACTATTTCAATAGGATAGGTTGACGCAATTAAAATATGGGTTAATAAACTGTCTGGATACAACGCAATTGGCGCTAACAATTGTGCTAACTCAGCTTCACTAAATGTCGGGTTATCAAGCTGCTCTTGCTGTTGTTGATTTGACTCTATAGCCGTTTGTTCTGCCAATAAATTGAAACTGAACAAGGAACTGGCTACAAAACTGAATAGAAAAATGAAGTTTTTCATCGTTATAATCCTTATGACTAATGCTAGAAAACAAGGATAACAAGACTAAACTGAACGTAAGCTGAATAGCTTTTACTCATTCAGTTTTATTTAAGATTAACTAGGTTAGACTAAATTTAACGAGATGAGTTAAAGATAATAGTAAAAGCCGCCCCATTGAGTTTTGCTGAGTTAGTAATAGTTAACTGGCCGTGATAACTATTAACTAAATCATTCACAATAGCTAAACCAATGCCATGGCCTGCTTGATAAGTGTCTGCCCTTCCTCCCCTAGATAAAATAACATGCCTTTGTGACACTGCAATGCCATCACCATCATCAGCTATTTCAATAGTTAGCCTTTGTCCAAATATAACAATATTTATCGAAACCTTGTGTTTGGCGGCTTTACAGGCGTTATCTAAAACGTTACCTAATATTTCCATCAAATCAGCTTCATCCCCCTTAAATACAGCCTTTGGGTCAACATCAACAGTAAAAGCTAACTTTTTATCATGATAAATTTTGGCTAAGGTTGATATCAGCTTGTCAACAACCGGGGTTACTTGAACACCTAAATGCCATGAGGCCTGCCCTGCACTCTGCGCTCTTTTAAGTTGGTGCTCAATAATCTGATTAATTAACTGTAATTGTTCACTAGAATTCACTGAAATCTCAGCCTGGCTTTGAATAACCGCAAGTGGGTTTTTAAGACTGTGAGCTAAATCAGACAATGAGTTTCGATAACGTGTTCGCTGATTCTCTTCAGTGGCAAGTAATGCATTTAATTGCTGCGTGACGTGTTGTAATTCAAGTGGGTAGATTGCATCTAAAGCTTTTTTTTGCCCTTTTTCTATATCCTCAAGCTCACGCGATAATACGGTCAGTGGTTTTAATGTCCATAACAGCCATACAATTTGCACAAAAACAAACACAACCATTAATGCCAAGAGCCATGTCCATAACGTTTGCTTAAAGTCATTTAATGCCGTTAAAAATGCTTGCTGATCTTTAATAAGATGAAGTGTGATATCAAAGGCTTGGCCGTTATCAGAGAAACTTGCACTAAAGCTATAAAGTAAATGGCTATTACCCGCTAAGTTTATTTTCGACAGCATTGTTTGCCCTACATCAGGCAAAGGTAATGATGATGGCAGTGATAATGTTAATAATGACACAGATTGCCATAATGGTTTGCTTTGAGGATCGTTTGACTGTTTATCTTTAGGTAACTTTGTTATTAACGCATACAAGCCTGATTTACTGACATTGAATTGATTTTCTAGCAACAATTCCGGCACTAACAAGTGATTATCTTCAACTTCAGCAACGGTAAAAATGGAATAACTGTAAGCTTTTAGTTCATTTTTCATCGCTAAATTTAACTGCTCCTCAAAAGCATTGGTTAAGGTTAAACCAATAATAGGCAACATCACTACCGTCATGATTAAAGTACTTAATAATAATCGAACCTTTAATGAATTCATTCGCTATTAAGTCGTTTTAATTTATAACCATGACCACGCAGTGTTTCGATGAAACCATGCTCACTATTGGGGTCTAGTTTTTTTCTTAATCGTCTTATAAAGACTTCAATAACATTAGAATCGAGGTCAAAGTCTTGATCGTAAATATGCTCGGTCAATGTCGCCTTTGAAGTTACTTCATCAAGGTGAAGCATCATATATTCAAGTAATTTATATTCTGAACTGCTTAACTTTATCAGTTCGTTATTGACTTCAACCTGAAGGCTTTTGGTATTAATGCTCAATGGGCCATTCTTGATAAGCGGGCTCGCTTTTCCTGCAGAGCGTCTAATAAGTGCATTTAAGCGGGCAAGTAATTCTTCGGCTTGAAAAGGTTTTGTTAAATAATCATCGGCACCCGCATCTAAACCAGCAACTTTATCTTGCCAGCTATCTCTTGCCGTTAACACAAGAATGGGAAAGTCGATATTTTTTTCACGCAGTGACCTAATAACGCTAATGCCGTCTAAAAGAGGTAAGCCAACATCAATAATGGCAGCATCATATGGATATTCTTGCCCTTGAAACAAGCCTGTTTCGCCGTCACTCGCTAAATCGACTAAATAATTAGCGGCGATTAAGTGCTTGTTTAAGTTCGTCTGCAATGCAATGTCGTCTTCAATAAATAATAAGCGCATGATTAGTGTTTACCCTGTATTTTTCCGGTTTTGGCATCGACATAAACAGAAATAATATGACCATCGGTTTTAATTAACTTAACCCGATAGCCGGATTTACTCTTTTTTACTTTAAGTACTTTCCCACCAAAGCGACTTTTGACAATTTTAGCCGCTTGTTTATTACTTTTTACCCTTAACTGTTGATTACTTTGTTTATTAGAATTAATCGTATTACTTGCAGATACAAGGTTTCCTTGAGCCATAGCATCAATCGAAAATGAGAAAGCAAAAAGAAAAACCAAAGGTAAAGCAAATTTCATTGTTATTCCATGTGTAAGAGTAAGTGGGCTAATCGCTATAGCTTATTTAAAATTATAAACCTAAGCAACTGAATGTTAGCTGAACAGTTTTTAAAAGGGATAAAGTGTTCAGCAAACATTCAGCTTCACTGCGCTTTAATAACAACACGCAATAAGGCCAGTAGGAAATATTATGTTGATAAATACGAACGCAACTAAAACAGTTAACTCAAATTCATTTAAAAAACTATTACTCTTGGTAGCTGTCAGCTTGCTTCCTTTTATTCAAGTTACAGCTAGTGAGCTAAACACTGATCAGTATACGGTTTCGCAGGGCGTCGTTAAAAAAGGTATTAACGAGCTACAACGGATAAATATTATTAAGAAAAATAAACAGACAGAGCTTCCCGATCAACTAAGCGGGAAAGCGAGTTCAAAAACAAGGGTCTCTATATTAAACGCTCAAAAGCAATCCTTAAATAAAACTAACAAAAGCAAGGTTTCTCAAGGGTCACGCGCAGATCATTACGCGGAATTCAGCATTTATAGCGCAACTAGCTTTTTACATGAAGATTATGATGGGGATGGTTATTATCAGACATTTAGTGTGACTTTTGATGCTGATATATATAGCTATACCGATAATCAATGGGGAGAAGTTTATGCATTACTCTATCTCAGCAAGAATGGTGGCCCTTGGACACACTACTTCACCACAGATGACTTCCTGATTGAAGGTGATACTGATTTAGACGAATATGAAGTTATTACAACGTTTGTATCGGGTTATTCAAGTGACCACTATGACGTTTTGATAGATTTATACCAAGTAGGTTACAGCGATATTGTTGCCAGTTTAAGTTCAGATGACAGTGACGCTTTATATGCTTTACCGATAGAAAGTGCCGAATATGACGAGCCTTACATTGAAGTGGTTGAAGTTACCGCTGGTAGTATGCACTGGCTAGTATTGATGTTATTAACTATTTTACTTATACGTATAAAAGCCAGAGTTATTTAATCAGTTAAAACAAAAAAGCCACAAAATATTTTTTGTGGCTTTTTTTTAATTTTCTACAGGATAGAAATGAAATTCATTCCAATATTAGACAAAGATGTAACCTTGCCTACGG
>MAAB01007823.1_pt1 | contig 17135 bp, 11 predicted proteins | sample 1115991 | NCBI WGS metagenome assembly MAAB01 (sample SAMN04961124, study PRJNA320927) | seawater metagenome | isolation source: sample BD02T18 sea water enriched with oil for 18 days | place: USA:Gulf of Mexico | collected 2013-07-27
TATGTGTATTATTCAATTCTTCCAATTATCTAAATGCGCCTTGTGTAGCGGTACATATATAAATACTTGCCTTTAAACCAAATTTACTCTCATATTGATTTTCAATGGCATCTTTTATTTGGGGAATCATAATAGTTGGTACCAAGGCAACAACACAACCACCAAAACCACCGCCGGTCATTCGAACGCCACCTTCAGAGCCTAAAACGCTGCCAATGATATCAACTAGGCCATCCATTTCCTTAGTTGTCACTTCAAAATCATCACGCAAAGAAGCATGTGATGCCTTCATCGCCTTGCTAATAGCCAGCATATCATTGTTCTGCAGTGCCTTTAGAGTTGTAACAGCACGGGCGTTTTCGCTAATAACGTGATGAGCTCGTTTAAATAACACAGGTTCAATTTTTGATTTTGCCTCAATAAGTTGTTCCAAAGTTACTTCTCGTAAAGCATTAACACCAAAGTAACGAGCAACAGCTTCACATTGTTGGCGCCTTAAGTTGTATTCACTATCAACCAAACCACGTTTCACATTTGAATTGACAATGAACAACGCTAAGTTATCAGGAATAGGTGCATCTACAAAAGATAAATCTTTACAATCGAGTAACATAGCATGATTTTCTTGCCCCATCGCTGAGATAAGTTGATCCATAATGCCGCAGTTACAACCAACAAAATCATTTTCGGCTTGTTGACCGAGGAGTGCAGCATCAATACCACTTAAGTCTAATTGATAAAGCTGTTTGAATACTTTTAAGATGGCAATTTCAAAACTGGCAGAAGAACTTAATCCTGCTCCTTGTGGAACATTTCCAGTTACAATGAGGTTAGCCCCTTTAATTTCAGGGTGTTTTGTCATTAACGCTTGTAGTGTACCTTTGACATAATTACTCCACATCATTTCTTGATCAAAAGATATATCATCAAGGGAGAATTCATTGCTTTGTTGATCACAGTCATGGGCATAGACGATTACTTGATTATCATCACGAAGTGAAGCGGCAATGGTAGTACCGTAATTAATAGCGGCGGGAAATACGAATCCATCATTATAATCTGTATGGTCGCCAATTAAGTTAACACGACCAGGCGCGTGACAAATTATTTCAGCTGATTTTTTAAATTGCTCTTCAAATAATTTCAAGGCAAGCATTTGTAATTCATTGACTTGTTGAGTCATTATTATTGTTCCTTATAATGAATATTTGATACATCACGTAATTTTTGTGCTGCTTGTTCAGGCGTAAGATCTCGCTGTGCTTCAGCCATCATTTCATAACCAACCATAAATTTACGTACGGTGGCTGATCTCAAAAGTGGTGGGAAGAAACTGGCATGCAATGTCCATTCACTATGCAACTCACCATCAAAGGGAGCTCCGTGCCACCCCATTGAATAAGGGAAAGAACAATTAAATAGATTGTCATACCTGATAGTAATTTGTTTAAGGATATCAGCGAGAGATAACTTTTGTTGCTCATTCAAATCGGTGATACGTGAAACCGCAAAACGAGGGAGCAATAAAGTTTCAAATGGCCATGCCGCCCAATAAGGAACAACCACTAGCCAATCATCATTTATCACCACAATGCGTTCTTCGTTTGCAACTTCTCTTGCAACATAATCTTGTAATAAATTGCTTTTATGTAAGCTTAAGTATGCTTGCTGTGCCTGCTGCTTTTTCATCACCAACGTCGGCAATTGTTGTTGTGCCCATATCTGTCCATGAGGATGAGGGTTTGAGCACCCCATAACACTACCTTTATTTTCAAAGACCTGAACAGAAGAATAAATTTTCCCTAATTCTAAACATTGCTTTTGCCAAGTATCAACAACACTCGCAATTTCTTTAACAGAAAGCTGAGGCAAAGTTTTGCTGTGATCAGGTGAAAAACATATCACCCGACTTTCACCCTGCTCTGTTGCCATTTTAAAAAGAGGATCATCATTACTAACGATGGGAGTGTCCTGCTTCATTGCCGCAAAATCATTAGTAAAGACGAATGTTTCTTTATAGTTATCATTCACTTCACCATTGATACGGGTATTGCCTGCACATAAAAAACACTCTGTGTCATAGGCAGGTTTTTCTTGTTCATCAAGCTTTTCTATCTGGCCCTGCCAAGGTCGCTTTGCCCTGTGAGGAGAAACCAACACCCATTCATTTATAAGGGGATTATATCTACGATGTGGGTGTTCTGTTGGATCAAATTCAGTAGTCATATTATTTACGGAGAGTCATCATTGGATATATAGGACAAAGGGTAAACGTTTACATTTTATTGTGCAAGTACTAAATTCAAATAACTAGCCTATTGATAACCCATCTATAGATAATGTATAGTCTTGCGTAGATGATAACTTAACTATGTAAACAATTACCCTATGGCAACAATTAAAGACGTAGCACGACTCGCTGGTGTATCAGTAGCATCTGTCTCACGGGTATTAAACAATGGTCCCAAAGTCAGTAAAAAAACCATTGAAATAGTTTCCAAGGTCATTAAAGAGCTAAATTACACGCCAAATGCCAATGCCCGTGCGTTAGTTACTCAAAAAAGTAGCACCCTTGGTGTTGTGATCCCTGATCTTATTGACCCGTTTTTTGCCTCTTTAGCTAATGGTGTAGAAAAAGTGGCACGTCAAAGCAATATGCAATTATTATTAAGTACCGGTTTAGTCAGTGCCGACTCTGAAATGCAAGCTATTAACTTACTCATTGAAAGACAGTGTGATGTTATGGTGGTTCATAGTAAAAAATTATCAGATCAAGTTTTAATAGACTTATCAGCAAAAGTTTCAGGTTTGGTGCTGATTGATCGCTATATAGAAGCTATAGCACACCGTTGTGTCTGGTTAGATAATATTGAAGGTGGGAAAATTGCCGCTCGCCACTTATTGTCTTTAAACCATAAAAGCTTTGCCTGCATATCAAGTAAACATCAAATAGATGATCCTCTTCTTAGGCTACAAGGATTTAAAAACGAGTTACAAAAGACCGGAGCTGATATTGAACCAAACCTTATCGAATTTGGAGATCCTACACTGCAAGGTGGTGAACTAGCTACTCAAAAGCTTTTAGCTTCCGGTAAAAATTTTACGGCGCTTTTTGTTTATAACGATGCCATGGCAATTGGAGCAATTTCGACCCTAGAAGATAACGGTTTCAAAGTACCATTAGATATATCAGTTATAGGCTTCGATGATGTTTTATTGTCGAGTTACTCAAGACCAAAATTAAGTACGCTAAATTACCCAATCGAAGAAATGGCAATGCAAGCAGCCAACATAGCGATTAAGTTATCTACAAAAGCATCAGAAATGACTCAAGACCAAGATTATAAACACATACCTATGTTAATCAAAAGGGAATCAACTAGCTTTAAAAGTAGTTAAATGATTACTTAGATCTAGTGTTATAAATAAATGGAGTGAGGAATCATACGGATTAAATGCCGATGTTAAATGTTATAAGCAACATTTACTGCGCAAATAAAAATATTTTCCTCCTCTTATTTTTTGGTGTGTACTCCAAGATACTAACTACACCTACTCGTGACTTTCTACATTTAAAATGTTTTGCCCCTACCAAAATATAATCCTGAAAGACCAATCGCACACAAAGGTAAACGTTTGCCTATCATAAAAAATCAAATTCAATTAATGCTTGCATAACATAGTGTAGTTAGCGTAAATTTATTTAAAACCATAATGTAAACGTTACCACATGCATTCTTTTTATATCTTGAGTCGGGAAAATATAATGAAACGTACTCTGTTGTTAACTGTACTGGTGTTAACCAGTATTAACGGATGTTTTGCTCAAGAGCTACCCAAAAAGCAAACTCAACCTAATATTATTGTCTTTTTAGTTGATGATATGGGGTTAATGGATACCTCAGTTTCATTCATTACCGACCAAAATGGTAAACCAGCTGCACAGCCACTTAATAGTTGGTATCACACGCCGAATATGGAAGAGCTTGCCGCTAAAGGCACACGATTTAGTCAATTTTATGCGCAAAGTGTTTGTTCCCCTACCCGAGCATCTTTATTAACCGGTCAAAATGCAACGCGTCATCACACCACTACTTGGATAAAACCAGATGAAAATAACCGTGGTGTATTTGGTCCAAAAAAGTGGAATTGGCAAGGACTAACACAATCATCAGTGACCTTCCCTCAACTATTAACAAATGCTGGTTATAAAACCATTCACATTGGCAAAGGTCATTTTGGACCATTAGATAGTGAAGGTGCCGACCCTAAAAACATCGGTTTTAATGTAAATATTGCAGGTGCGCCCTGGGGACGTCCAAAAAGTTATTATGGTCAAAATCACTACGGAAATCATCCTAAGTATAAGCAAGATAATAAGCCCTTAACTCATAATATTCCTCATTTAGAAAAGTACCATGATAAAGATGTATTTTTAACCGAAGCACTAACGCTTGAGGCAAACAAACAAATTTCTCAAGCCGCAGCGGAACAAAAGCCTTTTATGCTATATATGTCTCATTATGCGGTACATGCCCCATTTGATAGTGACCCACGCTTTGCCAAACGTTATCAAAACCGTGGACAATCTGAAAAAGCACAAGCCTATGCCACTTTGATGGAGGGCATGGATAAATCATTAGGCGATATTACCGCCCAGCTTGAAAAACTATCTATCGCTGAAAATACCTTAATACTATTTTTAGGTGATAACGGTGGTGATGCTCCGTTAGGTGGAAATGATGCCATAGCGAGTTCTGCACCATTGAAAGGTAAAAAAGGCACCAGCTGGGAGGGTGGAATGCGAGCACCATTAATTGTCGCTTGGGCAAAGCCTAATTTAAACAACGCTAAGCAACAAAGGTTGCCTATTGCACAAAATGAGACAAACAACCAAATTGCCACTGTGTTAGATATTTATCCAACCATATTATCCGCAGCCTCTGTGAAAAATCCTTCAACACAATTGATTGACGGTGTAAATCTAGCTGAGCAGCTTGCTGGGCAAATCAATTCACAACGTGAAAACAGTTTTTTAATGCATTTTCCACATGAACACAGACATTCATATTTTACCAGTTACCGATTAGATGATTGGAAAGTTATTTACCATTATCAGCCGGAAGGAAAAACTAAGAAGAATAAAAAGATAAAACGCTACCAGCTTTTTGATTTAGCAAATGATCCAACAGAGTCTAAAAATCTCGCTTCATCAAAACCAAAAGAACTGCATAAAATGATGAAAGCATTGGTTGCTGAATTAGAACAGCAAAATGCACAGTACCCAACAGATAAAAACGGCCAAATCTTAAAACCGTTATTATCGACGACAATACCTACTTCAGTTTCTCCAATTTAGAGTGCTGACAATATTATGAAAAAGTATTTCTTAATCATCGCTGTTTTTAGTTTTGTTATAAGTTTGATGGCCTGTTCTAATAGCCAAGAATCGGTAGAAAGCCAATTAGTTCCTAAAAGTAAAACAAAAAATGGATCTAAGGCTATTGATGAAATAGTGCCAACTAAGATAATTGAATACAAAAATATAAATGGTATCTCACTATCTTTGCATGTTTTCAATCCTGAAGATCATAAAAACAGTGATAACCGCCCTGCTATTGTGTTTTTTCATGGTGGTGGTTGGAATGGCGGCGCGCCTTCTCACTTTTACCGACAAAGTCAATATTTAGCGAATAAAGGCATGGTCGCAATAAGTGCACAATACCGTGTAAATAAGCAACATGGTACTTCCCCAATAGAAAGCGTAAAAGATGCTAAATCAGCCATTCGTTGGGTTAGAACACATGCTCAAGAACTAGGGATCAACCCTGATATGATAGCGGCTGGTGGTGGTTCAGCAGGTGGACATATTGCTGCAGCTACGGGTACTGCGACATCCTTTCAAGAAGAAGGTGAAGATACTTCAATTAGTTACCGGCCCGATGCTTTAGTGCTATTTAATCCTGTATTTGATAATAGTCCTACAGGCTATGGTTATGACCGTGTCAAAGCATATTGGCAACAAATTTCACCGCTTCATAATATCACCAAAGATACACCACCAATGATTGGTTTTTTTGGTGAATTAGACACCGCAATCAAGCTACCAGCTGTTTATCAATTTAAACAACAAATGCAGCAAGTGGGTGCTTCTTTTGAATTACATGTATACGACAAGCAACCCCATGGTTTTTTTAATCAAGCAAAGTATGCTGAAACAGTATTGGCGATGCATAACTTCCTTAAGAAACGAGGGTTTATTCAATGAGACGTTTATCCTTAATCCTTATGTTGCTTTTAACGGTAACACAATCGTTTGCTACGACTTATTATATTGATGCTAAAACGGGTAAGGATAGTAATACTGGTCAATCCAAAAAACAGGCTTGGGCGAGTATCGTTAAAGTTAATAAACAAACTTTTAAGCCTGGCGATAAAGTATTATTTAAATCGAACACTGTATATAACGGCGTACTTGAACCAAAAGGCAGTGGTGTGTTGAATAAACCCATCATAATTGACTCCTTTGGTGAAGGAAACAAGCCACAGATCAATGGCAATGGTTGGAAACCTCATGCTTTACTGCTTCATAATGTTGAATATTGGGAAGTAAACAACCTTTCAATTACCAATCATGGTAAAAAATCCAAAGCAAGGCGTAGAGGCGTAATTGTCAGCGCAATTAATATCGGTGAATTACACCATATCGTTTTAAATAAACTCACCATCAGTCAGGTTAATGGCTCATTAGTAAAAAAAGAAGGTGCTGGTAGCGGAATTCTTATAAAAAATGGCGGTGATAAAGTTGCTTCTCGCTTCATCGACCTACAACTTTTAAACAATCATATTCACCATACTGAGCGAAATGGTATTAATTTTAATGGCAATAGTAGTCGGAACAAATGGTTTCCAAGCTTAAAAGTGATCATAAAAGGTAACTTAATTGAAGATGTGCCTGGTGATGGTATCGTTGTTATTGGTACTGACGGTGCATTAATCGAAGGTAACCTATTACGTAATTTTCCTGATACTTTACCTCAGGGTGACGCAGCCGCTGGGATCTGGCCGTGGAGTGCCGACAATACAATAGTCCAATACAACGAAGTAAGCGGCCATAAAGCCAAATGGGATGGGCAAGGATTTGATTCTGATTTCAATTCTATTGGTACTATAATTCAACATAACTACAGCCATGATAATTATGGTGGCTTTTTATTAGTTTGTAATAAGGGCGCTACTTATCAACAAGAACGAAACATTGGCACCATAAAAACCATTGTTCGTGGCAATGTGAGTATCAACGATGGTATTCGCCCTTACCCAACTCATCGTGGTGTTTTCTCCCCTACTTTTCACTTAACAGGCCCAATTGAAGATACTCATATTTATGACAATATGATTATTATTCCTAAAAAAGCTGAAGGTGTAGATAACACCTTAGTGGACATAGATAACTGGGGTGGCCCTTGGCCAATGAACACCCTGTTTGAAAATAATGAAATATATTTCGAAGACCAAATTCAAGTAAAGCTCAAAAAAATAAAAGATGTGATTTTCAAGAACAATACCTTTTCTAGCAAGGTAGCCAATTTAGATCCAAGCAAAAATACTTTTAAACAAACCGTTTCTTTCGATTTACAAAAACTAGAGCGTTTAGCGCAACATAAACTCAGTGAGAATAAAAACTATGAATAAAAACAAAGTCACCATTGCCATTTTAACTGGCTTATTGGCGCTATCAGGCTGTAACGATAATCAAGACAATACTAAGGCTGAAAGTAAACCTGCAGATAAAGCGGCCTCTGAACAAGCAGTTTACTGGCAAGATCTTAGTGTCTTTAAAGTTAATAAAGAAGACCCTAGAGCAACCTTTATTGCTTATGATGACGCCACAAAAGTAAATAGCGACGACTATGCCAGTTCTCCTTATTATAAGTTACTTAATGGTGACTGGAAGTTTAATTGGTCACCTAACCCTTCTTCAGTGCCTGACGATTTTTTTAATCCTAAATTTGATGTAACAAAGTGGGACAACCTACCGGTTCCCAGTAACTGGCAAATGCATGGTTACGATTACCCTATTTACACCAATATTCCTTACCCTTTTCCAATGAATCCGCCTTTTGTACCACAAGACGATAATCCAACCGGTGCCTATAGAACCAACTTTACCGTACCTGCTGATTGGGATGGACAACAAGTGTTTTTACATTTTGGCGGCGTAAATTCAGGCTTCTATTTATGGATAAATGGCCAAGAAGTTGGTTATAGTGAAGGTTCTAAAACAGCTGCAGAATTTAATATCACCCAATACTTAACTCCGGGTGACAACGTACTAGCGGCTAAAGTCATTCGTCATACAGACGGTAGTTACTTAGAAGATCAAGATTTTTGGCGTGTTAGTGGTATTGAGCGTGACGTATATCTTCATACAGCTCCTAATGCCCATGTCCGTGACTTCTTTGCAAAAACTACTTTAGAGAATAACTATCAAGATGGTGTACTTAATTTAGCGATTGATGTTGCCAATAAAGATGAGTCTGCACAAGCGGTTAACGTTAAAGTGACATTAACTGATGCTGACTCAAATGTAGTCGCCAGTCAAAACAGTTCTGTTATGGTCATGGCAGGTAAAGAACAAACCATTAACCAAGTATTAAATGTAGAAAATGTTGCTGCTTGGTCTGCTGAAACCCCCAATTTATACCAACTAACCATTACTACTGAATATAGTGACGGCACTCCAACGCAACACTTAGGTGAACAAATTGGCTTTAAAACTGTAGAGCTAAGCAGTGGTCAATTTTTAGTGAATGGTAAGCCAATTTTATTTAAAGGTGTAAACCGTCACGAGCATGATGAACGTACCGCGCATGTAGTGAGCCGAGAATCTATGCTTGCTGATGTAAAAATGCTTAAAGAAAATAATATCAATGCGGTTCGTACTTCCCATTATCCTAATGACCCTTACTTTTATCATTTAGCCGATAAATACGGGATTTATGTTATTGATGAAGCCAATATCGAGTCTCACGGATTCGGCTATGCACCAGAAGATACACCAGCTAATAAACCTGAATTCGAAGGCATGCACCTTGACCGTTTAAAAAGTATGGTTGAGCGTGATAAAAACCACCCTTCTATCACTTTTTGGTCAATGGGTAATGAAGCAGGTGACGGCATTAACTATGTCAAAGGATACGATTGGATCAAACAGCGTGACGACTCACGTTTAGTAAAATATGAACGTGCTGAACTTCAGTCAGAGTACACAAAAGAAACACGTCCTCACACTGATGCAATGACTTGGATGTATCACAATGTAGATAAAATCAAAAAAGAATACTTAGGACAATATCCAAACCGTCCATTTTTCTGGGCTGAGTATTCTCATGCTATGGGGAATTCTAACGGTAACTTCAAAGAGTACTGGGACATGGTGCGCAGTGAACGCCAAATGCAAGGTGGCTTCATTTGGGATTGGATGGATCAAGGTTTAGTTAAAAAAGATGAAAATGGTAATGAATTTTGGGCCTATGGTGGTGATTTTGAACCTGAAGGCGTTTATAACGACGGTAATTTTGTTTTAAATGGCTTGGTAAACCCTGACAGAAGCCCTCACCCGGGTTTGTTTGAAGTTAAAAAAGTGTATCAAGACTTACATTTTACAAAAGTAGGTAAAGCAGAGTACGAACTATACAATGAAAACTTTTTTGTTGACTCTTCAAGCAATGATATTGAATGGCGTTTAATTGAAGATGGCGTAGTAAAACAAACAGGACAAGTAGATATTGTTGCTCAACCACAAAATAAAGCAACTTTTGATTTATCTAAGCAATTACCAAGCTTAACGGCGGGTAAAGAATATTTTATTAACTTTTATGCTACCGCCAAAGGTGAGCATCCTTTAGTGGATAAAGGTCACTTGTTAGCTAGCGAGCAAATATTGTTGCAAGCAGGTCCTGTAGCTAAATTTGATAATCAAGTTGCAGGTCAAGTTACTGTTGTTACGAATGCTGACAACACTGCTGTAAATGCAGGTCCAGCTAGCCTTACATTTGATAAAGCTGGTTATCTAACTTCTTATAAACTTAAGCAAACAGAGTTATTAAAAGAGCCACTTAAATTTAATTTATGGCGCGCACCAACAGATAACGATTTTGGCGGTAAGAAAAGATCTTTTGTTAAGCAGGCCAAACTTTGGAAAGACGCAACTTATAACCAAGTTGGCGAAGGCATTAAGGTTGTTTCTAAAAACTCAAATTCGCTGGTATTAGAACAAACCGTAGCACTAGCTGAAGCAGAGTCTTCAGTGACTTATCAATATACCATTAATGGTCGTGGTGAAGTTAAAGTTGATGTAGCATTTGATTTTGCTGGCGATGTTACTGCCAAAGCAAAACTCAAAGATGTAAAAGGTAAAGTTAATAAATTTACTGCCATCCCTCGTATTGGTACCAACTTTCAAATGCCGGTGGATTTTGACCAAGTGTCTTATTATGGTCGTGGACCACATGAAAATTACTGGGATCGAAAAACTTCCGCCTTTTTTGGTATTTACCAAGGTGAAGTAAAAGATATTGCTTTTGACTATATCCGCCCTCAAGAAAATGGTAACCGTAGTGATCTACGTTGGGCAACACTAACTAATGAAAACGGCATCGGGCTTAAAATTTCTGGTTCACCGGCTTTCGACTTTAGTGCCTTCCACCAACCAATGAGTGAGTTTGATCCTGGCTTCGAAAAGGCACAAAGACACCACACCGACATAGTTAAACAAGACTTAGTCAGTGTGAATGTCGACTTTAAACAAACAGGTGTTGGTGGCGATAACAGTTGGGGAGCTCATGCTTGGGATAAGTATCAGCTGAAAGCGAAAGATTATAGTTACTCTTTTACGTTAACACCGATTACAGAGTCTCCTGTGTATAGTACCGATAAAACTATAAAAATAGGCAATCATAACGAGTTGTAGCTCGTATTATAAAGTGATTGAAAGGGCTAGGTGATGCATAACAAGGCTAACCTGCCCTCTTGTATCACAAACTAAATAAGAAATAACTATGTTATCAAAACATATAATGATTAATGGTGCATCGTCTGGAATAGGTGCGGCATTAAGCCAAGTGCTTGCTAAACAAGGTCACAAGTTGAGTTTATGTGGCAGGAGTGAGACTAAATTATCGACGATAATAAATACGTTACCTGTTGAGTCTTTGATACATAGCGAGAGTTTTTGTGTAAGTGACTTTGATACATAGCGAGAGTTTTTGTGTAAGTGACCACAGTCGCATTGAACAATTTTGTCAGCAAGCCAGTCATAACAGTAAAGTCGATGTATTGATTAATTGTGTAGGCATCAACCATAGTCGTGAACCCGCGGTTGGAGTAAACAAAAATACATTAGATTGGCATATGCAAATAAATTGTTATGCTCCCATTGAATTCATCAACCAACTCGCCCCATTAATGCAATTACGTCAGGGAGGCATAATCCTGAACGTATTATCTACCGTCTGTTTATTTGCCAACCCGGGCATTGCCGTTTACACCGCAAGTAAAGCCGCTCTTGATAGTTATACCAAGGTCATGCGCAAAGAATTGCATGCTGACAATATAAAAGTATTGTCGATTTATCCTGGTGGCGTAAACACCAACTTTAGAACTGATGAGAGACCAAACTACTTATCAGCTCAAGATATAGCGGATGCTATCGCGAATATGTTATCGACCAGTAATAATGCGCATATCCATGAGTTAGTGATCAGACCTACTGTCGAAGAAAACTACTAACATTAATCTGCACTTAATGGGTGCAGGTAGATAATTGAGTTATTAAATAAGGGTAAAGCTTGAATTACAAATACCTCGAACGGTTTAAACGCATCAATTTAAAATATCGATTTTTGATTCTAATATTGTTTGTATTTACCAGTATAAAAACAATCGCAACTGATCTGAATATTTCAAATAATTATAGAAGTGATGTTTTTATTGATAAAGAACGTATTAACCGTGTAAAAGCAACGGCTAAACATGTTGAAAGTATGTACCAAGAATTTGTTGAAGATAAAAACATTCCTGGCTTAGCATATGGTGTCGTTCTTGACGGTCAGTTGATTTATGCTAATGGTATAGGACTGGCAAATATCGAGCAGAACATAAGTGCCAATCCACAAACACTTTTTCGTACCGCTTCATTAAGTAAAAATTTCACTGCCATTGCCATTTTTCAATTACGAGATGCTGATAAATTGTCTTTAGATGATCCTATATCTCGTTACCTGCCCGCAATGAAAAATGTTAAATACCTTACTAACGATTCACCCAAAATAACCATACGTCACTTGCTTAATCACCGCGCTGGTTTACCTAAAGATGGCGCATGGGCAGACGTTAAAATGGCTGATACAAACCAGCAACTACAAAAGCTGATTAATGCCGGGATATCACTTGCTTATGTCCCTGGCACCTTTAATCAATACAGTGGCCTTGGTTATGCGTTACTAGGAAAGGTAGTTGAAAAAATATCAGGAATGCCATTTCAACAGTATTCTCAGCAACATATATTACAACCATTAGGCATGCAGGCAAGTGTTTGGGAGTATAGCAACGCCAATTCAAAACAATTAGCAATAGGTTATAAACAACGTAATAACCAACAGAACCCTTTACCGTTTGTTCATCACGGTTCTTTTGGCGCTATCGGTGGTTTGATCAGCTCAGTTGAGGATTTTTCACTGTTTGCCAAACTACATTTAGATGCATGGCCGGAAAGGAATACAGCAGACAATAGTATTCTTAAACGAAGCTCATTAAGGGAAATGCATGTTCCTGGGCCCATTACTGACATTTCCACAACAGGCGCTTGTCCTTCGGTAAAAGCTTATCAATACGGTTTAGGTTGGCATCAAACATGTGATGGTATCCCCTATTTTTACCACCATGGCGGCTTACCAGGATTTTCTGCAAATTGGACAATGTCACCGCAACATGGCTTGGCGATAATTAGTTTTAGTAACCGAAGTGGGGCTTTTAGAGTAAATGATGCTCCTTTTAAATACATTATAGAAAAAGCAAAGCTAAGTTATCGCCAACAACATACACCAACGCTATTAACAAACTTCCAACAGACCTTATACAAGATACTTACTAACAAAGCTCAACAAACGCCAATGGATGAAATATTTGCTGAAAACTTAATGACTAAAGGTAATCTCGAAATGTTATTAACGTCAGTCAAAAAAAACATTGCCAAGGCCGGAAGTATTATAAAAATACATGAATTAACTCTAATAAATCAATTAGCGGGACGTTTTATTATTGAAGGTGAACTTAATAATATTGAGGTGTATTTTATGTTGACTCCTGAACATATGCCTTTGATTCATTCATTAAAAGCCAAAGTATTAAAATAATAAGACAAAGGAATTGCATCATGAATAAACCTAAAAGACTTGAATTTGATAACTTAATGAAGTTAAGTGCCTGTGTATTATTTTCCTTAATCGTCATCCTATTATTCACAGCATGTAGCTGGGAATCTAAATCATCATCGAATAGCAGCAGTATTAAGTCATTAGATAAAAATAGCCCACAAATACAAGCGAGCAGTGGTAAACATCGCCTCTGGTATAAACAACCGGCGACAGATTGGATGAGCCAAGCATTACCCATTGGTAATGGCTTTATGGGTGCTATGATCTTTGGTGGCGTTAATGAAGACAGGATCCAATTTAATGAACAGTCCTTATGGGCGGGTGGTCCAGGTAGTAGCGATAGTTACAACAGTGGAAATCGTAAAAATGCCCATCAAGCACTCCCTGAAGTACGAAAATTATTGACTGATGGCAAATTTGAGCAAGCACATGCTTTAGCAAAAAAAGAATTAACCGGTAGCATCACCAAAGAAGAAAAAAACACCAACGGTCATAGTTTTGGCGACTTTGGCGCGTATCAAGCCTTTGCTGATATCTATGTTAGTCAAACATCAAGAAATGAAGCGAAGAACTATTCAAGAGCGCTTGATCTAGAAACTGGCTTAGTGACGGTGAAATATCAAGACGGTGACATTCACCATAAACGTGAGTATTTTGCTAACTACCCTTCTCGTGTAATGGCATTTCGTTATGAAAATGATGCTAAAGCAGGTTTAGATTACCGCATTCGTTTTGATTCTTTACACCCGACTCAAGTAACAAACGAAAACAACACGCTAATTTTAACCGGAATGGTGGCTGATAATGATATGGAGATGGAAGCGAGGCTAGAAATTCGTCTTCAGGGTGGAAAGTTAAACTTCACTGCAGGTCAAGCCAACATTGTTGGCGCCAAAGCCATGACCTTAGTACTGAGTGCTGCAACCAATTACCAAGATAACGCACCTACCTATCGAGGTAATGATCACACTAAATTTAATCAACAAACCTTAGCCGCTGTTGCCAATAAAGATTATCAACAATTATTGTCTGAGCATATAAAAGACTACCAAGCACTGTATCATAGAGTCGCACTTACCTTAGAGAATAACGGACAATCTCATTCGAGTATTCCAACTGACCAACGTATTTTAAATTACTCTAAAACGCCTAGCGATGTAGAGTTAGAAGCATTATTTTTCCAATACGGTCGTTATTTATTGATCAGCAGTTCTAGACCGGGCTCTTTACCGGCAAACCTACAAGGAAAATGGAACGATTCTCTTATTCCAGCATGGGCATCTGATTATCATTTTAATATTAATGCGCAAATGATCTATTGGCCTGCCGAAGTCACTAACTTAGCAGAAACTCATCAACCTTTGCTGGAATATACCCAAAGTTTAGTTGCCCCAGGTCAGGTAAGTGCTAAGGCGTTTTTTGGTGTCAATGGTTGGGTTGTAAATACCATGAATAACATCTTTGGTTATACCGCGACAGGTTGGGGATTTCCTTGGGGATATTTTCCCGCTGGTGCAGCATGGCTTAGTCAACACCAGTGGCAACATTATGACTTTAATGGCGACGATAGTTATTTAGCACAAGGCGCACTGCCAACAATGGAGCAAGCGGCCTTATTCTGGTTAGAATATTTACAAGAAAATGATAAGGGACAGTTAATCTCCTTACCTAGCTATTCTCCTGAGCATGGTGGTATCTCTGCGGGTGCGTCCATGGACCATCAAATTGTTTACAATCTATTTTCTAACTATTTATCTGCTTGTAAAGTGTCTTCATATCATTGTCAATTTACCGAAAATGTTCAATCAGCACGAGCCAAGTTATTGCCTCCGCAAATAGGCCAATGGGGACAATTACAAGAATGGGCAGAAGATCTTGATAACCCTAAAAGCAAGCACCGTCATGTATCGCACATGTTTGCGATTTATCCGGGCAATCAAATTGGTCGTTTAAGTACTCCTGAGTTAGCTGAAGCGGCCAAAGTTTCCCTTAATGCACGAGGTGACAATGGTACCGGTTGGTCTTTAGGTTGGAAAATCAATCTGTGGGCGCGTTTAGCTGATGGTAACCGCGCACATAAGCTATTACAACGTACGATGCGCTCTGTTGGTTTTAAAGATACAAATACTGATGGTGTGTTAGTCAAAAACCACGGGCAATATGACAGCGGTGTATATAACAATTTCTTATCTGCACATCCGCCTTTTCAGCTTGACGGCAATATGGGCGCAACCGCAGGCATTGCTGAAATGTTATTACAATCCCATGACAGTGCTATAGAGCTGTTACCCGCCCTGCCCGAGGCTTGGCCTGATGGTGAAGTTAAAGGATTACGCGCACGTGGCGGTTTTGAAATTAATCTGGCATGGGCAAAAGGTAAACTTACTACTGCCATCATCCGTAAAGTTGCTAAAAATGTGACAGGTAAAACCATTAAAGTGAAGTACGGCGCTAAAGAAATGACCTTTACGGATGGGGCTAACTTAACATTACAACTTGATGATAATTTGATAAAACAATAGTAAAACTTTCATTTGATTGGAAAGCGATGAAGAAAAAAGTGCTAACCATGTGTTAGCACACTTTTCTTCTTATTATTTTAAGAGAGCAAATATGAAAAAATCCGTTGTCATACTGTGTTTGATGTTTTGTCTACCTGCATATGCCAATCAAGAAAAGATTCTTGTTGGGCAACTAAGCGATAAAATAGCCAACTATCTTGATAAAAAAGCAAGCGAAGATGAGTTTTCTGGTGCTGTGATATTGACGCATAAAAACAAAGTCGTTTTTTCACAGGGTTACGGTCTGGCCAACAAACAAAGCAAACATAAAATCACCGTAGATACCCCCATAAATCTCGGTTCCATGAATAAAATGTTTACTGGCATATCTGTGATGCAGTTGGTCGAGCAAGGCCGTTTGAACCTACAAGACAAAGTAATAAAATATTTACCTAACTATCCAAATAAAAAAGTACGTAATCGGGTCACTATCCATCAATTATTAACCCATACCTCGGGTCTTGGGCTTTACTGGAATGACAAGTTTGAAAACAATAAAAACAACTTAAAATCGACTCAAGATTTTGCTGATTTATTTTCCACAGAGCCATTACGGATTAAGCCAGGAGTTAGATTCCACTATAGTAACAATGGCCCGGTGGTACTTGGCTTAATTATCGAAGCGATAACCGGCATGAGTTATTACCAGTATGTAGATAAAAATATATACCAAAAATCGGCAATGAAGCACAGTGGTCATTTTAGTAAAAACGAACAGCAATCGAATAAGGCTACCGGTTATTTTTTAGACAGTCAGGGGAAGATGTCGATATCGAATCTAAATAATCTTGGCAGGATCGGCAGTGCTGCTGGTGGCGGTTATTCATCAGCTAACGATATGATTAATTTTGCTAGTAAACTTTTTGATGGCTCATTACTAAATAGTGCATCAAGGCAGTTAATGTTAAAAGGCAAGATCCCTTTGAATGAAGAAACATCATACAGTTATCTGTTTGCTGACAAGACCATACATGGACAGCGCTTTGTTGGCCATAATGGTTCAGCTAAGGGGATCAGTGCGGCGTTTTCAGTTTTTCCTGAGTTAGGTTATACCATGGTAGTTTTGTCTAATTATGATCAGGGAGCGCAGTCTGTAGCCAAGAAAATTCAAGGCTGGGTTGCTCGTGCTAAATAG
>MAAB01030422.1_pt1 | contig 17129 bp, 16 predicted proteins | sample 1115991 | NCBI WGS metagenome assembly MAAB01 (sample SAMN04961124, study PRJNA320927) | seawater metagenome | isolation source: sample BD02T18 sea water enriched with oil for 18 days | place: USA:Gulf of Mexico | collected 2013-07-27
TTCAACAATGGCGCTAACTAATGCAACTATGCCTTTCGCAGTAACATTAGCGAATAAAGGTGCTAAGCAAGCATTGCTTGATGATGTGCATTTAAAGAATGGTTTAAACGTTTTAGGTGGTAAGATCACTTATAAGCCAGTGGCTGACGTTTTAGGCTACGACTACGTTACACCTGAAGATGCTATTGCGACATTATAATCGTGAATAAATAACCAGAATGTTATTTAGTAAACCTCTGTTATATTTATAACAGAGGTTTTTTTAACTGTAAATCTAAAAGCTGACCATATGGTTAGGTTATGTTATATTTTAACAAACATAACTAATAATAGAGGTAAGAGGTTCCATCATGCACATTCAGATAGTCGACTACAAAGATAAAGACGCAGGAAAATTATTTGTTCAAAGCCTAAGAGATACAGGTTTCGGCGTTTTAATTAATCACCCTATTCAGCAAACGCTTGTTGAATCTATTTATAAAAATTGGCAAGAGTATTTCAGCGGTGAAGAAAAACATGACTTAAGTTTTGATCCTAAAACACAAGATGGCTATTTTTCTTCAGAAATTTCTGAAACCGCCAAAGGCCATGCTAAAAAGGACATAAAAGAATATTTTCATGTTTACCCTTGGGGAAGAATACCTGAGCCATTAAAAGATGAAATACTTAGTTATTATAAGAATGCTTCAGAGCTTGCAGCAGAATTACTAGATTGGGTAGAAAAATATAGTCCTGAGAATGTATCTACAAGATATTCGGAGAAACTTTCGAATATGATAAAAGATACTCCCAATACATTATTGCGGATTTTGCATTACCCGCCACTAAAAGGAGATGAAGAACCAGGAGCTGTTAGAGCTGCAGCTCATGAAGATATTAATTTGTTAACAATATTACCCGCGGCTAATGAACCCGGTCTGCAAGTACAACAAAAAGATGGTACATGGATCGACGTGCCCAGTGACTTCGGAAGTTTGATTATTAACATTGGCGATATGCTTCAAGAAGCTTCTGGAGGTTATTTTCCATCGACAAGCCACCGTGTGATTAACCCTTCAGGAAAGGCTAGTGAAAAGTCTAGAATATCCCTACCACTATTTCTCCATCCTCGCGATGAAGTTGTTCTGTCAGAACGACATACTCAAAAAACTTATCTATTAGAAAGGTTAAGAGAATTGGGTGTGAAATAGCTATTTGTGATGGCATATAATGGTTTATATGCCATCACTGTAAATTTAACATTGCACTTATAAAATATTTTTATCAAAAAAACATTTCCCCCACTTGAGATCTTTGCTTAAAATCCCAATTAATAATCTATTAATAATTTTCTTTTCATATTTTGGAGTCATTCATGAGCGAAGCAAGACATTGCCCGTTACTCATTTTAGGATCAGGCCCTGCAGGCTATACCGCTGCAGTTTATGCCGCACGCGCAAATTTAAAACCGGTGATGATCACGGGTATGCAACAAGGTGGTCAATTAACAACGACAACTGAAGTAGAAAACTGGCCAGGTGATGCTGATGACTTAACGGGTCCAGCATTAATGGAGCGTATGCAGAAGCATGCTGAAAAATTTGATACTGAAATCATTTTTGATCATATCAATGAAGTCGATTTTTCTAACCGCCCTTTCACTTTAAAAGGTGATAGTGGCAGCTACACTTGTGATGCCTTGATTATTTGCACAGGCGCATCGGCACAATATTTAGGTCTGCCATCTGAAGAAGCATTTATGGGCAAAGGTGTTTCAGCTTGTGCTACATGCGATGGTTTCTTTTACCGCAATCAAAAAGTAGCGGTTGTTGGTGGTGGTAATACCGCCGTTGAGGAAGCGCTCTATTTATCAAATATTGCGTCAGAAGTGCATTTAGTTCATCGTCGTGAAACTTTCCGCTCTGAAAAGATTTTAACTGATCGTTTATATGAAAAAGTTAAAAATGGCAATATCACTCTCCATTTAAACCAAACTTTAGATGAGGTTTTAGGTGATAACATGGGTGTTACTGGCATTCGTTTAAAAGAGACTCAATCTGATAGCACTAAAGATCTCGACGTTATGGGTTGTTTTATCGCGATCGGTCACAAACCTAATACCGATATCTTTAAAGACCAGTTAGACATGAAAGATGGTTACTTAACAATTCAAAGCGGTACAAGCGGCAATGCAACACAAACGAGTGTTGAAGGTGTTTTTGCTGCTGGTGATGTTGCTGATCATATATATCGTCAAGCGATAACTTCTGCTGGTGCCGGCTGTATGGCCGCACTTGACGCTGAACGTTATTTAGACGCTAAAGGCACTTAGTCTTTGACTCGCCAGATTGTCGAATTACTCGAAGTCGATAATCTGGCATTTCCTCCCCTAAAAAATGCCCTTAACGAACCTAATGGCTTACTTGCTGTTGGCGGTGATTTATCGGTAAATCGATTACAGTCGGCTTACCGTTCAGGTATATTTCCATGGTATAGTGATGGCGAACCTATTATGTGGTGGAGCCCAGATCCTCGAGGGATCATTCTTACTGGCCATTTACATATCAATCGAACGTTACGAAAAATTCTCAAACAACAAAATTATACGGTCACATTAAATAAAGCATTTGATCGTGTTATTGATTATTGTGCAGATGCTCCCTTTCGAAAAGAAGAAACCTGGATAGTTGATGAGATGCTTAGCGCTTATCAAAATCTTCACAAGCACGGTATTGCTCACTCCATCGAAGTTTGGATGAATGATGAATTAGCCGGTGGTTTATACGGCGTAGCGGTAAATGGTTATTTTTCAGGTGAGTCAATGTTTTACCGACAAAGCAATGGTTCAAAAATAGCTCTGACTTACTTAAATGATCTGCTGCAAAGTCAAAATATTCCATTTATAGATTGCCAGATGCTTAATCCCTTTTTGGAAGACATGGGCTGTACTGAAATATCTCGACAACAATTCATTACCCTACAAAAACAAGCTTTAGCGATTGAACTGCCAGAAGATTTTTGGCGGCCTCGTCAACTCACACTATAATAAATATATGACCATAAATTTTCAATTAGGCATTACTAAAACATTTCCCTGTAATTATTTGCCTAATCAGCATGAGCGATTATTAGTTGCTACTGACGAACGATTACAAGACGGTGAGCATTATGGCTGGTTAATGGCTCAGGGGTTCAGACGCAGTGGCGATCAAATATATCGACCGCATTGTGAACTATGCTCTGCATGTAAATCACTTCGGGTTTTAGCGGACCAATTCTCTCCATCAAAAAGTCAAAAACGTAATATTAAGAAAAATAGCCATTTTACTATTACAATTTCTCATCAACAAAAACCGCTTTATTATGCATTATATGAAAATTATATTAATACATTTCATCAAGACGGCTCGATGTACCCTGCAACCATAGATCAATATAACAGTTTTATTGATTGTCATATCACAGAGCAGCTGTACCTTGAGATTTGGCATGAACAGCAACTTATTAGTGTCGCAGTCACCGATGTGCTCAATGACGCTCTATCTGCCGTATACACCTTCTACCACCCTGATTATAATCGTCATGGACTCGGTGTATTTTCAATTTTAAGTCAATTGTCATTAGCTAAAGAAATGAAGAAGGAATTTCTCTATTTAGGCTATCAAATTGACGACTGTAAAAAGATGAATTACAAAAACCGTTACTATCCTCATCAAGTATTATCAGAAAACTGCTGGCATACCGTAAATAAATAACACTATAGCTTTACATTTCATCATGTTTTCGGCATTATCTGCGCAGATTTTTATTTATGCCAAACCTTTAAATCTCACTGAGTGAGAATAAACTTAATGGAATTGGTATTATGCACAACTTTAGAGGTTTAGCGCCCAATGGCGAAAGAAGAAAATATTGAAATGCAAGGTACGGTACTTGATACTTTACCAAATACTATGTTCCGCGTTGAACTAGAAAATGGTCATGTTGTTACGGCACATATTTCGGGAAAAATGCGTAAGAACTACATTCGCATATTAACGGGCGATAAAGTAACGGTAGAATTAACACCGTATGACTTATCTAAAGGCCGTATTATTTTCCGTGCTAGATAATTAAACCATATAAAATCAAAAGCCCCGTGAATGAAAATTCACGGGGCTTTTTTATGTGTTACGAGTTTGCTTGTAGATTCATTGTTTATCTGAATGCATGATAATGGTCTTGGGTCATTACATACTTACAGTTAGGCACATATTTCAAGACAGTGCTTCCTTGCACTTTAACTAATAAATATATACTTGTTTTAGTGTTCTACTAGTTCTTTCTTCTGAATGTAGCTAAGTACCAGTTTATCTTTTTTAACACCCACTTTTGCAACACCACCGTGTGTTAAATCACCAAACAATAATTCATTAGCCAACGGTTTCTTCAAGTGCTCCTGAATTAATCGTGACATAGGTCGAGCGCCCATCGTTTTATCATAACCATTAACAGCGAGCCATTTCCTTGCATCTTTGGTTAATTCTAACGAAACCCCTTTTTCATCAAGTAATGCTTGTAACTCAACAATAAATTTATCAACTACTTGTTGAATAACGACTTCGTCTAGGTGATTAAACCAAACGATGTTGTCTAAACGGTTTCTAAATTCTGGCGAAAAGGTTTTATTAATCTCAGTCATTGCATCAATGCTTTGATCTTGTTGTTTAAAACCAATAGATTTACGTGTTATTTCATGAGCCCCAGCATTAGTGGTTAATACTAACGTAATATTTCTAAAGTCCGCTTTACGGCCATTGTTATCTGTCAAAGTACCATGATCCATAACTTGCAATAAAATGTTGTAAACATCTTCATGTGCTTTTTCAATTTCATCTAACAATACAACTGAATGAGGATGTTTTATCACGGCATCAGTGAGTAAACCACCTTGCTCATAACCAACATAACCAGGAGGAGCACCAATTAAACGACTAACCGCGTGTTTTTCCATATACTCAGACATATCGTAACGTAGAAGCTCAACCCCTAAAGCTTTTGCTAGTTGCTGTGTTACTTCAGTTTTACCGACACCGGTTGGACCTGCGAATAAAAATGACCCTACTGGTTTTTGTTCACTGCCTAACCCTGCACGAGACAAACGAATAACAGAAGTTAATTCGTCGATAGCTTGATCTTGACCAAAAACGACCATTTTCAAATTTCTATCTAACATTTTTAAACTGTCTTTTTCAGTTGAAGAAACTGATTTTTCAGGGATCCTTGCCATTTTGGCAACAATAGACTCAATGTCACTATTGTTAATCACCTTTTTACGTTTAGAGGCAGCAACTAACTGTTGTTTGGCCCCTGCTTCATCAATGACGTCGATTGCTTTATCAGGTAAAAAACGTTCGTTAATATACTTAGCCGATAACTGTGCGGCTGCACGCAATGCCTTATTCGTATAACGAATACCGTGATGTGATTCGTACTTGTCTTTTAGACCGTGTAGTATTTTGGTCGTATCATCAACACTAGGTTCAACGATATCTATTTTTTGAAAACGACGAGCTAATGCGCGGTCTTTTTCAAAAACACTTTGATATTCTTGATAGGTGGTTGATCCCATACAACGTAGCTTACCAGAGGATAATAAAGGTTTGATTAAGTTAGATGCGTCCATCATGCCACCAGAGGCTGCTCCTGCACCAATAATGGTATGAATCTCATCAATGAACAATATTGCATTACCATCTTCTTCTAATTCTTTTAACAAGGCTTTGAAGCGTTTCTCAAAATCTCCACGGTATTTAGTTCCTGCAAGCAATGCGCCCATATCAAGGGAATAAATAACCGTTTCAGCTAAAAATTCAGGCGCATCTTCAGAGATAACTAAATTAGCTAAACCTTCAGCAATCGCAGTTTTACCTACACCCGCCTCGCCGACAAATAAGGGATTGTTTTTACGACGGCGGCTCAGTACCTGTAATGTTCTTTCTAATTCACTACTACGGCCAATTAACGGGTCTATATTGCCCTTTTTTGCTTCTTCATTAAGGTTAGTAGCAAAATTGTCAATAGTACGCGGCTCTTCTTCACCTATATGAACTTCGTCAGCCGTTTGAGGCGCATCTATATGTTCTATTTTTGAAATGCCATGGGAAATAAAATTAACAATGTCTAAACGACTAATGTCTGACTTCTTCAAAAAGTAAGCAGCTTGTGATTCTTGCTCACTGAAAATAGCAACTAATACATTTGACCCTGTCACTTCACTTTTTCCTGAGGATTGCACATGAAAAACAGCGCGCTGTAATACACGTTGAAAACCTAATGTTGGTTGCGTTTCACGCTCGAGTTCACCTTCAGGAATTACAGGTGTAGTTTCCGCGATAAAATCTAATAACTCTTTACGAACTTTCCCCATATCTGCGCCACAAGCATTGAGGGCTTCAATTGAAGAAGGGTTATCTAGTAAGGCTAATAACAAATGCTCAACCGTCATAAATTCATGACGAGAGTCCTTGGCTTGACGGAAAGCCATATTCAACGAAATTTCTAAATCTTTATTTAGCATAGACTACTCCACTTTTAACCATGCGACTTCACGCTTTTTCCATTGTACAATGCAATGGGTGCTCATTTTCTAAGGCATATTGACAAACTTGGTCTACTTTTGTTTCTGCAATTTCAGAGGTAAAAGTGCCACATCTACCTTTTCCTTTATAATGTATTTCTAACATTATGTCAGTTGCTTGATCTGCATTCATATTAAAAAACTTACATAACACATCAATTACAAAATCCATTGGCGTATAATCGTCATTTAATAAAATAACAGTATACATAGGCGGCTTTTCAAATTGTTCAACCACCTCTTCTTCGAGAACTTCTTGATCGTCTATTAACTCTTTCCACTTACTCATAATTTTATATTAGTCTGTACCTGATGATTTTGCTTGGAGATTTGCAAAAAATAATAATAATAAAAACTGAATAAATTATTAAATTTACTTGACAATTTTTTAATATTATCTACGATTTAAAACAGTGGCTATTTTTTAGTCACAAATATATTTATGTTAATGCTTTTAGGCAAGCATACCTAATTACCGATGAATATAGAAGGAAGTTGAAGTATGGCTCACGGTACAGTGAAGTGGTTTAATAACGCAAAAGGTTTTGGTTTCATTCGTCCAGAGGATGGTGGTGAAGATATTTTCGCTCATTACTCAACAATCCAAATGGAAGGATACCGTACATTAAAAGCTGGTCAAGATGTTGATTACGAACTTAATGCTGGGCCTAAAGGCCATCACGCAGCAAGTATCACACCTGATGAAATTGAAGTTGAAGAGTAAGTTTCAATTTAAACTGACAAAATTAATTTTCTTAAATACCTGTTTAGTTATCAACTAACGGGTATTTTTTTATCTTTTTTTAAATTTAAATACCTACTGCTTGTTTTACTTTTTCTTTATAACTTCGACTCACTTTTAATTCTTTACCATTACTCATCACTAAATAATATTCTCCATTAAGTTGACTACAAAATTTATTCACATAGCTTTTATTCACAATAGTAGAACGATGGCTGCGTATAAATTGTTTGGGATCTAAGCTTTCTTCGAGTTGTTTCATCGTTTTTCGTAAAATATGCGTGGTATCACTGGTATGAACACACATATAATCACCAGCAGCATCGATCCACAGTATATCTTTAACAGGCACACGACTCACTTCTCCTGCATCTTTAATCGCTAAAATGTCTGAAAAAGACGATAAGCTTACCGGTTGATTATTCGCCAATTCTTCAAGGATTTTCTCACAATCGTTACCGGTCACATCACTAACTAGACGAACAAGCTTAGATTTATGTACTGCATTTTCTTTACTGATAAGGTCTTTTCGAATTTTATCCATAGCTTCCGCTAAACGGTTTTCATCAGCAGGTTTTAATAAGTAGTCTTGTGCATGAACGTCAAAAGCTTGTAAAGCATATTGGTCGAAAGCGGTTACAAAAATGACTAAAGGTAATTTTAGTCCTTGTTCGATAATTGCTTGAACGACTTCAAAACCATTTAAGCCTGGCATTTGAATATCAAGAAACATTAAATCAGGTTGGTACGCACGAACAGCTTCTAATGCTTCTCGACCATTATGACATTGAGCAATTATATCCACATCTTCATGTTCAGCTAAACGTACGGCTAAACCTTTACGTGCAAGGGGTTCGTCATCAACAATAATTGTTGATAGGCTAATACTCATGTATTGCTTCCTAAATCATACGGCATCCTGATGCTTACTTTAACACCTTTAGGGGCGTTATTGGCAACAACTAAAGAGAAATCATTACCATATAATGCTTGCAACCTTTCTCGACTATTCGCCAAGCCAACGCCATTTTCACGGTATAAGTTACCATTTTTGATTTCTGCACCTGGGCCATTATCAGCCAGTTCTAGCAGTAAGTCGTTAGCAAAACGCGTTACCGTTACCTTAATTGTGCCGCCGTCTTCTTGGGTTGCTATGGCATACTTAATCGCATTCTCAGCAATAGGTTGTAATATCATACTCGGCACTAAAGCCTGTTCGCAGTCTTGAGCAATAATGAATTCAACACGAAGACGGTCTTCAAAACGAACTTTCTCAATATCTAAATACAACTTTAGGGCATGTAACTCACTATTAAGTGTTACTTTTTTCATAGGATCTTTATCGAGAGAATAACGTAAGAATTCACTTAACTTGGTGACCATACCGTTTGCTGTTTTATTTTCTTTCACCAATATTAACGTCGATATGGCATTTAATGTATTAAAGAGAAAATGCGGATTAAGCTGATATCGTAACATTTTCAACTGTGCTTGATGTGCAACATTATTGGCTTCAAGGACGTTACGCTTTTCTTTTTGCAGCATTTGATAATACTTAGTACCGAAATATAAACCACTCCAGCTCAAAATAATAAAAAAGGAATAAACACTATTAGATGTGTAATAAAGCCAGAAGTCAGGTCGATAACCATGTTTATATATTTCCCAATGGTTAATATTTTTAACAACTTGCCATAACACTCCGACAATATAGGAAGCGACGATAACCACCCCCGCTATTTTACCAGGAGTAAAGTTCCAGACTCTTCGGTAAATATAACGTAATGGTACGGTAAATAACCAACCTGCGTATGCATTAAGAAATATAATAACGACAAAAATATCGCGTGGATTATGTAATAACGATCCGAGATAATGCACTAGGGCAAAACCAAACCAGCTTGAGCTATGTACAAGCCAAAATAGGCGGTTCTTATTTTCTAACAATTCTTTCCAATTCACACAATACAACCAGTAAAGGGGCTTACATTAATTATGAAGCAGTTTTTAGTTTGTGCATTACCGTTTACCTTGGCAATTCTGCGTCTTATCTCATTTGTTTTTAATAGTATTGGTGAACTTCTTTAAATGTTTAACATTTTTCCTAAGGGTTGCCCACCAACTAAATGCATGTGAATGTGATAAACTTCCTGTCCTCCATGGTCATTACAGTTCATAATTAAACGATAGCCATTCTCATCAATACCTTCCTGCTTGGCTAATTTTTTAGCAACGGTTATCATTCGACCTAACACCTGTTCATCTTCTTCAATAACATCATTAACGGTAGGAATGAGTTTATTAGGGATTATGAGTATATGAATGCTTGCTTGAGGCGCTATATCTCTAAAAGCAGTAACAAGATCATCTTGATAAAGTAATGGAGTGGGTATCTCTTGTCTAATTATTTTTGAAAAAATAGTTTCTTCTGCCATGATGTACTCCAATGTAAAATTTTATAAGTTTTCTGCGGACCACTTATTATAGTGAATAGCTTTATCAACGGATCTTCTTGGTAACCAACCTGCACTCTCTAATTCAGGTTTACCTTTAAATTTCGACACATAGCCAATACATAAATAAGCAATGATTTCGATATTATTTGGAATACCTAAAGCGTTTCTCAGTATATCATCTTCTATGATACTGACCCAACCTACCCCTAGATTTTCTGCTCTAGCAGCAAGCCATAAATTTTGTACCGCGCAAACCGAACTGTATAAATCCATCTCTGCTTTAATTGTTTTACCTAAAACAACAGGACCGTTACGATTACGGTCACATGTAACACAAATCCCTAAAGGCGCCTCTAAAATACCTTCTAATTTAAACTGCTGATATTTTGACTGTTGCTCACCATTAAACATTTTTTTTGACTCTGCATTTGATTCGTCAAAGCCTTGTTTTATTTGTTTCTTTGCTTCTATATCACTGACAACAATAAAATCCCATGGCTGCATAAAGCCAACACTTGGGGCATGATGTGCAGCGGTAAGAATGCGCTTTATTACGTCATCAGGAACAGTTTGTTTCGTGAAGTCGCTGCGAACATCTCGCCTGGAAAATATCGTCTTATAAACAGCGTCTCTTTCAATTTCGGTAATTTTCATTATTTTACTCATTTAAAAAAGGCTTAGATTAATAAATAATCTAAGCCTTTTGATATCTTGCTCATATTAAACAGAAGTTATTTTTTTAAGAAGCTTCGTCTAAAGCCTAATATTAATAAAGTAAATAAACCCGCAAAGCCAAAACTTGCACCTTGTCGCTCGACTTTTTCTTCAACAACAGAACAATCTTCAACTTCACCTGCGATTGGCTTTAAAGTGACTGCACGTACAACATCTTCAACCAACTGTTCACCGGTTTCTTTATCAAGCATTAATTCACCTTTAGAATCTCGGCGAGGTACTTTGATTAACGCTGAAGCAGAAATTTCATTATTATCATTAATATCGCGCGCTTCAATAATAGTGTATTCAGAATTACATGGTAAAAATGCATTTAAATCAGTAAATGTTTTACTTGCTATCTCATACATAAAGGCATGTTTTCGACGAGGTGCGCTTGTGCTGTCATTATGAGTTTCAACTTCGCCTTCACCAACTATTATACCGTTTTCATTAATTGCACGAGCGGTACTAGAAGAGCCAGTAAAGAAATCAACAGGTCTTATCATCGTCATACCAGTGTCGAACTCATTAGTATCAACATGATAAAATTTTGTGCGAAGGTTACCGTTTACGTAAGTTTTAGCATGCCCGACTGCAATACCCGCATCATTAATGTCGTAGGCACGAGAGTCGAAAATTTCACTATGATCTTCTGTAAAATCTTTTACTTCGCCATTTTTATAAACCACTGCGTACAAATGACGATTTTCTCTATCACTTGGGTCTGTTTCGTTTTCATCCCACCAACCGTGTGCAAATCCTACCGCCACACCTTGATTATTAACGGCTTGGGCATAGTTAACAAATTCACGTTCGTCATCTTCATGAGGTGTCACTAAATGTCCTAGAGCCTCAGATGTAGTTTCGCCTTCTACGCTAATCGTCCATTTAACGGCTTCCGTATTGTACATACTGCTAACAGCTCGCTGAATACAAACTTCAAATGGATAATCATTTTTTAGAATGTCTACGTCAGCACAACCACCTGAAGTATCGGTAATAAAATCAATGGCATCTTGATCAATACTGGTACTGGCGTAACCTACAGCAAATAATGAATCACTAATATCGAAGATAGCTGATTCACCACCAAAACGTAAAGCCTCAGGGATGTTATCATTTTCTGTCGGTGGCTTTAATTCAATAATTGTTTCACCGGCGTCAGGTGAAAAATATGCTCGAGTGGTAAAATCACGTACCCAATGAGTGACATGTTCACCTTGACCATCATCTTCAATATACGGCAAAGCTGTATAAGGTGCAGACGCATTACCATATATCCAACCATCATTAGTAATGCCGTTTACATAATCAATGGTCGAACGTGTTAATGTAGTTGTTTCCGGAAAATATTGATCAAATATAACAAAGTCTTGGGTGTCGCCAGCGTTGCCAGTAAGGTTTCGCATTGCAGTAATATCACCAAACTTTTGGTATAAACTACTACCGGCTAATGAATTAAGAAAGCGAATTACCCAAGATAAGTCATTCGCTGTTGGTGTTCCTGCTCTTAACGCACTTTCATCTTCGATATCAATTAGTTCATGAACACTCTCATGTTGAAGTTCAGCTAATCTAACAATATCGTCGTAATCATCTTCATCAAGATACTGAAACTGAACAGGTAAGTTATAAATTCCTGTACCAGAAATCGCCATTTGCCCTTGATTGTTTTCTTGCTGTGCGTAGCTATATTTTACTAAACTAACGTCACCTTTATCGATAACTTCATATGTAGCTGCATGTACAGCTGATAAACTTAAAGCACTGGTAATACCTAACGCTAATACTGATTTTACAAATTTGTTCATATAACTACTTAGCTCTCATATCTTGTTATAATTCATCTAGCTCTTGCCATCTAGCGAAAGCGATTTCGAGTTTTGACTCACTTTCTTCAAGCTGGTTCAATATTTTTTTTGTTTTGTCGCTGTCTTGGCTAAAAAAGCTAGCATCATTCACTTGCTCTTGCAGTGAACTAATTAATGCTTCGAGCTCATCAACTTGTTCAGGTAACGATTCTAACTCACGACTTTCTTTAAAAGATAATTTTTTCTTCGACGTTACTTGAGTAACCGCTTTATTTTCACTTACCGAAGCTTGTGGTGTTTTCACGCCATCAGCTAATTGTTTGCGTTGTTCTGCTTTATAAGCTAAATAGCTATCAACGTCATCATAACCACCAACAATATTTGTTATTTGACCACTTCCATCGAAGTAAAGGCAAGTGTTTACACAATTATTAACAAAATCACGATCATGGCTGACTAAAATAACGGTTCCTGCATAATTTGCAACGACTTCTTCTAATAATTCTAAAGTTTCTATGTCCAAATCATTGGTTGGCTCATCGAGAATAAGTAAATTACTCGGTCTTAAAAATAAACGTGCTAATAATAAACGGTTTTTCTCGCCACCTGACAATGCTCTTACCGGTGTTCTTGCACGCTTAGGACTAAATAGGAAATCTTGCAAATAACCAAGTACATGGCGAGTTACACCATTAACCGTTACTTCTTGCTTCCCTTCTGCAACGGTGTCTTGAACAGTCATATTCAAATCTAAAGCGTCACGATGCTGATCAAAGTAAGCAACATCTAAGTTAACACCAGCGCGCATTTTTCCAGATGTGGGTTGCTGCTGATCCATGATCAATTTGATTAATGTTGATTTACCTGTACCGTTTGCCCCAATAAGTGCCAAACGATCACCACGAGTAATTAGTAAATCTAAGCCTTGGAATATTGTTTTATCACCAAACGCCATGTGTAGATTTTCACATTCAAAAACTAGCTTACCAGAGCGATCACCTGATGATATATTAATATCGCCTTGTTTCTTAACTTCACGCCTTTGTTGACGTTCTACACGTAATTTTTCAAGAGCGCGTACTCGTCCTTCGTTACGCGTTCTTCGAGCTTTAATTCCTTGTCGGATCCAAACTTCTTCTTCAGCTAATCGCTTATCAAAAAGTGCATTTTGTGTAGACTCTACTTCTAAGTCATGGGCTTTTTGTTCAATATAAAGATCATAATTACCTGGGTAACTGACTAACTGGCCACGATCTAAATCTAGAATGCGTGTCGCTAAACCACGAATAAATGCTCTATCGTGACTTATAAATATGATAGTACCTTTGAAGTCTTTCAAGAATTGCTCTAACCACAACACACTACTGATATCTAAATGGTTGGTGGGCTCATCAAGCAATAACACATCTGGCTCACAGACCAATGCTTTAGCTAACGCAAGTTTTCGTAACCAACCACCTGAAAGGCCATTAATTTTTTTGTCTGCATCTAACGCTAAAGTGGTTAAAACTTTATCTATGCGTTGCTCATCTTGCCATGCATTGGCCTGATCTAGCTGCTGTTGAGCATTAGCCAACTTATTAAGGTTTTGCTCTGAAGGGTCTTCACCAATGATGTGAATTAAATGATGGTATTTTTTAATCAATTCAGCATTTTCGGCGACACCTTGAGCAACATAGTCAAATACACTCATATCAGATGACTCAGGTGGATCTTGCTCTAACATCGCCAATTTGATATTGCTCGACATCAAAATTTGGCCATCGTCTAAGTTTTGTTTACCCATTAATACTTTCATTAATGACGATTTGCCTGCACCATTTTTACCAACAAGACAAACTCTTTCGCCTGTTTTAATGGTTAAATTTGCTTTGTCTAAAATACTGTCTTCACCGAAGGCTAGTTCGCCTTGAGCTATGCGGATTAATTCCATGGGTTATATCAACTCTACTACTTGTGATTGTTCAAAAGGCCAGAATAATTTTCTATTATCCTCAAGGCGTTCTAATACGGGAATATGGAGACCGTATATTTCAACTAAATTTTGTGTACCTTCAATGTTTTCATCTATAATATCAACAACTTTTATTTGGTGATCGGGAATAACATCTCCAATAAGATCGATCGCTTGTTCACATAAATGGCAACCTTCACTACTGTATAAGTGGAATAAAACACTCATTATGTATTAACTTTTTTACGGGTAATTAACCAACTATTATGGATATGTTTGTTACGTTGAAAGTCTTTATCACGCGTTAAATCAGAAATGCACTTCACTTCAAAATTTAAAGCAGCAACGCCGTCAAAGTCCATTTTAAAGTTCCGCTTATTATTGGTGAAAATTAATTCACCATTTTCAGCAACACATTGCATGGCATCAGTAATCAATGTTACGTGGTCACTTTGTACATCGAAGCTATCTTCCATACGTTTAGAATTTGAAAACGTTGGAGGATCAACAAAAACAACATCATAAGTTGTTTTATGTTCTTTTAGCCATGTTAAACAATCTGCTTGAACAAATTGATATTTATGACCTGATAATTTATTCAATGAAAAATTTTCTTGCGCCCAGTTTAAATAAGTATTCGACATATCTACCGTAGTAATACTCGCAGCCCCGTGAAGCGCAGCTTGTAATGAAACTGACCCAGTATAGGCAAATAAATTTAACAGTGACTTATTCTTTGCTTTTTCAGCAACTATTTGGCGAGTTTTACGGTGATCTAAAAATAGTCCCGTATCAAGGTAGTCCCACAGATTTATTTTTAGTTTAGCGCCATGCTCAGTAATAATCATTGATTGCTGACTTTTATCAACACGCTGATATTGAGCCGCACCTTTTTGCTTAGCGCGTGTTTTTAAAATAACTTTATCAGTCGGCACATTAAGTACCTTAGGCGCAAAATAAATCACTTCTTGTAACCGTTTTGCGACTTTACTTTCTTCGATAATTTTAGGGGCTGAATATTCTTGTATAACCAAGTAGTCACCATATACATCTACAGCCACATTATATTCTGGAATATCTGCATCGTATAAGCGGTAACATTCAATTTGCTCTTTTTTGAGCCAGTTTTTTAGATTCTTTTTATTTTTTAATAAGCGATTGCCAAAGTCTGAATCTTTATCTGCAAATTCATCTTCATTGTTTTGACCTGCAGCTTGTTTTATATCGACGTTATAAACAGCCAGTTGACAATCCAATGGACCATTTTTGAATTTATAGCGTTTTCGGCTTGCCAATTTCATCATCGACAACAATTCAACATTCGCCGTTAAAATCGCAACACGCCAGTCGACAAATTGCGCTTTAAGTTTTCGACCTAAAAGTACAAAGTTCTCAACTAACTCAGGTAATTCACCAATTCGTTCACCATAAGGAGGGTTAAGTAAGAAAGTGCCATTATGACCAAAGCCATTATTTAGGTTATTGATGTCTTTACAGGAAAACTCAATAAATTTCTGTACACCGGCATTACGAGCATTTGCTTGTGCTGTGTTTATAACTCGGCTATCAATATCAATACCAAATACTTTTGCCTTTAATTGTTCAAGGCCAAGGTGAGACTTTTCTTTAGCTTGTGTTAATTGTTCTTGCCACGTGTACAATTCATGACCTAGCCAATAATCAAAGCCCCATTTAGCTCTATCTAACCCGGCAGCATAATCTGCGGCCATCATAATAGCTTCTATTAATATGGTGCCGGAACCACACATAGGATCGACCAGCGGTTTAGTCGTATCTTCTAACCAGCCAGAACGCTTAATAATTGCAGCAGCTAAATGCTCTTTAAGTGGCGCCGCACCAGAATGCTCACGATAGCCACGTTTAAATAAGCTACGCCCTGAGAAGTCAAGATATATTGTCACTTTTTGCTTTAACAAACGGGCCTGAAAACTAATGTCTGGAGCGCCTTTATCAACTGAAGGTCTTGCCATTCCTTGATCACGAAAATGGTCAACGAGGGCATCTTTTACCGTAAGAGCACCAAATTGGGTATTTCTGATTTCATCACTTGTACCGACGAAATCAATAGCGAAAGTACGATCACTCGAAAATTGCTCAGACCAATTAACGGTTGAAGCCGTAGCAAACAATTGTTCCTTATTCTCAGCATCACCTTCTGCAACCTTTAATAAAATTCGCGTTGATAAACGACAATAGAGACAAATTTTATAAGCATCAGCTAATGTTGCAGTAAAATAAACCCCTTCAGGTTTTTGAACCACTTGCTGAGCATTTAAGTTTTTAAGCTCTTCAGCTAATAATATTTCTATACCAAAGGATGTTAACGCTAAAAATTGCTGCATAAGATTTTTCCAGTCCGATTTATGCCCGCGATTATAAACAAAGACGGTTACTACTTATATAGATACACAGAGAAAAGCCAGATATTCAGGTAAAATATATTTGAATATAATTTTAAACTTTGTATTTATCGCTCTGCAGCTCACAAAATAGCCTCTTAGTCTATAATTAATGCAACTATTGGCTGTCTGAAAATAGATATTAAAAAGTTAAAGAAACGCCTTGCAATGTGAAGTAACTATCCTTAATATACGCCTCGCTTTCAAGGGCATATGTTTTTGAAAACGATTCTCTAATAACAAGAAATAAAACAGTTATTGGCTTATTTAAGCGTAACTTTAATCAGTAACACTTAAATCATTCGGACGCGGGATGGAGCAGCCTGGTAGCTCGTCGGGCTCATAACCCGAAGGTCGTCAGTTCAAATCTGGCTCCCGCAACCAATTCTTAAGACAGAATTCAAACCTCTTGGCTTCCTAATTTTATTAGG
>MAAB01007500.1_pt1 | contig 17080 bp, 20 predicted proteins | sample 1115991 | NCBI WGS metagenome assembly MAAB01 (sample SAMN04961124, study PRJNA320927) | seawater metagenome | isolation source: sample BD02T18 sea water enriched with oil for 18 days | place: USA:Gulf of Mexico | collected 2013-07-27
TGATGGTGATGACGTCCTTTATGGCAATTCAGGTGATGACATATTAACTGGTGGCTCAGGCACCGATTATGTTGGGGGAGGAAGTGGTAACGATGTACTGCGAGGCGGTACTGGTGATAATGATGATTTAAGAGGGGATGGGGGTAATGATACATACTTGTTTGGTTTAGGTGACGGTAATACAAAGATTCGTAACAATGATTTAGACGAGGGAAGCATTGATGTACTTCGTTTTCTCGAAGGGATTACGGCCAGTGATATAGCGGTTAGCCGAAGTAATACTAACTTACATTTAACCATAGCTAGTACAGGGGAAGTGATAAATTTGGAGTACTTTTTCGGTAATAGTTATAATGAAATTGATTCTGTAGAATTTTTCGACGGGACGGTTTGGTCTACTGATGATTTGAAGTCTTTATCTAACGCAGGAACAGAGTTATCAGAAACACTAACAGGTTATGATACTGATGATGTACTTGAAGGGCTTGGAGGTGATGACATAATTAATGGTGGCTATGGTGATGATATTATTTCTGGTGGTACTGGTAATGATGATGTTCATGGTGGTTATGATAATGATACGGTTTCAGGTGACGATGGTAATGATAATGTCTTTGGCGAATCCGGAGATGATTTACTCTCAGGTGGTACTCTCAGGTGGGTTAGGTAATGATACTTTATATGGTAATGAAGGTAATGACACACTAGATGGCGGTGATGGTGATGACGTCCTTTATGGCAGTATAGGTAAAGATATATTAAATGGTAGCTCTGGTAATGATGCTCTTTATGGTAATTCAGGTAAAGATATATTAGATGGAGGTGATGGAGATGATGTACTACGTGGTGGCAAAGGTGAGGATACATTGCGTGGTGGTAAAGGAGCTGATTACTTAAGAGGAGATAAAGGTAATGATACATATTTATTTGGTTTAGGTGACGGTAATACAACTATTAATAATTATGATACTAACGTAGGAAGTGTTGATGTACTCCGCTTTCTCGAAGGTATTACAGCCAGTGACATAACAGTTAATCGAAGTAATGTTGACCTACACTTAATCATAGGCAGTACGGAAGAAGTTATTAAATTGGAATCTTTTTTCAGCAGTAATAGTAGTTATGAACTAGACAAAATAGAGTTTTTTGATGGTAGTAGTTTGAATTTGAATCAATTTAGTAGTTTGACAACTGATAGCTCACCAATATTAGTTAATGATTTGCTGTCAGCACAATTAATGGGTTCTGTCTATAATCAGTTAATTCAATCATACTCTAGTTTTCATGATAATACTGATGAAACTGAAATTAGTAAATTAAGCAATGATAATTCTATTATTTTACCCATTATTGACGGCCCTGTAACAAATTTTGTGTAACTGGCAGGTTTAAATAACATCTTTCAAACGGTCTTCGAATTCAATCATAAAACGATTCAAGGCCGTTTTCCAATTTCTTATCGGCATAGTCCATTTCTTGGATGCTTGCTCAATCGCTAAATAGATAACTTTTTTAGCTGAATCATCATGCGGAAATAGTTTACGCTTTTTAATTGCCTTATGAATAGCACTGTTCAGTGACTCAATAGCATTGGTGGTATAAATGGCTTTACGTATATCATTAGGATAGTTAAATATAGTGCTGATGTTTTGCCAGTTATTGCGCCATGAACGCGATATACTGGGGTATTTACTGTCCCATCGTTGCTCAAACTGGTCGAGCGCCATCAAGCCTTCCTCTTTAGTTACTGATTGATATATTCGCTTTAAATCGACATACCAATAAGTGAAATTCTATAATACACACCGAAGTATCGCTTTCTATTGCTCAATCAATTTTTATTTCTTAGTATGGCTAAAGACAATAATAAACAAGGAATAACAAAGATGAACAAAGGTGAATTGGTAGCAAAAATTGCTGAGGGCGCAGACATTACTAAAGCTTCTGCTGGTCGCGCGTTAGATAGTCTGATCGGTTCTGTAACTGAAGAGTTATCTAATGGTGGTGATGTTGCTTTAGTTGGTTTTGGCACTTACAAAGTTAATGACAGAGCGGCTCGTACTGGTCGCAATCCTCAAACGGGAGAAGCGATTCAAATTGCTGCGGCTAAAGTACCTGCTTTTAAAGCTGGTAAAGCATTGAAAGATGCAGTTAACGGGTAATTTGATTAAGATTGTTTCTCATGCAAAATCTAATTTTATAAGAAAATAAAAAGGCCAAACATACGCATCTATGTTTGGCCTAGTAAAGTTATTTTAAAACAATAAATACTCCTATACCTCCATAAAAGTCGTTGCTATTTTATGGGGATATGGCATAAATGTACTATTAGGAGTCAGTTTATAACGCTGAAAAGGAATCACGTTTTGAAGGATAAGGAAAAAATCGCATTATTTATCGATGCTGATAATGCGCCTGCCGCTAAAATAGACATCATACTTTCTGAGCTTGCTCGCTATGGTGTTGTTAACATTCGAAAAGCCTACGGTAACTGGAAAAGTCCATGTATCAAACCATGGGAAGATGTTCTTCACGAATACGCGATCCAACCTATTCAGCAATTTGATTTAACCAAAGGCAAAAATGCCACCGACATAGCCCTCGTGATCGATGCTATGGATATTCTCTATACAAAAGATGTTGATACGATTTGCCTTGTTTCATCAGACTGTGATTTCACTCCGTTAGTAACACGTGCATTAGCTGATGGTAAATTTGTTATTGGCTTTGGTGAGCGAAAAGCACCAGCAGCTTTTGTAAATAGCTGTTCAAAATTCCTTTACCTAGATGATATAGAGACAGAAGAAAAGCCAATACAAAAACGTAAGCCTAGTATCAAGGGTGATACAAAATTGATGAATATGCTCCGTCAAGCTATTGAAGCATCTGAAGAAGAAGATGGTTGGGCTAACTTAGGCCCTATAGGTCAACACATATCTAATCATGCTTCTTTTGACCAGAGAAACTATGGATTTAAAAAACTCAGCGATTTATTTTCAGCAATAGATTTGTTTGAAATGAAGCAAACTAATGGCTCAGTTACTTGGGTTAGAGATAAGAAAAGAGCAAACAGTACGAAATAAATATGAAAAAAATCGAATTACCAATAACCCAGACAGTATCTGCAACTTTTAAGTTTTCCAGTGAAGGTATTTTTGAAAACGATATTGCCGATATGATGAATGAAGAGATTCAAGAAAAAATGCATATTGCAAGGGAGAATGGAGGCAAGATACTTTATGCAGCCACATCAATTGAGCAAGAGTTAGAACGTTTTCTAATGACTTATTTTATGGGGCCATTTCATGAACCTGATGAGCGCAGAAATCTATTTGAAAATGAACTATTGAAGTCAACAATGTTGTCTTTTTCGGATAAAAAATCGCTTTTTCTGAAGGTACTTAATTCAAAAAGTTTTATTAAGGGCAAAGAAAAAGACCAGTTAACAACGCAACTTAAATCAATTATGGATTGGCGAAACGCTTTTGCGCATGGAAAGGTTCAACATAACACTGAGAAAGGCTGTAGCCTGAAATACTATTCAGGTAACCATACAGAGCAAGTACTCGATGATAAGTTTTGGGATACTGTTATAAGTATTTTTGAAAGTTGTAAGCAACTACTCAAAAAATCACAAGAAAACATGAGCAAAAAACTATATAGCCCTGAGAATTAAAAAGGAAGATATCTTGATGGACATTAATACTATTCCACACCAAAGTATTTGGGTGATTTCTGTTTTATTAACTATTTTTTTTGGGGTGTTAAACTCAATAAAAAAACGAAAGACAAAAGCGCTTACCATAGAGACTGAGAGCAGAAAAGAAACCTTAAAAGAAAAATCTGTAGCAGTCATTAATCAAGAAATCATCGAAAAAACAGCTATAACCCTTCAAAAGAAAGAGTCTGGTGAACTTAACCTCGAACTCCTTAAAAAACAATTAAGGGATACCAGTAAACAATTAAGATTTATAGACGTAGGGTTACTGCCACCAACGTTTAAATTTGACGATAGTGAAGCTCTTAAGGAAAAAATTGAATCCATACAAAAGGAGCAGTTTCAAGTGATAGTCCGTGGAGATGCAACTTCATCGTATTCGAACTGGGAATGGTATGGAAGTAAAAGTAAAGGGAAGGAAATGGTCGATGCCTATCAAAGCCTTTTGCTTAAAGCTTTCAACGCAGAATTTGATATGCTCAGAAAGAAAATGCGACATTCTACTTATGATTCTACTCATGCGAAATTAAATAAATTAGAAGATCAATTATCAAAGCTTGGTGAAACAGCTAATGCGCGTATATCGCGACAATATTTTAGGCTAAAAAGTGATGAACTAGGTCTCTGGCATAATGAGTTAGAGAACAAAGAGCATTTGAAACAAACTAGGAAGGAAGAGCAAGCCATACTGCGTGAGCAAGCAAAGCAAAGTAGTGGAGGAGATGCAGACGACATTGAAGATGAACTGTTTTACTCAAAAGCCGATCTTGAGAAAGCAAAAAAGTTAGCGCTTAAACTTCATGGACCAAGTGCTGCTGAAATGAAATTAAAAATAAATGGCATGCAGAATGAAATTAAAAAATTAGAAACAAAATTTGAACGGGCTATTTCGCAAGCTCAACTAACAAAAGCTGGATATATTTATGTCATCTCTAATATTGGTAGTTTTGGAGAGGGAGTTGTAAAAATAGGTATGACAAGGCGTTTAGAGCCTATGGATCGTGTTAAAGAATTAGGTGATGCGAGTGTTCCTTATAAATTTGATGTTCATACACTTTGCTTTGTTGATAATGCACCGAGTATTGAAAAAGCCTTACACCGAAAATTCACAAACAATCGTGTAAATATTGAGAATCATCGTAAAGAATTTTTTAGAGTATCTCCCGAAGAAGTAGCCAGCGCAATGACAGCAATGGGCATTGAATCCGATTGGTATTTTGAAATTGAAGCAAAAGAATATAGAGAAAGCTTACTTATCCGCGAAGCACTGTTTAATGAAACAGCTAAATCTTCAAAAGCCTCTAACCAATTACCTGATTCAATTTAATAAGGATATTATTTATGGCTATTACGATCACACTATTAATAATACTTTCAATAACTATTTTATCTTTAATAAAAACTCAAAAAAGTTATTCATTAATTAAAAATGAACATGATGCAATAGAAAAGCAGTATCACCCTGTTTTGGTGGAGGAAAGAAAATATAATTCAATATTAGAAGAATATACGCAGCTTCAAACGCTCTATAAAAATAGCCTTTCAGATTTGAAGAGCAAGGAATTACGGTTATCACTTTTTAACATTAGTGTAGGAACAACTGATGATTTTGCTTATACAAAATTACCTAATCACAGCGATATCGAAAAACTAAAAATGTCACTTGAATCAACAAAGTTATCAATTAAGACCCTGATTAAAAACAAACACGCTTGTATTTGTACATTGGATGGAGATTTTAGAGTTAACGGTAAAAAAGCTGAAGCAACAAAACTCATAAATAGAGAAATAAAATTACGTATTCGTTGTTTAGATAATGAATTTAAAGCGGCATCTGTACTTGTTGATTGGAATAATATAAACCGATTAATCCAAAGAACCAAAGAGGCATATTTGGAAATTAATCGCACTGGACATAGGGTTAAAACATATATTCAAGATGAGTATTTAACGCTAAAAACGCGAGAATTTCGTCTCAACTATGAAATTAACCAGTTAAAGTTAGACCTCAAAGAGGAAGAGCGTGAAGAGGCTAGAATTGAACGTGAAGCTAAACGTGAAGAGACAAGAATTATTGCCGCAGCCGAAAAAGCTGAAAAAGCACGTGAGTTAATGGAGAAATTAGTAGCTCAAGAGTTAGACAAACTTGAATCTAGCTCTGAAGAACAAAAAGCGCTCTTCGAATTACATAAACAAGAACTTGAAATACTTAAAGAGAAAGAAAAAAGAGCTATTTCACTAGCTCAGGTTACACGCGCGGGTTTTGTATATGTGATCTCTAATGAACTTTCATTTGGCAAAGGTGTTTGTAAAATAGGCATGACAAGACGCGCTGATCCGAATGATAGAGTCAAAGAGCTGGGTGATGCCTCGGTGCCAGAATTATTCTCAGTTCATGCCTTTGCATTTACTGACGATGCACCGCAATTAGAAAATTTCATGCACAAAAAGTTTTCTAAGCAACGTGTTAACTTAGTGAATAAAAGAAAAGAATTCTTTCATGTAATGGCAGAGGAAGTATTGGATGAATTAAAAAAATATGATGGTGAATACGAGTTGAGTGAATTGGAAGAATCGAGGATCTAATATTAAGCGGATGTTCTGTATGAACAAAGATTTATTGAATTTAGATTTTAATAGTTATTTAAAATATGGACTAAATATTAGATGGATTTATCAATTTACTTCAACATGATGATTAGTACCGCATGGTATTTGATACCAATTTTCATATTTGCTGTCATCATAAAATCAGCATGGTTTAAAGGCGTACTTGGTGAGTGGCAAGTTAACTTACTCATCAAGTTTTTCTTAGACAAAAACAAATATCACCTTATCAAAAATGTAACGCTGCCAACTGAAGATGGCACGACCCAAATAGATCACATCATTGTATCAAAATACGGCATTTTTGTGGTTGAAACCAAAAACATGAAAGGTTGGATCTTTGGTAGTGCCAACCAAAAGCAATGGACGCAACAAATCTTTAAACACAAGTCTAAATTTCAAAACCCACTTCATCAAAATTATAAGCATGTCAAAACGTTAGAAGCTTGTTTGAACGCAAAGAATGATAGTATATTCTCAGTCATTATCTTTATTGGTGATAGTATCTTTAAAACAAAAATGCCTGATAACGTAAGGTTTGCGAGAGGCGGTATTGAATATATTAAAAGTAAACGTGATATTGCCTTTAGTGAGGATGAGGTAGCAGACATAATTGAACAAATAGAAAGTGGACGGTTAGAAAGAAGTTTTAAGACTAACCGTCAACACGTAAAACATGTCAAAGAAATAGTAAAGGAAAAGTCTGATCCTAAATCTTGCTCAAGATGCAACTCGGACATGGTATTGCGAAAAGCCACTAAAGGTAAAAATGCAGGAAATGAGTTTTGGGGATGTAGTGCATTTCCAAAATGTAGGAATGTGGTTGAAATAGATTAGTAAAATTTAGGTTTTAATAAGTAATTAGAGTATTACATGAAGGTTAAGTTACTTTCTTTTTTGACTTATGGTTGTTAACTATTTGAAATTAAAGCAAGATAACAATCCAATTTTTCAGTACTTGATGAAGGACTAACTAGTGACTAAAAAGAGTGTTTTTGACGCAACTAATTCTGCTTTAGGGTACATTTATCAGGTAAGGTACGCCCTTTTAACAGCTCTAAAAAAAATACCTGAAGTCGATGATCCTGATGATTATAATATCTCTATAGAGTCTCTAGATGATGTTGCGTTTGATAAAAATGGAATACCTGAAGCCCTCCTTCAAACGAAATACCATGGTAATCCTGGAAATATTACAAATCGCAGCCCTGATATCTGGAAAACTCTTAGAGTATGGATAGAGTCTCATAATAATCAAATAATCAAATTATCAATTATTCAAAGTCGTCACTTTTCTTAATTACAACTGAAAAAGCTAAGAAAAACACATTGGCTTATTATCTTAGTGAACAAATAGAGAAAAGAAATATAGAGAAAGCTGTTGAAGAGTTAACTTCCATTGCCGAAACAACTCCTAGTAAAGATAATAAAGCTGGATATGATGCATTTAATTCGTTGTCTGCTGCTCAAGTTATATCCTTAGTTGAAAATATCTATGTCATTGGTGAGACAGCGGATCTGATTGAAATAAGAAAGCACATTAAGGCTAACTTAAGAACAGTTGCATCAAAGCAACATATGGAAGCATTTACCGTTAGGTTAGAGGGTAAGTGGTTTAAATTAGCAATAGAGTCTTTGGAGAATATTGGTGGAAAAATTAATTTAGGCGAATTTGTCGAAGTTATTGATGATTTACGAGAGGAGTTTTTGCCGGGAAATTTACCCGCAGATTTTGTAGAGTGGTCTATAGATGACATGGACATATCTTTAGAAAATAAAAACTTTCTTCAACAGATAAAGTTAATTGGTGGTGGAAATAGGCTGCTAAAACAAGCTTTAGAAAATTATTATAGGGCATATGAACAAAGATCAAAGTGGTCAAAAGATGGATTACTTAAGCCCGGAGAATTAAAAAAGTACATGAGTCGCTTAAAGGATGAGTGGGACTTCCAGTGTGGAATATTAGAGTTAAAGAACAAACTATTGTGTGATGAAAGTAAAAAACAGTTTGGTGTTGATGTATACGATTATTGTCAAAAAGCCGGAGCACTACCGATCAGGGAACGCTTTACTGAAAGCTATGTTGCGCGAGGAACATACCATGAATTATCTAACAGTTTAGAAATAGGTTGGCATCCAGACTATTTACAATTGATTAGTACTCCTTCAGACCAGGGGGTTGCATGATAAGTTTTGATTCACAACTTACGGAAGAAGAATTTAATCTATATAACCCAGCCTATTGTGGCTTTTTACTTTACAGTTTGATTAGAAGTCATGAAGAAAATTCAGGTCGTGGGATCCACTGTGGCTTAATTTATTTAATGCTGCCTTTGATATTGACTAAAGAGATCCTTATATCATTACCAAGAAGTTCCAAATCATCTTTTGTCGCTTGGATTACGGAAAATGAGGGAATGTTAATTGATTTTCCTCTACGTGCAGAGTCCTTTTTTTACATATCTCAAACGGCTCAAAATTTTCTAATTGAAAGCAAATTGATATCAATTTCAAAAGATGGGTATGTAAATATAATCAAAAAAGATTTACCCAAATTTCCCTCGCTTTTCAATAAAAGTCTTTATATGAAAGCTCAGCTAACTGCTTCAAAATTATTAGGTAAATGGATTTCAGTCTCGCCTTCGGTAGAGACTGTCTATTCAGTTTTAGGGATGAGACCATGAATATGCAATTGAAACAAATAACTTTATACAGTAAAAATCAGAAACGCAGAGATATTCACTTTAACTTATCCTCATTAAATATTATTACTGGGGCATCCAAAAAAGGAAAAACATCAATACTTGAAATTGTTGAGTATTGCCTTGGGGCTAGTGAGTGTGGAGTGGCGGCAGGCTACATAAGAGATACTGTTAGTTGGTTTTCTATATTACTTCAGTTCAATGATACCCAAGTATATATTGCTAGAAAAGCACCTTTACCTTCAATTAAAGCAAGTAGTGACGTATGTTTTCTAATTGATAGAAATATAAAAATACCGGAACCAAGTGAGTTAGCAAGAAATTCAAATATTGACTCAGCAATAAAATATTTAACAAAAAAACTTGGAATACCTGAGCAGAAAACGGAAGTTGATGAAGAGCATACTAGAAACCCAATTCAGCTAGATTTTAAACATTCTAGACACTTTCTTTTTCAGAGTCAGGATGAAATAGCAAATAAACGAGTGCTTTTTCACAGACAAGCTGAACCCTTTATTCCACAAATGATTAAGGACACCTTACCTTATTTTATAGGTGCTGCAAATGATGATCGTTTCTCTGAATTAGAAAAATTACGCTCTTTAAAGCGCCAAAGAGCTAAGGTGCTTAAGAAACTTAATGAAATTGAGGCGTTAAAAGGTGAAGGATTACAAAAAGGTTTCAATTTACTAGCCGAGGCAGCCCAAATAGGGCTTTATACTGGTAATACATTCTTAATGAAGGACCAAGAATTAATTGAAACTTTATCAAAATTAACTGACTGGCAAGTAACGGATTCAAATTCATACACTGATGATGGAAAATTGTCTGAACTCGAAAATGATTATAAAACATTCAGATATGAAAAAAGAGCAGTAAACGCGAGATATCAAGAAGCACAGCAATATGCTAAAGCAATGTCCGGATTTGAGGATGAAAATTCAGAACAAAACCTTCGTCTACAATCGATGGGGATTTTTTCTAAATTGCAAGGAGTAGATATCCCATATAAGAGCAGAATAGTTTCTGCTTTAAAAACTTTAGATGCTGGTTTAATCGATACCAAAAGAGTTAAACCTAAAGTTGAGCAACATATACAAGACTTGCAAATGGAAAGGGCAAATGTAGCTGAAAAAATAAAAACAATCCAAGAAGTGATGGGAACAATAAGGAAAAAAGATCAAGAAAGTTTGAAGTTACAAAACCTAGATATACAAAGAGCAAAGGTCGTAGGGCGCATATCTTTATATTTAGATGGTATAGATTGGCATAAAGATGTTTCTGGACTCAAACTGCAAATCAAAAATTATGATAGTCAAATTAAAGAGTTAGAAGAAACTCTTGACCCAGAAGCATTACAAGAAAAGCTAGATGCGCAGCTCAATTTAATTGGCCGAGATATGACTAAGTGGGCACAAGAATTGAAACTAGAGCATAGTGAGCACCCTATTAAGTTAGATATTAAAAAGCTTACTGTTGTTGCAGATACACCTATGGGAAGAGTTCCTCTTCAGCAAATGGGAAGTGGTGAAAACTGGGTTGGCTATCACCTAGTGACATATTTAGCGCTCGCAAAATGGTTTATAAATCAGCAGCGCCCTGTTGCAAATTTTGTATTCTTTGATCAACCCACGCAAGTATATTTTCCAACAGACATAGCAAAGACTGGAAATTTATCAGAAATCAAAGATGATGAAGATAGAGTTGCTGTTAAAAAAATGTTTGAGTGGCTTCATCGAGTGGTTTTAGAAGAATTTGATGGAAAGTTCCAACTGATAGTTACAGATCATGCTGATATTGAAGAGCCATGGTTTCAGAATTCCGTCATTGATAAAAAATGGCGTGGTGAAGAGGCTCTTATACCTTTGTCTTGGATTAAGTAATAATTCGAGCTTATGGGGGGTATCCGAAATAAGCGTTAATAATATAAGGAAGATCTATGAGTATTTTGCAAAATGCAATAGATTCTATTGCCATAGGGTTAGAAGACTTCGAATCAACGGATGAGCGAAGAATAGTATCTTCTACTAGAAATATCTTTGCTGGTATATTGCTGCTATTTAAGCACAAGCTGTGCGCACTAAGTCCTGGTGACTCTGATGAGGCTTTAATAAAGCAAAGGGTACTTCCTGAAATAGATGCCACAGGTGCGGTTCATTGGATTGGAAAAGGGAAAAAAACAGTCGATGTGCAAAATATTAAAGAACGTTTTGAGTCTTTAGGTATTTCAGTTGAATGGAAGCGACTCGAACGAATTAACAAGTACCGTAACGATATTGAACATTATTACAGTACAATGAATAATGAATCTGTTCAGCAATTAATATCCGACTCCTTCATTATTATTAGAAACTTTATCGTTGATGAATTAGGTGAAGACCCCAGGGGGTTGCTTGGTGAAGATTACTGGAAAATATTAGTAGATGTAAACGAAGTCTACGAAAAAGAAAAGCAAGAATGTGACTTATCATTAGAAAAATTAGATTACTTTAATGATGTAATTCTATCCGCTATACAAGCGTATAGATGCAATGAATGTGGTTCAGGGCTGTTGGAGTCTACATCTAGTGAGGGACAAGCACTTGGAGCTTCATTCAAATGTCGCTCATGTGAAACTGAACGACATTATGAAGATATTGTAAATGATGCGATAAATGAATTTTACGCTGATGATATGTACTTATCTCATAAAGATGGAGGTGATACACCTGTCATCGATTGTCCATTATGCTTCGATGGAAGCTATTTATTTCAGGAAGGTATTTGTGCTTCGTGTGGTGATACAGCAACTCATGAATGTTCAAGGTGTGGTGCAGGCATACCTCCAGAAGAGATATCCGATGATAATGTTTGTGGTTATTGCGCACACATGATCGCGAAAGTTATGGCGGAATAAAATAATTTAATAAGTTATTTTAAAGAACAGAAATCAGTTGTATTTTGCTTCGATATTGCTAATTTAGCCAACTATTACTTTCGCTTAGCAAGCGTATTATACCCATGGAGGACTTATGCATATGGGGAATACAACCGGATTGGTCAAAGCGTCTGTTAATTAATGCTCAAAGTGAAACTGTCATAGCTAAGCCAACATTTAAGAATGCCATTAAAACTCACCGATGTTTAATTCCTTGCACAGGATGGTATGAATGGCGGACTGAAAACGGAAAAAAGAAGAAGTATTTGTTTTCAAATTCAAACGATGAGCCATTTTTAATGGCAGGAATTTGGTATCAATCCAAAAACGAATCACCTAAACTGGTAACATTAACAACGACACCAAATAACAAATGTGCTCAGTATCACAAACGTATGCCAGTGATGGTATTACCGGAAAATGTTGATTATTGGTTTCAATCGTCAGTTGAACAGTTAACTCCAGTGTTTGAATCAATTGGTGAGACTATGGTTGATATAAAAGCTGCTTAGTTGTTTGGTCGTGAGTATTAAATCCCCGAAGCAAGCTTCGAAGTTGGCTATTATCAATCATAATCATAACATCTAGGGTTCAGCATATGCTCCAATTATTAAAGATCATAAATTAATTAATCTTCTTCAATTAAAATTCCATCTACCCAGTCACAATCGATATCAGGGTGAGTATTTAAGAACTTTTCAATAAGAGCGAATGCCTCGTCTTCATTTTTTACGTTTTTTACTTCAATGCACCCATTAGTTGGATGAACTCTTAATACTTTTTTCATGATATTTCCTATTTAACTTTTTTAGTTAGTTGTTTTTTAAGATCAGTAATTCGTTCATCTTTTTCTTTTAAAGTTTCTTTTTGTGAAGATAACTGAGATGTAATAGCAATTAATTGCTCTTTAGTATTTTGTTTTTCATCTTGTGTTTCTTGTAATTTAGATGACAAGCTTGAATTTTTTAATTGCAGCTCTGATATCATTTTATCCTTGTCAGCCAAAATAATACTCATATCCAAATTGAGCTGAGATAAACTTTCTTCTGAAGACTTTAATGTAGAGTTACTTTCAGTTAATTGTGTTCTTAGTTTATTAGACTCACTAACCGCCTTATCTTTAGCTATAACAGCATCTTCTAATCGAGTTTCTAATTTTGTGATCAATTTATCAGAAGCTTTATTATTAGTTTCAGACGTTGATAAAGTTATTTGTAAATCTGATATTGTCAGTGTTAAGCGCTCTTGCTCATCATTTGCTTTGCTTAAATCTGAATCTAAAGCTATTGATTTAGTTTGCTCATTTTCTAACTTTGATACAATGTCAGAAATTTGTTCAATCAATTCATCATTTTTTTCATCCACTTCATCAAAAATTTCCATAATATGAGTTTGCTCATCAACGAGTTTTTTATTGTTCTCAATCATTGTGTCATAAGCTGAACGCGCCTTTTTGTCAGCTATATTATTTGCTAACAAATCACTTTCAATTGAAAAGTCATTTACTTGTTGAGAAATATCGTCCAGTAACATATTAACTTTATCTTCAAGCTCTGGAGATAAAATGTGCGTATCAATTAATATTTTTTCTGTTAATGAATTGCTTGATTGTTCTTGTTGATATGATTCCAATACTTTACTTATATTTTCTAACCCACCGAATCCGATTTTTTTTCTGACTATACAAGGTGTAGCATCACGACCTTCTGCTTGAATCTCTTGAATTGCACCTATTATTTTATCTGGGGTTAAACTGGGTTTCCTACCAAGTTTCTTTTTTTCTATTGTAATATTTGTCATTAGTATTTCTCTTGGCTGTAAGTAAGTAAGTAAGTAAGTAAGTAAGTAAGTAAGTAAGTAATTTAGCAATATTATAGTTTGTAAATTACGCTGTCAAGTTTAAAAGCCTTTAAAAACAACGGGTTATGGTACTCGTTGTGTAGCATTCAGTTAATAGGTATTTGAAAAAATTGGTTTTTATTATGTGAAATGATTTTAATTATTTTTAAAGTTTGAACTAAAGTTGGTTATTAAATTCGTACATGTACTTATTGTGACTTATTGTGATTTATTGTGATTTATTGTATTTAGTACAGCTGAATGGTATGGTGTACGAAAGTTAGGGTTTAGTACGGTATGAAAGTAGGTTTTGCACGAGTCTCGACAAAAAAACAAGATTTAAGTATTCAACTTAAACAGTTGAACGATTTTGGCTGTGAAAAGGTATTTCACGGAAAGCAAAGTGGGACTTCCATTAAAAATGATGAGAAGCTAAAGGAATTAATTGATTTCATAAGAGAAGATGATGAGGTTATTGTTTGTAGATTAGACCGCCTTGGTCGATCTTTAAAAACAATTCTTGATGCGATTGATAATATTCATAAGAAGAATGCTTTTTTGAACATAATCGATGGCTCACTCAATACTAATAATGACAATCCATTTTCCACAGCGATGATTAATTTATGTGACGTCTTCGCTCAACTTGAGCGGGATTTAATAAAGTCGCGTACGGCAGAGGGTAGGGAAGCTGCTAAAGCTAAAGGGAAACACCTTGGGAGAATGCCTGCGTTAAATGATAAACAAGCTAAAGAGTTATATCAGGCTAAATTAGATGGTGAATCTGTTTCAGTGCTAGCAAGAAAATATGATGTAAGTAGAGCTACTGTTCATCGAACGTTAAAGCGGCTAAATTATATATATTAGCTGTATTAGATCAACCTTGCAGATATACCAATGAGTTCAGATAAAATTATGCTCCCCAGAAAGTGCGCTTTCTTGGAAATAAGCAGTAATAAAGATTAAACGTATTTATCTCCCTCAATAGTAGATCTTAGTCTTCACCTTAATTCTGATCCTATTTATTCATATAGATATTAATTTACAAATCTATTTTGAAGTGTGGGTGGGGATATGGTATTAATCTTTATTAATAGTTAATTAGTAAGAAAATATAATCATATGACTGAACAATTGATAATTAAAAGAGGGTTGAAATAAGGAGAACTAGATGCAGAAGCTGATTCTGATTTATTATCTAGTTGTTATGTCGATAATGGACAACTTGGGCAAATTATGGATGTTACTGATCCAGCATCAGTCATTGTTGGTCGTACAGGGGCAGGGAAAAGTGCTTTGCTTTATAAAGTATCGTTAGATGCAGAGCATTCAATAACATTAGATCCCAATGATATTTCAATTAGGTTTTTAGAACACTCTAATATCATTCAATTTTTTAATGAGTTAGGCATTAACTTAGACTTGTTTTATAAAATCTTATGGCGTCATATTTTAACCGTTGAGCTTTTAAAATTAAGATATGACATTCGAGATGAAAGTGAAAGTTCATCATTTTTAACTAGATTAACCACGTGGACTCATCAAAATAAAATTAGATTAAGGGCGCTTGAATATTTTAAAGAATGGGGCACAAAGTTTTGGTTAGATACAGATGAACACCTGCAAGAATTAACAGAAAAATTTACAAGTGAAGTTAGATCAAAATTAGGAACAAAATATTCAAATGTTGATATTTCGCTTGATGGCGCAAAGTCACTGAGTAAAGAAGTTAAAACACATATAAAGTCATTAGCTTCTCAGGTTGTTAGCGGCATTCAAATTAAAAAACTAACCGAGGTTTTAGATTTGTTAGCTGAGCATTCGTTTAACGACCCTCAAAAAAAATACTACATATTAATTGATAAGCTCGATGAAGACTGGGCTGAAACGGAAACAAGGTGTCGATTTATCCGAGCGCTTATTGAAGAAACTAAATCAATGAGAAGGATACCAATGGTTAAAATCGTAACAGCTCTTAGGGTTGATCTGTTAGATTTAGTATTTGATAAAACACGGGACTCAGGTTTTCAACAAGAAAAATATGAATCATATTTGTTATCTTTATCTTGGTCAAAAAGCGACTTGAAAGATATTTTAAATTCCCGTGTGCGAGAAATTTATAGAAGACAATATACTTCTCAATTAGTCAACTTTTTAGATGTTTTTCCAAAAAACAAAGAAGGTGTGTCTTCATTGGATTATATTGTTGAACGAACGTTATTTAGACCTAGAGATGCAATTCAATTTGCAAATGAGTGTTTTAAAAGTGCTTATGAGCGGCCAAAAATTTCATGGCGAGCAATGCATGCGGCAGAGGCAACCTATTCTACTAAACGGTTAAAATCACTTTGGGAAGAATGGTCTGAATATTATCCTGCTTTAGAATATACCGTAGAAATATTAAGAGGTATTGTTACTCCGTTCACTCGTTCAATTTTATCAGGTAAAAGATTAGAAGATTTAAGTATTGAATTACATGATCTTGATTTAAAAGATCCATGCATATTAGAAGTGAAATCTTTATATAAACCAGGCTCTAAAATAAATGAAGCAGATTTACTCTCAGCTATTTTAATGGCATTTTATCATGTTGGTTTAATTGGAATTAAAATTAGCACGCTTGATACGTTTATTTGGTCACATGTCGATCAGGCAAGAATTAGTAAAAGTGAAATTAAGAGAGCAAATCAAATAAAGATTCATAAAATGTTCAGACATGCTTTAGAAATTAAAGATTCAAAATCAAAAAAATTCACATGATATTTTCCCATGGAGCTAAACCAGTAACTACTATAATTAATATCCATATAAGGGTTTAGGATAGTCAATTTTATAATATTGGGTGGTGGTTTTATTGTACCTGCTTTATATGTTCTGGTATCCTGCATCTCGTTTTATATAATTTTTAATATTTTATTAGAAATTAATGATAAAAAGCCTATAATAGGCATTGACATGCACATTGTTGATGAATACAATACGCGCACTTTCAAACAGGCCATAGATAGAGTAAAGATATATCCTGTATGAGGTAGAGATAGATGGTAATATATCCTATGCATACACACAGTGTTTGTTTGGATAGATTCTTCACTTATATAAGGGTTCGAATCCCTCCCTCTCCGCCATTATTTATCTTGTGTAATTAATGGCTGCGAAATAGAAAATCGCTATCGGTTAAGTAACGATATTAAATACATCTTAATTGCGGACGCGTAGCTCAGCTGGATAGAATATCTAGTTCTGATGGCTACGAATAAGGTTCGTGTATCGGTTAAGTAACGATATTAAATACAT
>MAAB01034822.1_pt1 | contig 17066 bp, 11 predicted proteins | sample 1115991 | NCBI WGS metagenome assembly MAAB01 (sample SAMN04961124, study PRJNA320927) | seawater metagenome | isolation source: sample BD02T18 sea water enriched with oil for 18 days | place: USA:Gulf of Mexico | collected 2013-07-27
CTTTCATTGCTTCCCATAAAACTGGGTCGAAGTCGGCAATATTCATATCACGGCTAAACATACGGAGGTTCCTCGTATAAAGGGATCTAGAGTAATTTATGGGCGGCATTCTACATCAAACGGAGGGCGCTGGCACTTGAAAAGCTGTCATTAACAGTATGACAGTTCTTCATTTAGGCTAGAACTTGCCACAGGCTTGCAAAAAACACCAATAGCTGATTGGTTGGTCAGAATAAAATAACAATTCTTAACTGAATTGTGTCACAAGCGATACCGCTAGCTCTGTGAAAAATACTGCGGAAAGTCTATGCTAATTAAGTTGTTATGAAGAAGTAGTTTAGATGAAATCTATTGTTTCACGATCCTTGCCTTCAGTAGTGCTTAACTCGGCACTGATGTTCGTGTTCAGCTTGCTGATCTCGGGCTGTGATGTGCAGCCCCCAGAATATGAAGGGGACTTATCGAACCGTGGCGACCAGCCTACAGATTCGCTGCCGCTAGATACGGGCGCGGAAAATATCTGTGATGACGACCTTGCCCATTTCGAACAAGTACTTTGGCAGCCGGTATTACAGCAAAGCTGTGTGGATTGTCATCGAGCAGGAAACCTAGCCTCGACCACTAAGCTGGTATTTGACCCCAGCAGTTCACGCAATAGCTTTGCGCGGCTATTTAATTATTCCGACGATAGTGAACAAGCTCAGTTATTACTCGATAAACCCTCTGGTAGAACTATTCATGGTGGTGGAGAGAATTTTGCCGATGACTCAGCCTCTTATCAGGCATTAGTATCTTGGCTAGGAGATAAAGAGAATTTTGGCCAGTGCCAAGGAGTGAGCAAGAATCTTTGGCAGGGGGTTAATCTTTTATCCTCTCAGCAAACCTTACGTAAGGCCGCTATTTTATTATCCGGCCGCTTACCTTCAAACGCCGAGAAAACGCAACTATCTGCACAGGGTGATAGCCAGTTAAAAACTCTGATACGCAGTTTCATGGTTGGGGATAACTTCACGCAATTTATTGAAGAAGGAGCGAATAGCCAGTTATTAACCGATAAATGGAATAACGATCGAACCCCCGCTTTAGATTTGATTTATGCCGGTGGTCGCTTTCCATTTGTCGAAACGCGTTTAGCGCCATTACAAGCCGCGGTTGATAATGCCGTAGATGAGGCCGCGCGTATGCAAGCGCAACAGGCTTTTGGACTAGCCTGGCAAAATACCAATTATGGTTTGTCACAAGCGCCGCTGAAGTTAATCTCAAATGTAGTGAATAATGAGCGTTCTTATAGTGAAGTTCTGACCGCTAATTATGTGATGGTCAATCCTTATAGTAATGATGTTTACCAGAGTGGTTTAAGTTTTAGCGATAATAGTGATAAGGACCTTTGGCAGCAGGGTCAGATTACTGATGGTTATTTAAATGGTGACATTCCTCACGCAGGTTTATTAACCGATACCATGTGGCTAGCGCGTTATCCTTCAACCGATACCAATCGTAATCGTGCGCGAGCACGCTGGGCTTATTACTTCTTCCTTGGCGTAGATATAGAAGGCACGGCAACTCGGCCAACCGATGCCGCGGCGCTTATGGACACTAATAATCCCACCTTGAATAATTCTGCCTGTACAGTTTGCCATATAGTGATGGATCCAGTGGCGGGAGCATTTCAAAATTTCGGCGATGGCGGTCATTATCGAGATAGTTGGGGAGGTAATGAATCGTTACCTGACGATTATAAAAATACCGATGCTTTTCATACTGGTGATCTTTGGTATGAGGACATGCTCGCTCCTGGTTTCAATAATAAAACCATGGCCAGTAGTACTAATGATGCCAGCTTGCGTTGGCTCGCTTACGAGATGACTGCGGATGAACGTTTCGCTACGGGGACTGTGAAGTTTTGGTGGCCTGCGATTTATGGCAGTGAATTGATCGTCGTACCCACCGCAATAGAGGATGCTGACTACGCACAGAAACTGGCTGCTTATAATGCTCAGCAAAGTTTAATTGAAAGTTTTGCCAGTGGCTTTCGTTTAGGGTCTGCTGGCACTGCGGAAAATGGTTCGTTAAACCTAAAAGATTTAATCGTAGAAATGATCATTGCTGAACCGTTTCGCGCTCAATCGCTATCCGAAACTAGCGAAGTTAGTAGTGAAATCTCCTCTATGGGAGTTGGTCAGCTATTAACGCCGGAACAACTAGATCGTAAATTGCAGGCGTTAACGGGACGCAGTTGGCAACATATTTGGAATGCGGATAATAACCAGTTATTAGAAGACTATTATGGCTTGTTTGGCGGCATTGATAGCGATAGTGTCAGTGAGCGAGCGACTGAATTAAATACCTTAATGTCGGCGGTATCCGGAAGGATGTCGCAAGAGATGCCATGTCGCTTAGTGATTGATGAATTTGAAAAGCCCCAAGATCAGCGATTATTATTTGATTTAGTGGCACGCAGCGATACTCCCAATTCAAATGATGCCGCGGTGCGCGCTCAGGTCAATCAGTTGATCGATCATTTATGGGGCAGTCAGGTATTAACTGAGCTAGCGATTGAGCAAGAGCAAGCGTATCAATTATTTAATGCAGTTTGGCAAGATCGAGTCGCGAATGCTCCGAGCATTTGGCTTTATCATAATGATGAAACCTCTGGGCCAAATGCGGGTGATGACGATGAGTTTTGTGTACTTGACTGGGATAACGAGCAAGCACTGCGTTTTGATGAACATCATACGGTTCGTTCTTGGATGGCGTTAATCACGTACTTGCTCAGTGACTTCGCTGTGCTATATGAATAAAAACCTAGGTTAATTCTTAGCTCTGTAAAATATAAGCTCAGTACTATAAATAGGTTCTGCATAAATGATGAAACGACGTAATTTTATACAGTTGATGGTAGGGGCGGGCTTAAGTACAAGCATGCCGACGCTGCTTAATCGAGCGCAAGCAGCCACCACAGAAATCGAACCTTATAGTGGCGATTTTTATGTACTTATAGATGCCGAAGGGGGTTGGGACGTCACAAGTCTGTGTGATCCTAAGCAGAGTTCTAGTATTAACAATTGGGCGTTAACCGATACCAGCAAAACCATTTCCGGCTCGCCGATTGAGTACGCGCCTTTTGCTCATAACGAGCGATTTTTCAACCAACATTTTAATGACATGCTGGTGGTTAATGGCATTGATGCCCAAACCAATGCCCACCAAGCTGGACGCCGACATAATTGGAGTGGTCGTTTAGCGGAAGGTTATCCGTCATTTGCCGCTTTAGTGGCCGCGATTAAAGCGCCGCAACTGCCCTTGGCTTACATCAGTAATGGTAGTTATAACCATACCGCAGAATTATTAACCTATACCTTGATGCAAGATCCTAGCGCTTTAAATAAGTTAGTTTATCAAGATAGATTCTTAGATTACGATCCCTCAAGCTTCGATGCGGCACAGCATTTTCATCGTAAGAATACTCGCGAATTAATTGCTGAACAGCAAGAATTACGATTAGAGCGCTTAAGAGCTAAGCAAGGTTTAGCCAGTCGTTTAGAAAAATCCATTAGCCAGTTTGCCAGCGCAAAAAATGGTCAGCCCTTATTGGATCGCCTAGCGGCTAACATTCCAACTACCTTAGTAGATTATTTTGATGACGATGGCGAGTGGAATCCTTTATTGCGCCAAGCTCAAATCGCTTTGGCGGCTTATAAATCAGGTCTATGTGTCAGCTGTGATTTATTATCTTGGGGTTTTGATACCCACTCTAATCATGATGTCGATCATGCTACGTCGATTCGCCGTTTGCAAAACGGCATTGAATTTTTATGGGCGGAAGCCGAACGCCAAGGTATCGCGCATAAACTAAAAGTTCTTATCTCTTCCGATTTTGGTCGTACCCCTGAATATAATGATGGTAGTGGTAAAGATCATTGGCCGATTGGTAGTGCTATCTTTATGCAGCAGAATGCGACTTGGGGAAACCGTGTTGTCGGTAAAACCAATAGCAATCATGAAGCACTTAAGATCAATCCTGCGACTTTACAACAAGACGATAGCGGCATTATTATTCAGCCAAAAGATATTCAACAAAGTATGAGGATATTAGCGGGCATAGATCAACACCCACTGAGTTTGCAGTTTCCTCTCGGGGCACAGCCAATAGATTTATTTAATACCTCAATAAGTACTTCATGAATAAGAATTTCGTGAATAAGTAAACTTATGAAAGTTGAGTGATTAATTCTCTATTGAAGATGTCCTCTGTTTGACATACTCAATCAATTGTTGTGCAGGTATCGGCTTACTAAAGTAGAAACCTTGTATTTCTTCACATTGAGTTTGTTGTAAAAACTCTAGCTGCTCTTTCGTTTCTACCCCTTCTGCAATCACACCTAGGCCAAGGTTATGCGCCATAGAAATAATTGTGCGAGTAATCTGAGCATCATCGGTATTATGCGGCAAGCTGCGAATAAAGCTCTGATCAATTTTCAGTGTATCAACCGGAAATTGTTTTAAGTAGTTGAGGGATGAATAGCCCGTGCCGAAATCATCAATTGCCATGCGAACCCCCATGGCTCGTAAGCGATTTAATACATCTAGCGTATGTTCGAGGTCATCGATCAAGATACTCTCAGTTAATTCAAGTTCAAGCTGATGAGGATCAATCCCCGTTTCTTCAATAACTTCTTGTACCAGATTAATAAATCCTGGCTGTTTAAATTGTCGTGCAGAAACATTAATCGCGATGCGATCGATGGCTAGCCCAGATTTTTGCCACTTTGCCATATCGCGACAAGCTTGGCGTAAAACCCACTCACCGATGGGAATGATTAATCCGGTATCTTCAATAATAGGAATAAAATGACCCGGTGGCACCATGCCTTTATCACCATGATGCCAGCGTAATAATGCCTCAACACCTTGCATGCGGCAATCTGATGTTGCGTATTGTGGTTGGTAATAAAGCTCTAGTTCATTTCGTTCAATGGCGTAACGTAAATCATTTTCGATCTCTAATAATTCGACGGCTTTTTTGTTCATATGCTCATCAAAGAACTGCACATTATTTCGACCGTCATCCTTGGCGTGATACATAGCCATGTCTGAATTTTTCAACAGTTCAGTCACGGTTTGACCATCGTGAGGGAAGATAGCGATGCCAATACTTCCGGTTAAAAATAATTCTCTTTGTTCTATAAAGAAAGGCTGTTGCAAGGCATGTAAAATACGTTCGCCAACTTTTACCGCCGTATTGGCAGCACTATCGGCAGATTTTTGATCTGATAGCGCAATGGTGAATTCATCACCGCTCATACGGGATACTAAATCTTGGCGTTTGATACAGTTTCTTAATCGGTTAGCGACTTCTTTTAAAACTCTATCCCCCGCAGGGTGACCCATAGAATCATTAATCGGTTTAAAGCGATCAAGGTCTAAAAATAGTACGGCGATATGAGTATTGTTCTGGCGTGCAGATGTCACCATTTGATCCAAACGCTCATGCATTTGGCTTCTATTAGGTAATCCTGTTAACGGGTCAAAATAAGCGAGCTTATGAATACGACGTTCAATCACTTTACGCTCGGTAATATCCGAGACAATGATGATGAGGTTTTGGACTTTCCCCGAACGACTGCGCGTCGCACTGATGCCTGTCCAACTTACACGCTCTTCACCATTTTTTCGTAAGTAATGAACCTCCCCTTGCCAATAACTATCTTTCAGCACGGCTTGACCAACTTCGGTATAAAAATCGTTGCCATGGAATTTAGGGTTAATGATGTCATCGGGTCTTAAACCTCGGATTTCCTCCAAGGTAAATTGGCTGCTTTCGAAGAAAGCGGGATTTGCATTAATCACAAACCCTTTATAATCGGTGACGAGAATAGCCTCGGTACTATTATCAAATACTTGGCCCGCTAATAATAGCTCACGTTCAATTTGGCGAGCTTCAGTGACATTGCGAACAATACCAAAGATGCCTTCAAGATTTTTATTCTCGTCCCAAAGATAGCTAGCTTGAACCTCAATAATTAACTCTTGGCCACCTTTACAGGCCGCCGGAATATCCATTTTAAATATCGCATCACCGGTTTCTCGACTGGAGGTAGACGAGTTCTTTAATGCGACTTTTAGTCGATGATTGAGTTTCTTTAAATCACCACGAGTGAATACCCCATTCACCGCACCTCGATAAATCTCGTCAGGGTGATAGCCCAGCATGCTATAGATTGAGGAACTAATAAAAGTAAAATTCAGACTGGTATCGACAGACCAAATTACATCATTTACGTTTTCCGCCAATAAGCGATAGCGCCGCTCATTTTCAAAAAGTATGATTTGATCTTCGACTTCTTCGGTGACATCGCGCACGGAACTTATATATCGACAAACTAGACCATTTTCATCGTAATCAAATGCAGTATTGGTAAAGCGAATAGTGCGCCAAGTACCTTGACCATCCTTAACCCGACAAACCTCGATGACAGTATCGCCAGATTTAAGCCTGCGTGTTGCCTTCATCAGTCTTAATAGCTTTTCGGTATCATCAGGATGAAATTCCATATTCCAATCAGTTACGATTGGGCTTGATGGTTCAGGTAGCTCAAACAGCTTATTCATACTGCTATTGAAGTATTCAATTTTTGGTAATAGCTTGTCATCGAGAGAGAGAACATAAATCATGTCAACAATCTCATCCATGATTTTTGCCCAGAACTGTTCGCGTTGAAAAAGTTCTGAGGTTGCTTTCTTACGTTCAGTAATATCGATAAAGGTTATTAGGGCATTATTATCGTCACCCGCATGAAAACTAATATTGACCCAGAGGACGATATTATTACCGATAAAATCAGTCAGAGAGAGCTCAAATTCATTCCAGCTGCGGCCATCTTCTAAGGATTGCTTAATATGTTTTTTTAATGAGTTCTCTTGATCCAACATGAGCTGAGGGAAGGCATGGATTAAATGCTGCTGATCTTCGGCATGAAATAATTCAATGGCGGCATCATTCGCATTTATAATGCGGATTTGTTCAAAGTCAATTTGCTCGGTTTTAGGTAAAACCATTACACAATGAGCAATTGCAGCTTCATCAAAAATAGCTTTATAGCGAGATCGACTTTCTTCTAATGCACGACGGTTAGTCACTTCATCGGTGACGTCGCGTAAAAGCCAAACAACACCTGATATTTTCCCTTGTTCATATAGCAGGTTGTAAGATTGCTCAATAATATATTCTTCACTTTGAATATGAAGGTGGAGCTCTCTATGTTCCTCTTGTATTAGCTCCAATTCTTTAATGGACAAGTCTTTAGCCCAAAGAGAGTTTTCATCGGGCCACAGGTCGGTCAAAGGTGCGCCAATGACTTGCAGGTAACCTAAGCGACTAAATATTTGGCTCGCTTTAGGGTTTATGTAGGTGATGATCTTTTTGGCATCAGTACTAATAACCGCTTCATTAATTGACATTAATGACTTTTCAGCACGTTGTTCTATTTGACGACGTGCTGTCGTTTCGAGTATTTGTTTACGGGTTATGTTTTGTAAATAGTATTTTAAACTGAAGGCAATGATCAAAAAGACTATTAAAATAAAGATGCTGGGCGTCATTGTTTTCCAGATGACGTTGTTAAAATAGTCTGGTTTTTCTATTGCCAGCAATTCCCAGGGGGAGGCAGAAATCTTACGACGATAAGCGATACTATTAATTATCGAGTCAAGAGGGACTATGTCTTTATCGGAGTGATATTTATTTTCCGAGACGACTACTTGTTTAAGCTCTTGATCGTAAAGTGCAAGTTGGTAGCCTAGGAAACCGCCATTAAAAATGATGGCAGAAAACTTGTTATACGGTCTACGTACGATAAAACCATAGCTCTGATCCTGATAATCAAACCAGTTGATACTATAAAATCCACCATCTTCACCATAATGATGAGCAAAGAAACTGCTATTCGAGTCACTTTTATTAGAAGATTTTTTGATTAAGCTTGCTTCGTTTTCGGATAGAAGAGGCCCATCGAGAAATAACAAGTCACCTTTGGTATTGACGATCATATACGCGGTTAAATTAAAGAACGTTTTGTTCATCTCTTGGCGCAATGCATATTGTATTGTAGGGTCACTATCATCAATTAATTGAATCAGCGCCTTTTTATGGATATTACTGAATACCTGATTTACATGGATGGATGCTTTTGCTGTGATTGAAGCTTGCGCAACAAAGCTATCGACGGTGCGGGACATGTCGAGACGGTAATTATTTTCAGCTTCATTCCATTGACGCCATGTGTGAGCAACTAGCACGAAAGATAAAAAAACAAAAAACACCGTGAAAATAGTGGTGAAGGATTTATCTTGGCTTAATTGTGTATCCTTACTATCAGAGATGGTACCGTTTTGCGGGTGAGTACCAGAATCTATAGGGCCTTGCATATTTGTGGATAGGTCCATTTTATTATTACTACTCAGTGAGTATAGAGCTAAATAATAGAAATGCCTCTGTAATTTCCCCCCTTGAATTGCTAATTGTTCCACTTTTCAGTACTTTTACCCATATCCCTAATTTGAATCAATCTCAAACGGAGTAGCCAAGTGGCTCAATACGTATATACCATGAACCGGGTAGGCAAGATCGTGCCTCCTAAGCGTCAAATTCTTAAAGATATCTCACTTTCATTCTTTCCTGGGGCCAAAATTGGCGTATTAGGTTTAAACGGCTCAGGTAAATCGACCCTATTGCGCATTATGGCGGGTATCGATACCGATATCATTGGTGAAGCGCGCCCGCAGCCAGACCTTAATGTTGGTTACCTTTCCCAAGAGCCAGAGCTAGACCCAGCGAAAGACGTTAAAGGCAATGTCGAAGACGGCTTACGTGAGTTGATGGATGCTAAAGAGCAGCTAGAACAGGTTTATGCCGATTATGCTGAGCCTGATGCTGACTTCGATAAGTTGGCGAAGAAGCAAGGCCGTTTAGAAGCGATTATTGAATCACAAGGCGGCCATGATTTAGATCGCCAGATGGAAATTGCCTCTGATGCGTTACGTCTGCCGCCTTGGGATGCGGATGTTTCTAAACTATCTGGTGGTGAACGTCGTCGTGTAGCGCTTTGTCGTCTACTGATGTCTAAGCCAGACATGCTGCTATTAGATGAGCCGACCAACCACTTGGATGCGGAATCGGTTACTTGGTTAGAAAAATTCTTAGAAGAATACCCAGGTACTGTTGTAGCGATTACCCACGATCGTTATTTCTTGGATAACTGTGCTGAGTGGATTCTAGAATTGGATCGCGGCCACGGTATTCCTTACGAGGGCAACTACAGCTCTTGGTTAGAACAGAAAAACGCGCGCCTAGAAGGTGAAGCTAAGTCGCAAGAATCTCATAAACGTACAATTCAGCGTGAATTAGAATGGGTGCGTTCTAATCCGAAAGCGCGACAAGCCAAGAGCAAAGCTCGTATGGCAGCGTTTGAAGAGCTGAACTCGAAAGAATTCCAAGCCCGTGCAGAAACCAGCGAAATCTACATTCCACCTGGACCGCGCTTAGGCGACAAGGTGATTGAATTTAATAACGTGACTAAGTCTTTTGACGGCCGTGTTTTATTAGATGATCTTAGCTTAAGTGTTCCAGCGGGTGCCATTGTTGGTATCGTTGGTGGTAACGGCGCCGGTAAATCTACCTTGTTCCGTATGATCTCAGGCTTAGAACAACCTGATTCTGGTTCGATTGAACTGGGTGAAAGTGTGAAGCTAGCGTTTGTTGAACAGCTACGTGATCAGCTAGACGATGATAAAAGTGTTTGGGAAGCGGTTGCCGATGGCGCCGAAACCTTCATGATCGGTACTCACGAAGTCTCTACGCGTAACTACATTGGTCGCTTTAACTTTAAAGGCGGTGATCAGAAGAAGCGTGTTGGTGATTTATCCGGTGGTGAACGTGGTCGTCTGCAACTAGCGTGTACTCTACGTCAGGGTGCTAACGTACTATTACTCGATGAACCATCAAACGATTTGGATGTTGAAACCTTACGCGCCTTGGAAGAAGCAGTATTAGCATTCCCTGGCACCGTGATGGTGGTATCCCACGATCGCTGGTTCTTAGACCGTATCGCTACGCATATTCTGGCTTACGAAGGGGATTCAAAAGTGAACTTCTTTGAAGGTAACTATACCGAATATGAAGCGGACCGTAAGGCTCGTTTAGGGTCTGATGCTCAACCTAAGCGAATGAAGTATAAGCGCCTAGCTTAATAGGCTGTCTAATAGATCGTGTACGATTAGCGTAAAAAGTTGGCATGTTTGCACCTACGCAGGCATGCCAAACTAGCCCATTATAGACTTAATTCATTGAAAGAATAATAAGTCTAAGGGTTCCCATCATGACTCAAACCAATGCTAGTACACACAGTTCAAACACATCAATACTTGGTGGCCAGGTTGAAATTAAACCACGTCACATGTCTTTTCCTTTTACTGAAGTAAAAGAAAAATACTTCTTTGGTGGTAACTCACTGCTGACCGTTTTTGCCGGTGCATTATCATCGACATTTCCTCCCGGCGAAGCCGAGTTTATTGAATCGGTGCGCAACTACCGTGATCAAGTAACGGATGAAACCTTAAAGCAACAGATCAAAGGCTTTATTGGTCAAGAAGGGCATCATAGCCATCAGCATAAACAAGCCAATATCGCGTTAACTGAATTAGGTATCGATGCCGTTCGCTTAGAAAAAGATCTAGAGAAAGATCTCAAAAAATATATGAAGCGTAAACATGCAACGCCTAAGTTTCGTTTAGCGATGACGGTGGGTATGGAGCATTTAACCGCGATTATGGCCGAGCATGTATTAACAACTCCTGAATCATTAGGACCATTGAATGAGACAGTAAAAGAATTATTACACTGGCACGCCGTAGAAGAAATTGAACATAAAGCCGTTGCCTTTGATGTGTTCATGTTGTGTGAAAACGACCAGAAATACTTGCGCCGAGTATTACGTTTAATCACTGTATTATTTAGCCTTCGCATTACGTGTTATATGGTTGCGCTATTATTTTGGGCTAGAAAAATGCCTTCTTGGAAAGATGTGAAAGGTTTTTATGCGTTCATGTTTGGAAAAAAATACGGCTTAATACCAAGCATCCGCAGCAACTATAAAGACTATTTCAAAGAAGGTTTTCACCCTTGGGATCACGCCAATCAAGAACTGGTGGATATCTGGAAAGAGAAAATGTACCGCCCAGAGCATGACCTAGGTTTGCAGCGTGCCAATGCTAAAGCTGAGAAGAAAGCCGCAGATGCCATGAAACAAGAAGATCTGAACGATGGCTTGCCAGCATAAGCTTTGATAGAACACATATGCTTTATATTAATAAAGCATATGTAAAAAGAATAATAGAAATTGTAGGAGTTGGTATTTATCTGGCTCAGGTAAGAGCTTTCATGGTGAAAAATGAATGAGTCTCTATATCTACCGCTATAATTTCAATGACGTGCATATAGATCATTAAGTTCCGACACCATCAAAAAAGATAGCTAGACTTAAGGTAGCTATTATTTTTTGGAGTGTATTGTAATGACTAATTTTGATTCACCAAGCACAGAAGAGCACCGACAATTTAGACGTATTGAATTTGTTGATGCTGTGCAAGTTGTTAGTGACGATGTAGATGGTACTGATCAACACAGCTGGCAAGCTCGCTGTATTGATATTTCAATGCGAGGCATGTTACTAGAAGTACCAGAGAAATTTATTTGCAGTATCGGCACGCCCTGTGAAGTGCAGCTGATGTTATCTGAAGATATCATTATAGAGATGCCTTGCACCCTCGTGCATATAGAGGGTCAAAGAGCAGGGTTTCGTGCAGAAACGATGTCCTTGGATAGTATGACGAACTTGCGCCGATTATTAGAGCTAAATTTAGCCAATAATGAGGAAGTAGAGCGAGAGCTAGCGGTATTAATTGAGCAGACTGCTTAGTCTTAAGTTTCTCTGAAACTCGCACTAATTTAGCACGAGAGTACAGGTTTTGGCATTATAGTGGTGCAAAAGTCATGAAATATACGAATGGCATGGTGGAGAGTCTCTAGTTTAAGTTATGCCACTACTTGCCCACGATAAATACGTTTGCTTTTATTCACAATCAATTCGGGGGTAGGGGCAATCTCAATCAATTGAGTTTGGCCACGATATACCTTCGTTATATAGCGAGCGCCCTTAGTATCTTCAATCTCCCCCTTGTCTTCTATAAGCTTATCAGGCCAACCCTCTCCCGCTAGGTGAAATGTTTCTTTAATAATAGCTTTGAGAACGGTATCTTGAGAACCGTGGTAAATTTTGTTTAGTTCAATCAGAACATCGGGATTTGCTAATTTAATATTTGGCTTATCTTCGCTAGGCGCGCGGCGTCGTGATTCTGAAATTAAATCGATCATTGCTTTACTGTAATTCATAGCTTCTATTACCTTCGTTGGAATGAGCTAATTAGTGGTGAGAACCATTAAAAAATAATGGTTCGCAACAATCGTGCCTATCGCTAGAAAGTAATAGATGAATTTTATATATCGATTGTATTGAGACTCTTATCCTTAAATTTAAGTACTTCAATATTACGAATTTCAATCGAACCATCCCGACTATTGGTGCTGTCTTGAATCAAAGCACTGTCGCCATTTTTCTGAATACTATAATCAGCGAAATTGCCTTGCAGTAAAACCGTATCCGATCCTTCAGCGCCATCTAGAATATTAGCCCCAGAGTTGCCCGCCAATTGGTTATCCAATGCATTACCCAATAAACCACTGTTATTCGATCCGGTTAAGCGGGCATTCGTCAGGTATTGAGACTTGTAGGTATAAGTTTGGTTGTTATCGAACTGCAGTGAAAATGTACCACTAAAGCCCGCATCAATACGCGCCATATAGCTGATATTAGGTTGGAAATAAGCCTGCATCGCCGCGTAGCCTAAAGGATCTTTAGTTTGTACTTCGGCGCGAGTCTTCGCGGTATAAATACCCCACATACCACCAGGGGTGCTACTTACCTGCCAAAGGCCATAATAACTATCAAGCACACTGGCTAGATATTCTTGCGATAGGCTACCTTCTTGACTCAGCTCCTCGATCCAGCTCAATGTGCCGCTATCGGCATCCGCTGTTGGCCATAAACTTTGCGCTCTTGCATTTTCTTGGGCTGCTTTGACTTGCTGACTGAATGCCATATCAGCACCCGGTTGAGAGGCTGTTCCTATGCCATAGTCATGCATTAAATGCAGAATCTCCTCGAAAGAAGCATCGCGATAAGTCTCTAATTCTGCTGATAAATAGCCGACAGAACCTTCGGTGATCATCTCTTTTTCATACAGCGGCTGGCCCTGTAGGTTCTCGGACAATTCGATATCACCGTCGGCGCCTTTTAATAGCATCATGTGGGCGCCATTGTCTGCCATACGGTTGGCGACCGTATCTTTACCGGTTAGATAGAAACCTAAGATGCGCTGCGCTCGGATAAGTTGATCATCGCTAATAGCCTGCTGAGCATAAAAACCGATGCTTTTCCCATTAGGGGTAGCAAGCCCAAGATATTTACAGAAAGTCGTCTTGTATAATGCACTGCTAGTCTCAGGTAGTTCACTGATGCCCAAGGTATTACTTGAGAAGCAGGTATTGCCAGAAACGGTTGTATTGCCGTTTGTATTGTTATTGGGCTTGTCGGTATTACTACTGGTACTGTCATTATTAGAGCTACCGCCACAAGCCGATAATAATGAAACAAGTAAGCCAGTGGCCAGACTGCTAGAGACAAGGGGGTATTTGCGTATAAACATGGACGTATTCCTTTTTGGGTAGAGCTCTAGTCTAGATATTCCTCGGCAGTAGATCTGTCATGGCCTTGTCTGGCTAATGTCAGTGCTTGTCATCTGACAAATACTGACTTAAGGGCCACAATGAAGTGATATAACTCCCTATTCTTTGCATTACACTGTCTATATAGAACGTATTGAAGTATTAATTAGAGCTCGAGCAATAATGGCCAATCAACCAGCACATATTTTCGTCGTTGAAGACGATACTGAAATTTGTCGTCTATTAAGGTTATTTTTAGAGACGGAAGGTTTTACTCTTAGTTTTTGCCACAATGGCACTGACGCAGTCACACAAATTCGCCAAGCGAAACCCGATATTGTGATATTGGATATCATGCTGCCTGGGCAGAATGGCATACAGGTGTGCAAGCAAGCACGAGAGTTTTATGCTGGCCCTATCTTGATGCTAACCGCCAGTGAAGATGACATCTCAGAGTTGACGGCGTTTAAAGTCGGAGCGGATGATTACGTACGCAAGCCCATAAAGCCCGAAGTATTACTCATGCGAATACAGGCGTTATTACGCCGTAGCCAAGGTATTAAAGTTGAAATCGCTGAAACGATTCATTGTAATGACTTGACCATTAACGCCTCACGCCGAGAAGTGATGTTGAATAGTGAACTGGTGGACCTACACAGTTCTGAAATTGATTTAGTTTTAATACTGGCCCAAAGCCAAGGTCAAGCAGTCAGTCGAGATGAGTGCTTTCAAGCACTTCGAGGTTTTGACTATGACGGCAGTGACCGCTCTTTAGACATGAGAATCTCGAGTTTAAGAAAAAAGATAAGAGATCAGAAGTCGCCACATCGCTTTATTAAAACCGTGCGCGGCGTGGGTTACATGCTGGCCTCTAGTCATGAAAAATAATGTATTTTGGCTGCTATTTGGCAGTACGGCAATCGGCTTATCAATCTGCGGGCTAGCGCTGTATTTTTCGATACTGTTTGCAATGGCACAAGATCAGGTTCTGGATTTTTCCGATGATGTGCAAGGGGTTCGGGAATACGCTGAAGAACGTTGTGGCATAAACAAAGGATTATCATCATTACACAATTGCATTACTGAGCTGAGGGAATTATCCGATTTCGAACTATCGTTAACATCGCGAGAGCCTTCATTCGACAATGACGAGATTGCGAGGGTCGGCGATAAACGAATTTTTGATTATGCAGAAGAGGAAGGGCGGTACGAAGGATTTTTAGCGACCATGCCCATGCAGTTTGGAAAGCAGGAGTATTGGTTAACGGTCAGAGATAACTTTGAACATATCGAAGAGGTCGAATTTCTATCCGATGCCGAGCGAGAGGAACATCTGAGTGAAGAGCTGGATGAAGAGCAAAATGAAACCGATGGTTTAGATATAGCGCTTGCGGGAGCATTTTATGGAGTATTCTTTTTATTATTCATCCTCGCTGTTTTCTTATATTTTCCGGTACGTAAACTCAATCGCTGGATTGCTGATATGCAATACGCCAGTGAGCAAATTGCTAAGCAAAATTATGATGTACGTTTAGCTGAATATAAAACTCAGCCATTAGGAGATTTAGCATCAAGCTTCAATGGCATGGCAGAAAAAATTCAAGACCATATTCGCGATAAAAATATATTAGCCAATGCCATTGCTCATGAGTTAAGAACGCCATTAACGCGCTTTCGATTAGCGTTGGGATTATTACACCGCCAGCCATTAGAGGGATTAGCTAAAGAGCTAGTAAGTGACTTAGAACGCTATACCGATGACCTTGAAATGATTACCGATAATACGCTGCGTTTAGCAACCCTGCGTGATAGTAAAATTAATTTGTTAACGATAAACCTAGACGAGTTTATCAATAACCAAGGTGAAAAGTTTAAGGCTAGCTTTCCTGAGTTGACGTTATCCGTATCCAATCAACCTTATCAGATGCAAACGGATGTTGGTTTTCTACAGCTAGCACTGGATAATTTATTAAGTAACGCCTGTCATTACGCAGAGAGTAGTGTGAGCCTCAGGCAGTGGCAAGACGAGGGGAATGTTCATATAGAAGTTTGCGATGACGGCCCAGGAATTCCAGCAAAAGATGTGGAGTACATTCAGCAAGCGTTTACCCGTTTAGATGAAAGCCGTAATCGAGCAACAGGTGGTACGGGGTTAGGATTAGCGATTGTTCGTATTGCGGTGCAGCGCTTAGAAGGCGAGTTGATATTTCAACCCGCTGAGAAGGGGACTCGTATTCGTTTGAGCTTGCCTATAATTTAAGACTTTCTATTAATAGATTGTTTAAAACGCTTAATCAAAGGCGTTCGATTAGGCTGTTCACTTCAAGCGCAAACTCCGCACCTGAATCTTCCTGTAGAAAGTGGCCACCCGTTAACGTGACATGTGGCTGGCCTTTGGCCCCAGGGATTTTACCCTGCATGTATTTATCGCCACCGCGAGTAATCGGATCACCATTACTGAAACAGGTAAGAAACGGTTTATTCCACTCTTCTAATATTTTCCAAGCGGCGCGGTTCGCTTCACTAGCAGGGTTATTCGGATCAATCGGTACTAAGCGTGGGAAAGCACGCGAACCTGCTTTGTATTTCGCACTAGGGAAGGGTGCATCATAAGCGCGGCGCTCATCTTTGCTTAAGGTTTTAAAACAGCCACCATCCACAATACGGGCAATCGGAAACCACGGGCTGTGCGTTGCAAACGCAAGCCATAGTTTAAATACTTTAGGCAGCTTGCCTTCGTCGCCAGTCGGCAACATGCCATTACCCACGGTAATTGCATCAAAGCGTTTTTCATTTTCAGCGGCTAAGCGCAAACCAATTAATGATCCCCAATCTTGGCAAACCAAAATCATATTCTTTAGATCAAGCTGCTCAATAAAAGCAGTCATCCAATCCATGTGCGTCGCAAAAGAATAATCGTTGATATCGGTAGGCTTATCAGACTTACCAAAGCCGATTAAATCGGGTGCAATCACGCGATGCCCTGCGGCCACACAAACAGGAATCATATGACGATACAAATAAGACCAGCTTGGTTCACCGTGCAGCATCAGCACGGTTTTCTGTTGGTCGTTATTAACATCATTACCTTCATCAACGTAATGCATTTTCATGCCATCAACTTCAAGATAATTTGCCTTAAATTGATAATTAGGCAAACGCTTAAAGCGGCTTTCAGGTGTGGTGACGAAGTTCATGATGATACCTATTTTTATTTTTAATATAA
>MAAB01041491.1_pt1 | contig 17030 bp, 17 predicted proteins | sample 1115991 | NCBI WGS metagenome assembly MAAB01 (sample SAMN04961124, study PRJNA320927) | seawater metagenome | isolation source: sample BD02T18 sea water enriched with oil for 18 days | place: USA:Gulf of Mexico | collected 2013-07-27
TGAATGTTTTTATATTCTTTTTTCAAGATGAAACCAATACCAATATCTATTTCACCATTAGACACCTTTTGCTCGATTTCCTGATTGGTCAGCTCTTCTACATGTAATGAAATATTCGGATGTGTTTTATCAAACTCGATCACTAAATTACGTAAATAAAGTGCATTGATTGACTGTAACACCCCTATTTTCAGGCTGCCTGATAGACCACCTTCAAAATCGGTGACGGCTTCTTTTAATCGTTCCACTTCATTGAGAATTCGCTTTGCCGTCGATAAAACAAGTTCACCGCTTTCAGACAGCTTTACTCTACGGCCCACTCGATCAAACAAGTTGGTATTGAGTTCTTGCTCTAGTTGTTTGATTTGGTTACTTAATGCTGGCTGGGTAATGCATAGTTTGTCAGCTGCTCGATGAAAGTGCTGTAGCTCGGCAACCACTTTGAAATAGCGTAAATGTCTTAGCTCCACAGATAACCCCAGCTCTATTGATAAGTTTTAGATATCAAAATGATACAAATATAAACTTATACTTACAAATAAATATTTGCCATGATGTTTTCCATAGTAAAGACCTGACATGGAAGGTAAAAAATAATGGCTAAGAAATACAGTTCTACAGATTTTGGTGAAACCGCTGAAAAATTAACAGCGTTGTTACCGCATAAACTGGCACATAAACAGGTAGAGTTAGGCGATGTGAATGAAAAGTTTTCATCAGAAAGAAAACATCCTGTACATATTGTTGATTTACCTAGCCATTCAATTAGTATGAGCATTGGTGGATTAATGCCGGGTGATAGTTCGAACCGTCACCGACATAGTTATGAGACAGTCGCTTATATTTTGGAAGGTCGCGGCTATTCAATGATTGAAGATATAAAAATAGAATGGCAAGCTGGCGATGCGATCTACATTCCAAGTTGGGCGTGGCATCACCATGTCAATCTTGATGAAGATAAATCTGCTAAATATTTAGCATGTGAAAATGCACCATTGCTGCAAAATTTAGGTCAACTAGCTATTCGTGAGGAAGCGTAATGTCGAACAAAGAGTTTTCAGGAATTATCGCGTATAGCATTACGCCATTTTTCAGAAAAAATGATCAAGTAAACGTGGACGTTATGTTCGAGGTAATTGATGATTTAATTAGCTCGGGTGCGAATGCGATTGCAGGCTTAGGTAGTGCGGGTGAATGTGCTTATCTTAATGATGACGAATGGCAGCTGGTTGCCAGACAGACAATCAATCATGTGGCAGATCGAGTGCCAGTGATTATCGGTATCTCTGAGTTAACGACCAAAAAAGCGGTTGAACGTGCTGTTTATGCCAATAAACATGGTGCTAATGCCATCATGGTTTCACCGTTTTCATATTACAAACTGACCGAAGATGAGATCTTTGATCATTACCAAGCAATTTCTGATGCCATTGATATTCCGATAATGATTTATAACAACCCTGCAACATGTGGCGTTGATATGTCGCCAGCATTTATGTTGTCGATGATTGAAAACATAGAACATGCTGAAATGATCAAGGAAAGTAGCGGTGATATTCAAAGAATGCATACTATTCAGCAGCAATCTAAAGGCACTGTGCCCTTCTTTAATGGCTGCAACTATATTGCTTTAGATGCACTTAATGCCGGTGCTACTGGCTGGTGTACGGTTGCGCCAAGTTTGATTGGTGAGCTTCCCAAACAGTTGTTTAATGCCGTTAGTACTGATGAACAACAACAAGCTGAAACTCTTTTCTCAAACCAATTACCGTTATTGCAGTTCATTGTTAAAGAAGGTTTAGCTTCGACAGCTAAAGCTGGCTTAGCGATAAGAGATATTGATGCCGGTGATGCTCGCTTACCATTAAAGCCGTTAACCAGTGATAAAAAGGCTGAACTTGAATTGCTAATGACTGTTTAAGTCTTCGCTATATCAAATCATCACCAAGCTAATTAGCTAAAGTTCGAATACTACTGCCACTGACCGAACCGGTAACTTCAATACGCTGAGCCATTTGCTCTTTCAATTCTGATACATGAGAAATGATGCCGATACTTCGGCCAGTAGATTGCAAGTCGACTAAGGTATTGATTGCCAGTTGCAGTGACTCTTGATCGAGACTGCCAAAACCTTCATCTATAAATAAAGTATCAAGCTGAATACCACCCGAACGTTCTTGTACCACATCAGATAAACCTAAGGCCAGCGCCAGTGATGCTAGGAATGATTCGCCACCAGATAAAGTAGCAACAGGTCTTGTTTTACCGGTATGAGCATCATCAATCGCCAGATCGAGACCTGCCGTAGTATTTCGCTTTTGCACCTGTTCATTTTGCCTGATTAAGCGATATTGACCTTTACTCATAATATATAGACGTTGGCTGGCAATGCTTAACACCGAATCTAAGATGTTTCCTAATACAAACCGCTCAAGACTCACTCGAACATTACCTCGGCCTGTAGCTGCTTTAGCTAAGGTGCCGACCACTTCATATTCTTGTTTGATGGCTTCTTGTTCTTGCTCAATTTGCTTGAGTTTAAGCTGAGTCTTTTCTAAAAGATTGAGCTGTTGCTGCGTCTGCAGCCACGCTTCATCAGCGAGTTTAAACTGCGCCGTTTCATTATCAACTTGTGATTGCAGTTGAATCAGATCAGGTTGTACTTTGTCTGTCAGCTGCTGTTGCAACAAGCTTATTTCTGTTTGTAAGCTGGTCACTGTGTTGTCATAGCTCGCTATTTGTTTACTCAAAACAATCATTTCATTCTCAGTCAGCAAGGCCTGTTCAAAGTTTGCTTGATTAACAAAGCCACTTTCCAGCAATGCTTGTTGCCAGCTGGATGTTAATACGCTTTCTTTTTCGCCTAATTGTTGGCTGTCTAAATTAAGCTGGGCAAGGCTAGCTTGCAGTGATGATTGCTGAGTTAAGCAGGCAATATTGTTATCGGTAGTTACTTTAAGTTTAGTCTCTAATGAATTGATACTTATCAATATAGACTCTTGTTCATTAGTTATTACTTGTCTGTTTTGATAATTTTCAGGTACTGAGTTTACCGCTGTCTGTAATTGATTTTTTGCTTGCTCAAACGCAGAATTTAACATCGGCAATTGAACATCAACATTGTGTAGCTGAGTGGCAATGATATTTAGTTCATTTTGTTGCTGCACTTTTTGTTGGTTCAGTTGAATCAACTGCCGTTGCTGCTGGTCGATATCAGCTATTTTTTTAGCTAAGTCATGCAGCTCTGCTTCTAGCTCAATTAATGACTTATCGTCATTAGCAGCTAGTTTCTCCGTTAAGTTAATGACTTGTTGCTGTAACTCTGTAGTTTGATGCGATAAGGCATGCAGCTGTGTTTCGGCTGCCGACATCTGTTGCTGGCAATCCGCTTGAACTTTACGCGCCTGATCGACCCGTTGCTGACTTAACTCTTTATGTTCATTATCAACAAACTGTGCCGGTTGAGGGTGTTCTAAGCTGCCGCAAACAGCACAAGCTTGTTGCGGTGTAAGCTTCGCCGCTAACACAGCTGCTTGGTTGGCAAACCAGTGCATCTCAACTTCGTTCGCTTTGTATTCGGCTTGTTTATAGTGTTGCTGTGCTTGCTGAAGCTGCTGCTGTTGCCTAGTTTCATTTGCTAACTGTTGTGTTAACTGTGTTTGGATCTGTTGGCGTTGCTTGGCTAAATCCAAACACTGCTGGCTGGCAGCCCGTTGCTCAACGAGTGCTGACTTGGTAGCAATAACACGATTAATTTCATCAGTTCTTTCAGCAAGTTGTAGCAGTGTTGCATTTAAACTTGTTTGCTTAGTAGTCAGGCCAGTTTTTTGCTCGAGGCCAGTTTGGTAAGCAGATTGTGTGGAAATATGTCGTTGTTGTAGCGACTCAAACTCAGCTAATTGGTGTTGATACTGTGTCAGTAATTGTTGTTGTTCAACCAGTGAGTCTCGTTGTAGGTAGTCTTGTTGAGCTTGTTTTAATGCCTGTGCAGACTGTGTCAGTTGTTGAGCATTCTGTTCAAGCTGAATCACTGTTTGTTGATGAGCCGTTGTTTTTTGTTTTAACTCGTCGCTCACAGTTACTACCGACTGCCATTGCGGTTTAATCTTTACTGCCTGTTCACCATTAACATAGCGTTGCTTTTGCATATCTATGTTGTGCTTCTGCTTAATATAACTCGCTAGCTGTGTTGTTTTTTGTTGTAACGTTTGAAAGCTTTTTACCAATAAGTCAGCAGAGCTAAACTCAGTTTGCACTTGTTGCAACTGTTTCGCAGCAGATTGTTTGATAATTAACTTTTCTGCCAACTGTTGTGAAGTCGTTGTTATTGTTGCAGTCAGTTGTTGTTCATCATCAACTTGAACATCGGCCAACGCATCTTGTTTGCGAGCTTCATAGGCTTGATGTTTCTTTTCTATCTCTGCCGCTTTGTTTTTTAAGTTCTGTTCAATTTCTTTATAAATTTCGGTTTGAAATAAGGTCGATAAAATTTGCTGACGTTCATCTGACTTGGCAATTAATAATTGACGGAACTTGCCTTGTGGCAGCACCATCACCTGTAAAAACTGCTCTGCTGTTAAGCCAACTATCTGCTTAATATGTTGTTCAGCTTCCTTAACTTTTTTAGCCACAATGGTTTGTTGTTCGCCATCATCTAAAATCCGACATAAATGAGCCGATGCTTTTTGCTCAGTCTCGCCACCGCCACGCTTTGCAGGCCGCATTTGTGCTGGCACCCGATGAATTTGATAGTGCACATCACGAATACTAAACCGTAAAGTCAGCTCAGTGAGTAATTCTGTTGGTGCATGATCACAACGTAAGCCTAATGCTTTTCGATCTGTATCCGTTGTTTCGCCATAAAGTGCAAAACAAATAGCATGCAAAATTGAAGACTTGCCCGCCCCTGTTGGGCCATCAATTAAGAATAAGGCATTGTCACCTAGTCGAGAAAAGTCGATGGTTTCTTTTGTTGCGAATGGGCCAAACGCTTGAATGTCTAATTGCTGAAGTTTCATTATTGTCCTGCTAGCGCTTGCTTGGCTTCATTGATTGCTGCTAATAACAACTCGTGCTGTTGCTCTGATAGTTCTTGGCCTGCGACTTGTTGGAAAAAGTCTGAAAACACTTGTTGTTCGCTACGTTTTAAGCTGACATCACTGATTAACCGATTATCAACATCGATATTGAACTGACTACGTTCAAGTTGTAATACATTTGGATATACAGCTCGTAACTGCCCCATAGGATCTAAAATATCGTGAGTATCGGTCAACCTTACTAATAAGTAATCATCACTATTCTGATCGGTTTCAGCCTGTTGGAGTAATGCTTCCAACTCACCTTCTAATATTCGTAAATCATGCTTGGCTTGTAATGGCAGATGTTGTTGTAAAACAAGACCGGATTCATTCATCTCGACTAAGGTGACGCCTTTTTTCTGCTTATATTCTGAAAATGAATATTTCAACAATGAACCAGAATAACGAATATGTTCTTCACCTTTATATTGTGGTGCGTGCAAGTGGCCAAGCGCCACGTAATCAAAGCTAGTCAGTGGTTGGAAAGATACTCTGTCTGCTCCACCAATTGATAAAGGTCGTTCTGATTCAGATTCACTCGCACCATCAATAAAGCAGTGACTGATTAATACCGCAGGTATATCTGCTTGTTGTTCAGCTTTAATCAGATTAACAAGATAGGTATGAGCATCATCGTAAGTTTTAGCTTCGCACTCAAAACACTCTCGTACCGTCACAGGGTCATGATATGGAATCCCATAAAAGTGTACTGGCCCAGACTTTGTATCAATGATCACCGGCTGAATCACATCGGCAATATCACTTAAGATATGTAAACCTGATTGCTGCATGTGTTTAGCAGCAAAACCTAAGCGTTTGGCACTGTCATGATTACCTGAAATCATAATAACGGGGATATTAAGTTCGGTTAACACCTCATCCAAAAACAAATTCAGTGCTGCCACTGCATCAGCCGGAGGCACTGAACGATCATAGATATCACCTGCTACCACTAAGGCATCGACCTTATGTTCGCTGAGGTAATGTTTAAGTTGCTGCAATACAAACAGCTGATCTTCAAGTAATGAGATATTTTGAAATAAACGGCCTATATGCCAATCTGAGGTGTGGATGAACTTCATAACAATTTCCTGGCATAACGCAGTGTGCTGAGTAACAAGAGTTTCAGGCTGCTATGGTATCACTGCCTGTCAGATTATTTGTTATGAAAAGTTAGTCTTTTTGCTCAGTTTCAACAAGTGGTTGTTTTGAAGTTTTGCTGAGTTTGTATTGAGGTAAGAATGGAAACACTTCAACTTTGTTATTGCTGTAAATAGCGATACGTTTATCGTTGGCTGTCACCATAATGCCTTGGCTGATAATGTTGTTATTATCAGTCGTGTCTATCAATTGGCTACATAGAGTAATGTTATTTAGTTTTTCTATTTCTGCACAGCTGTATTGATGGTGATCTTGGATTTGTTTAAGAGCATCATCTCGACCAACTTGATAAGGAAACACTGAAACAACAGCAAAACATAAAACTATTAATACAGGCAGCATAGCCCATGATAAAACATCATTAATAACCGTTCCTAAAATTTTCCACTGCCACAAGGTCAGACCTTTAATTGTTTTTCCTTGATTATCTTCCGTGCTATCTTCAAGTAACATCCATGTTTTACCCTTATTTCTTTGCCAAATAGCAAAACACAATGCACAAAGAAACATCCCCATAAAAAATGCACCAAAAGCAAAAGGTATCCAAAATTTGGGAAGCAAATAAATAACAGCTAGTGCGACAAGATACCAAGACTCCACAAGCATCTCAGATAAGTCTTTAGAAACCAGCGATGCATCTAAACCAAAAGCTTGTACATAACCTAGGTGGTAGACGTAGCCAGTGAGTAAAAGCAATGGCATTAAAATACCGATAAAAAGTGTGATAAATTGCAGACTATATTTAACCTTATCCATGGTTATCCTTTTCCTTAAGTAGTTATAAAAAAGCCGGATTTCTCCGGCTTTTTTATAAGCTGATTATAATCATTTTTTAGCCATCAATGATACCGTTACAATCATTGTCTACACCATCACGGCCCCAGCGACCTTTACTGTCTCTATGCCCTGGATAAACATGTGAATTATTGTCATCACAATCTCCATCACTAACACAGTAGCCATCATCATCCGCATCCACACATTGGCTTGAAGTCGTTGTAGTGAAGGTCCAAATAGCTCCTGGAGTATTACCATACTCATTCACTTCAACAATTTGCCATTGATAAACAGTGTCAGGGTTCAATAACCCTGGGTTATAGCTAGTCCCTGTTTGCTCACTTACCAACGCCAAACTTGTTGTACCAAAGTAAACATGATGACTATCAGCATCAGTGTCAGACAGCCAACTTAACTCGGTATCGATACTCACATCAGTCACATTATCACTCGGTGTTGGGTCTGTCGCTGCAGTTGGAGGCCCAGGGTTAATATTACCGCCATAATTCAACGCGGCATAAGCTTGAACCAGTCCATAGCCATAAGTTGAATCATAGCCACTATTGCCTAGATCTAAAGCTGTATTAGACAGTGCTGTGAAAACATCATCTGGCCCCGTTGTACCATTTGATATTAACAATGCAGCAATCGCAGCAACATGTGGCGATGCCATAGAGGTACCTTGTAATAAGTATTGTCCCCAGTTTCCTTGGTAGCTCGTTTCCTGTAAAACCCCGTCGACATTGCCATCGGTATTGTCATCTCGGTTGGTATCTCCACCAGGAGCCACGACATCTAAGCCCGTGCCTTTATTTGAATATCGAGTCAATTTATTTCGATAATCAGTGGCACCAACAGCTATAACTGTAGGATATATAGCTGGGTAACTGACATTATTACGGTAACCATCATTACCTGCTGCTGCAACGACTGTTACCCCTTGCTGATAAGCCAAGTCGAGTGCAGGATCCATAATGGCATCACTGGTTAATCCATAGCGCGCATTTACACCCAGACTCATATTGATTACATCGGCGCCATTATTAACGGCATGGACAATACCGTCAGCTATATCTGCAAATGAACCACTGCCACTATCACTAAGCACTTTTACAGGCATTACGCATGCGCCAGGCGATAAGCCGGCTGAGCCAAATGCTGGAACAGTTTGATCAAAGCTGGTGATTTGCGAAATAGTGCCAGAGACATGAGTACCATGACTCAGTGAACTACCGTCAGTAGGATTACCATCACCATTAACAATGTCGGCAGCACCGGTAGTACAGATGTTAACGCCATCAACACCTCCGTAAACGATGCCGGTATCTAAGACCGCAACTTTAACTCCTGTGCCGGTAGTAATGTCCCACGCTTGTTCAGATTGCACAGCCGGGAAATGCCATTGATATTGATAATAGCCATCGTTGGGTGTTTGAGATGCACGAGCTAGATAATTTAAGCCCGCCTTCAAACCTTGCTTACGTAGTTTTTGTATCTGTCCCCACTCTTTCCCTGACTCAATAGTCACAATGCTAATACCTGCATTCGGCAAAAACTTGGTCACTTCTAAATCACCAAGTTGATGTGGTGAACCATAGACAGCTATTTGCCCTCGAATAAAAGGCGGAGCAGCAAGAATTGAGGTTGAAATAACTGCAAGTGCAGCAAAACTAAGAAAAGAACGGTGTCTTTTGAGAATGCGCATCATGGTATCTCCACTTGGTGGTGATACTTTCAACTATACGCTTAATTTATCCGCTAGCAAGTAATAGCATCCTCAAACAAGGATGCTATTACGACACGTTATAAACTTGATAGTGTCTAGCGAAATTTAGCGACTTCATCAGCGCTAACAACTTCGCCTTCGTTGCCCCAAGCAGTCATTACATATGTCATCACTGCAGCTAACTTATCATCAGTTAAATGACCAAATGTAGGCATGCTTGAATTATAGTCTTGGCCGTTAACAGTGACTTTTCCTGTGATGGCACCTTAATAGCTCTTTCTTTATCAGCAAGTAAATAATCTGATCCCGCTAATGGAGGAAATACCCCTGGTATGCCCTGGCCCTTTTTTTGATGGCAAGCAGCACACTGGGATTTGTAGATTTTTTTACCTTGCTTATAAGCTGCTGACTTTTCTGCAGCTTGCAAGTTGAACGTCAGGTTAGCTAATGTACCGGCGACTAAAATGGCTAAGACATTTCTTTTTTTCATAATTACCCCAAGTTAATTCCATAAAATAGAAATGGGCAAATAATATAATTATTGAAAAAATAAGTAATTGACATGGATCAACTTGAGCCAGCTTCGGTATTAAATAGCACCTGAGCTGAGCAATAATTGTTGCACGGCAACGGCAATTTGTTTATAGCCTGTGCTATTTGGGTGAATTGGATCAGACTTTAAACTCGGCGAGCTTTCGACATCTCGAAATGTCTCTAAATCAACAGGCAGGTTAAAGCTTTGTGCCACTTCGCTATACAGAGGTGGTACTTGTAGCGACAGTTTCAAGGTTGGTACGGCCATTAATACCACTTCAGCGCCACTTGCTTGAATCAAACTAACCATTTTCTCTAAGTTTTGTTTGAGCTTCTGCTTGCTTAACCGTTGGATAAGATCGTTGCCACCATGGCATAAAATAACCAAGTTAGGTTGGTATTCATCTAACTCTTCAGCTAAACGGATAAGGCCTTCTGCTGAGCGCTCGCCTGGAATGCCTGAGTTAACCACTGTTCGACCAATCAACTGTTCCAACACCGCTGGATAGCTTTGAGTATTACTATTATCGGCACCGGTACCAAATGTCAGGCTATCGCCAAAAGCGAGAATAACAGCATCTTCGCTTAATGGTGATAGTGGAATGGCTGTTTCTGATGAGCAACTAACAAGACTAAAACTGATAACCATGATGGTGATGAATCGTTGTAGTTTGTTGTGTAGTTGTTTCATTTTAGATTGCCGTTGGGAATAAAGTTCGGAAGTTAGCCGATGTCGTTTGAGCGATATTTTCTACCGTGTCGCCACGTAGTTCAGCTAGAAACTCAGCCACGTGTTTCACATAGGCCGGTTTATTCGTTTTACCGCGGTGAGGAACAGGCGCTAAGTAGGGTGCATCTGTCTCAATCAGAATACGATCGAGTGGCAGTTTTTTAGCCACTTCTTGCAGCTCTTTGGCATTTTTGAAGGTGACGATTCCAGATAAGGATATATAGAAACCGATATCTAATGCGCGTTGTGCTGTTTCCCAATTTTCGGTGAAACAATGAATTATTCCGCCGGCTTGTTCAGCGTTTTCTTGCTCTAAGATATCCATCGTGTCGTCACGAGCTTCACGGGTATGAATAATTAACGGTTTAGTTAGCTGTTTTGCCGCCTCGATATGAACACGAAAACGATCTCGCTGCCACTCTAAATCACCTTCACTACGGAAATAGTCGAGGCCTGTTTCACCAATTGCAATGACCTTATCACGTGAGGCTAACTGAGTTAGCTCATCAACGGTAAAGTTTTCTTCTTGGTCAACATTGGGGTGAATACCGACACTTGCGGTGATGTTTGGGTAACTATCAACTACAGCAAGCACGTCATGACAGCTGGCTTTATCAATAGAAATACACAGAATATGATCGACTTGGTTTGCTTGGGCTTGTTCGATGACGGCATCTAAACCGCCCTCTTCTTCTGCCAATAAATTTAAATGGCAATGTGAATCAATAAACATGGCGTTACGGTCTTTTGGTTAGCTTTACATTGTATGAGTGGCTTTGTCGGACTTTAACTTGTCGACAAGATGATTTTCTATTTTACGACTAAACCAGCACCATCCATTTCACTAAAGTGAACGCCGATACCAGCAGCTTGATTGCCTTGTGCACCTTTAGGGGTAACCCAAGCAATAGTGCCTGCAACAGGGATTTTTTCAGGTTCATCCATCAAAGTTAATAAAATAAATACTTCTTCACCTAATTTATACATTTTATTAGTGGGAATAAACAAACCACCATTTTTTAAAAATGGCATAAACGCATGATATAACATGTTTTGGTCAGTGATTTTAACTGACAAAATACCTTTTCTCGGGTTCATCGCCATAGTGTTATGTCTCGCATTCTATTATTTTTGTTATTACTGAGCATTGTCAGATAATCGCATAACTGAAACTATAAAGTCTTCTATTAACAAGGTCTTGTTAATGTTATTTGGAGACGATAGTAGCTTTGTTGTATCAACGATGCAATCCATAATTTGCCAATAGCGTTTATTTTGATGCTCTAAACTAGGAGATTTATCGATTGCTAATTGATTGTTAACTATACGATCTTGTAGTGAATATTGTAACTGATTCATCAGCTGACTTAGGTTATATTTTTGCCAATTAGCAGCTAGTTCAATTGGAGAAATATAAGCAGTTAACATTGTATTAAAATCTTGCTCAATTTGTTGGTAAGATTCCGCACCCTGTTGATCCAACATTTCAATGGCTGCTAGCGGTGCACCTTTAGCCAACTTCAATATGTTTGTTGTGGTTTCATCAGCGTTATAAGCACTGTTAGCAACTAGCCAAGCAAGTGCCTCACTAAATGGTGGGGCCGGCAGATGAAATGTTTGGCAACGACTTTTAACAGTGATCGGTGTTTGTTCTGGTTTTGAGGTTATCAAGACAAATAAGGTATTTGGCTGAGGCTCTTCAAGTAATTTTAACAAGCTGTTATTGGCATTAACATTCATGCTGTATGCGGGTGAAATAACGACTGTTTTCCATTTAGAAACCGTCGGTGTTAATTGCTGCTTTTCTATTAACTGACGTATTTGTTCTATTTTTATCTGTTTGCCGGTTTCTTCTGGCTTTATTTCAATGTGATCGGGGTGGCTGCCGGCATCAAAAACATGGCAGCTATGACATTGGCCACAAGCCAGTTGTGATTCTCGCGGAGACAAACACAAAATACTTTTTGTTATTTGTTGGCTAAATGTATTTTTTCCTAAGCCATTAACACCCGTCAACAAGATGGCATGAGGAATACGTTGTTGCTGCTTTAAACTGGCAAACTGTTGCCATGAGCTCTGCTGCCATGGATATAACATTGCCATTAGGCTGAAATCAGCGACTTCAAAATCGCAGTCAATTGCAGCTCAATCTCTTCAATGCTTTTATTCGCATCAATCACTTTTACTCTATTAGGTTCTTGCTCGGCACGCTGTAAATAACAGTCTCTTATTTTTTGGAAGAAAACTGTTTTTTCCTGCTCAAACCGATCAATATCACCTTTGCGACTAATGACCCGTTGCTGGCCTACTTCAACAGGTAGGTCAAATAGAAATGTAGTATCGGTCTGTAAACCATTTAACGTCCATGCCGAAATCTGCTCAATTCTATCTGTAGCAATACCCCTTCCTCCACCTTGATAAGCGAAGGTCGCATCAACAAAGCGATCTGATAATACCCAATCACCGCGCTCAAGGGCCGGTTTAATTACTTGGTCAAGATGCTCTGCACGTGCTGCCGACATCAATAATAACTCGGTATCAACGGCCATACCACCTTCTCTTGGCGCAAGTAGCAATTCACGTACTTGTTCACCTAGTTGAGTGCCACCGGGTTCGCGTGTTACTACAACATTGATCCCGGCTTGGCTAAGATAGCGCTCAATAAAAGCTAACTGAGTCGACTTTCCTGCACCTTCGATCCCTTCAATACTGATAAATTTTCCGATCATTATCTTTTTAACTGATAACGCCTAACGGCATTATTATGTTCCCTAAGCGTAGAAGAAAAATAGTGGCGACCCTCTTTACCAGTCGCTACGAAATATAAACTTTTACCATCAGCAGGATGTAGTGCTGCTTCGATGGACTCAATACTCGCTAAGGCGATAGGTGTAGGCGGTAAACCAGAGCGAGTGTAGGTATTATAGGGAGTATCGGTTCTCAAGTCCTTACGTCTGATATTACCATCGTATTTTTCACCAATGCCATATATAACAGTAGGATCTGTTTGCAAGCGCATGCCTTTCTGTAATCGTCGGACAAAGACACCGGCAATTTGAGCCCGCTCTTCGGCAATACCAGTTTCTTTCTCGATGATAGAAGCCATGATCAAGGCTTCATAGGCAGTTGCATAAGGTAGGTTTGCAGCTTTATTCTGCCAGGCGGCGTCTAAAGCATCGACCATATGCTGATAGGCACGTCGTAAGAACTCGACATCAGTAGTGCCTGAAGGAAAATAATATGTTTCCGGATAAAACCAACCTTCTGCATAGAGACCCTGTTGACCTAATTCAGTCATTATCGTCTTGCTATCAGGCTTGGCAATTGTTGTCGTTATTGCAGGATGATCATGCACAGCTTGTAGCAGTTGCTGGGCAGTCATTCCTTCGATGATCGCAATTGAATGCTGAACAACTTTGCCAGTAATAAACTGCTCTAATACTTGCGGTAAAGTCGTACCTGGCTTGATTAGGTACTCGCCTGTTTTAATAAGGTGAGAACGTCCATTCAGTCGGCCAAAGAAATCTAGATAAAAAGGTGGCAACTCAGTTAGTTTTTGCTGTGAAAAGTCTTTACTTATCTTACCTAGATTAGTCCCCGCTACCACGGTGTAAGCGTACCCCTCATCACCGATATTAAGTGGTGTTGTAGTGAATTTTTCGTATTCCAACCACAGAAAACCAGAAGTAGAAACAACGATAACAACAACGGTTAACATGCTGAGTAATAAAGTTTTTTTCATCTATAAGGTTAGCTTTTTTAATAAATTTTGTAATTGTTTGGTGATGGGGCCATGTTGGTAACAACTAGTGCCTATCGTAGTTATCGGCCAAATATTAATAATGCTGTTAGTGACAAATACTTCGTCAGCTGCCAGTAAATCATTCAGAGTTAAATCAGCATAAATCACTGCATGGCCGGCTCGTTCTGCACAATTAATCACTTGCTGCCGCATGATTCCTGCAACGCCAGATAATGTAAGTTTAGGAGTGAGTAGTTGTTGCTGTTTAACAATGAATACATTAGTCATCGTGCCATCAATCAACTGTTCCAGATCGTTAAACATGATACCTTCAGCAATGTCATCATCATTCCATTCAGCACGTGCCAGCACCTGATCTAAACGGTTAAGGTGTTTGATCCCTGCGGTAGCACTGTTTATTGAAATGGCTTGTTGGCATATTCTAGCTTTAATGCCTTGTTGATGAGTTGCTGGATACACTGGAAAAGGGTGAGTAGAGATGATGCGTGTAGGCACCTTACAGCCATCACTTCGATAGCCTCGACCACCTTGACCACGAGTAAGGATGATTTTAATGACAGTGTCAGCCGTTAACTCAGAACAAACCAGAGCAAGCTCTGTTTGTAATTGCTCAGCTATTTGTTGATATGGAATAGATAGACGCTGACAATCATTTTCTAAACGTTGTAAATGTTGCTGAAGAAATTCTGCTTGGCCATTACGAAAGGCAATAGTTTCAAACAGACCGTCACCATATTGCAGGCCACGGTCTACTATTTTTATAGTGCTTTCCGGTTGTCCATTGACCAGAGTCATTTCACTCTCGGTCTAACTTAATTTCTTGAAAATCAAGGTTCCGTTTGTACCACCGAAACCAAATGAATTTGACATAGCCACATCGATCTTCATTTGACGTGCAGTATGTGGCACATAATCTAGATCACATTCTGGATCTGGATTATCTAGGTTGATCGTTGGCGGAGCAACTTGATCACGAATAGCTAAGGCACTGAATACTGCTTCAACACCACCGGCGGCACCTAGTAGGTGACCTATCATTGATTTCGTAGAACTAATCGCCGTTGTTTCAGCATCGGCACCTAATGCACGTTTGATCGCTTGTGTTTCAGCTGAGTCACCTGCTGGTGTCGAAGTACCGTGGGCATTGATGTAATCAATTTGATCTGTTGCTAAATCAGCATCTGCCATTGCATTTTTCATACAACGCGCTGCACCTTCACCGCCTTTAGATGGCATGGTCATGTGATAAGCATCTGAACTCATGCCTGAACCAGCTAGCTCAGCATAAATCGTTGCGCCACGTTTGACAGCGTGCTCATACTCTTCTAAGACGACAATACCAGCACCATCACCCAGTACAAAACCATCACGATCTTTGTCCCATGGCCGACTTGCAGCTTCAGGATCATCATTTCGTGTCGATAACGCACGGGCAGCAGCAAAACCACCTAGGCCTGTTTTCGATGTCGACATTTCAGCACCACCGGCAATCATCACATCTGCTTCACCATATTGAATCATCCGGCCAGCAGAACCGATATTATGAGTACCACTAGAACATGCAGTTGCAATAGCTATATTTGGACCTTTCATACCGTACATAATCGACAAATTACCAGCGATCATATTGATGATATTGCTAGGTACGAAGAACGGTGAAATCTTCCGTGGGCCACCTTTCAAGTACGAATCATAACCAGCTTCAATACCCGGTAAACCACCGATACCAGCGCCAATAGCGACACCTATGCGTTCCGCATTGTCATCCGTTATCTCAATGCCGGAATCTTCAATCGCTTCTTTAGCTGCGGCAATACCATAATGAATAAAGGTATCCATTTTTTTAGCATCTTTGCGAGGGATGATGGTGGTGATATCAAAGTTTTTGATGCTAGCACCAAAACGAACAGAGAAGTCTGATACATCAAACTGTGACAGTGGACCCACACCACTTTTACCCGCGAGAATATTTTCCCAAGTTTCTTTTACAGATAGACCAACCGGTGTCACTGCACCCAGTCCGGTTATCACAACTCTTCGCTTAGACATCCAACGTCCCCTTCGAATTTGGTAGTACTTAAAACAACATAGCCGTCTAGTATGGCTGCATACTAGACGGCTATTATAAATCGTTTTTTAATATTAAGACTGTACTGAATTAATATATTTAACAGCTTCTTTAACTGTAGTGATTTTCTCAGCTTCTTCATCTGGAATTTCACATTCAAATGATTCTTCTAAAGCCATAACAAGTTCAACTGTATCTAGAGAGTCTGCACCTAAATCGTCGATAAATGACGCATCAGTTGTAACTTCGTCAGCATTTACACCCAATTGTTCTACAACAATTTCTTTTACGCGAGCTTCAATATCACTCATAACTTATGTTTCCTTTGATGGTTGAGTACACAAAATGTGCAGGCATTTTATAGTGCATGCACATTAGAGACAAGCCAAATCATCTTTGGCGCTATTCTCTCGACTACTAAAAGCTAATATTTTACATAATTAGCTAATTAATTCATATACATGCCGCCATTTACATTCAGCGTTTCACCACTAATGTAACCCGCGTTTTCTCCAGCAAGGAAAGTAACTGCGGCAGCGATTTCTTCTGGTTCACCTAATCGTTTAACGGGAACCTGTTCTAATAATGCTGTTTTATGTGCATCAGCTAGAGAGCTGGTCATATCGGTATTGATAAAGCCCGGTGCAACTGAATTGACGGTGATTCCACGAGCACCCACTTCGCGTGCAAGTGATTTACTAAAACCAATAACGCCTGCTTTAGCAGCGGCATAGTTGGTTTGACCAGCATTACCCATTAGGCCCACTACTGATGTAATAGTAACGATTCTGCCCCAGCGTGCTTTAGTCATTGCTCGTAGGCAACGCTTGCTTAGTTTGTAAATTGGCGTCAGGTTAGTATTAATGATGTCGTTCCACTCATCATCTTTCATACGGATCAATAAATTATCACGGGTAATACCGGCATTATTAACCAGAATGCTAGGAGCACCAAACTCTTCTTCTATACTAGTAACTGTACCATCAATCGCTTCAGCATCAGTCACATTCAAGACAACACCTCGACCTTTGATATTAGCCTCAGCTAAAAAGTTAGAAATTGTTGCAGCACCTGATTCTGATGTTGCCGTACCCACTACTATGGCACCCTGCTCACCTAGACTTAAAGCAATTGCACGACCAATTCCTCGTGTTGCACCCGTTACTAAGGCAACTTTACCTTCTAAACTC